>Ga0181556_1000919_pt1 | contig 30890 bp, 29 predicted proteins | sample 011ome_14_FD_148651 | JGI IMG/M metagenome (GOLD analysis project Ga0181556, IMG submission 148651) | Coastal salt marsh microbial communities from the Groves Creek Marsh, Skidaway Island, Georgia - 011505AT metaG (spades assembly) | ecosystem: Environmental > Aquatic > Marine > Intertidal zone...
GCCCGGGATCAGGCCTATGAGCTTCAACTAGGCGACATCCAGGAATCACTTGCTCGCTTCAACGTGCACTTCGATGTCTGGTTTTCGGAGCGGACTCTGCACGCCCCAGGGGATGACGGCCACAGCCAGATCGATAACTCGGTGGAGCGTTTGCGCGCTGGCGGTCACGTGTTTGACGAAGAAGGTGCCACCTGGGTGCGCACTACCGATTTTGGCGATGACAAAGATCGGGTTATTCGACGGGCCAATGGTGCATATACGTACTTCGCTGCGGATGCCGCCTACTACCTCTCCAAATCAGACCGCGGTTTTTGGAAGAAGATTTACCTCCTCGGTGCTGATCACCACGGCTATATCCACCGCTTGAAAGCGCTTGCCGGTGCTGCAGGGGATGAACCCGACGTGAACGTGGAAATCCTGATTGGCCAATTAGTGAGCATCAACGGGGCAAAACTCTCCAAGCGCGCCGGCAACATTGTGGAACTCGATGACCTCCAGGCATGGCTGGGAACGGACGCGCTTCGCTACTCGCTTGCGCGCTACCCGGCAGATTCACCGCTCACCCTGGACTCCGACATCCTGACCAAGCGCAGTAATGACAACCCGGTGTTCTATGTCCAGTATGCGCACGCCCGTACCCACCAGGTCGCCAGGAATGCCGCGGCTGCGGGGGTGACCGCGGACACGTTTGAGCCGGGAACCCTCACGCACGACACCGAGTCGACCCTGATCGCCTCGCTCGGAGATTTCCCCCGGGTTGTGGCTCAAGCAGCAGAACTGCGCGAGCCCCACCGGGTTGCCCGTTATCTCGAAGAGGTCGCCGCGGTGTATCACCGCTGGTATGACGCCTGTCGGGTCACGCCTCAAGGCGATGACCCGATCGAGGATGTCCACGGAACCAGGTTGTGGCTCAACGACGCCACCGGTCAGGTGTTGCGCAATGGCTTGTTCCTACTCGGAGTGAGCGCACCTGAGCGTATGTAGCTCGTGCCCCCAGCAGTGATTCGCTATCCTGGGGGAGGCTTCAGGGACCAATCCGGGTTCGCTCGCCTCACACCAAGACTGCGACTCGTGAGGTGAGTGTTGTGTCTCATCCCCTAGCTCCAGGGTGGCTCTCAGCCCCCGGAGATGCGAATGCCCTGCATTCGGGGATTTGGCCTGCCAGCATGCGCCGGGATGACAACGGAGCGCTCGAAGTTGGGGGAGTCTCGGTCACCGAACTCATCGAGCGCTATGGCTCCCCGCTCTACGTCTTCGATCAGGATGACCTTATCTCTCGCGCCCAGAGTGTCCAGGCAGCTGTGAGTGCTGCGTGCGCTCGGCACGGGATTACCGGCAGCGTTTATTACGCATCCAAATCGTTTATTTCGGGACACGTGGTGTCCTGGATTGAGGACTCGGGACTCGGGTTTGATGTGGCGAGCGCCGGAGAGATGGCGATTGCGCTTGCCGGGGGCGCCAACCCCGACCACCTCGAGTTTCAGGGAAATAACAAGTCCGAGGATGAAATAGCCCAGGCCATGAGTGCCGGGGTGTCGACCATTGTGATCGATGCGCCCATCGAGGCGGCTCGTATTCAGGCGATTGCGTCTGCCATGGACACCCGTCAGAAAGTCATGATCCGCGTGAACACCGGTGTTCACGCGGACACTCACGACTATTTGGCGACCGCACGGGAAGATCAAAAGTTTGGGTTGTCTCCCGAGGAGGCCATCGCTCTGGTGTCGGTGATTAGAGACTCTTCACACCTTGACTTCGTGGGTCTGCACTCCCACATTGGGTCACAGATCTTCCGCACTGAGGGATTCCTCGAAGCGGCCACCCGGATGGTTCAGGCGTATCAGCAGGTTCGACGAGAGGGTGAGGCCTTCACCCTCAACCTGGGTGGTGGTTTCGGCATTGCCTACACCGAGGCAGACGAGCCGATGGAGCTGGCGCACCTAATCGACACCATCGTGGATCACGTTGCTGCACTCTGCACCACTCAAGGACTCCCCATCCCGAACCTTGCATTTGAGCCGGGGCGAGTGATTTCTGGCCCCGCCGGAGTGACCCTCTACACGGTCGGTGTGACTAAGCCGGTCACTGTTCACGAGGGTGATCAGGTAGCGACCAGGCTCTATGTGAGCGTTGATGGTGGCATGAGCGATAACGCGAGGCCAGCTCTCTACGGCGCGAATTACAGCGCTCGGATTGCCTCCCGGGCATCCAGCGAGTCACCCGCACTGGTGCGGGTGGTGGGTAAGCACTGTGAGAGCGGCGACATTGTCGTCAACGCTGAGTATCTGCCAGGCGATGTTGCACCGGGTGATGTGCTCGCCGTGGCTGCCACTGGCGCGTATTGCTATTCGCTTTCCAGCAACTACAACGTGGTCGGGCGCCCGCCGGTTGTCGCTGTGTCCGGAGGCTCCTCTACCCTGATGGTGGCGGGTGAGACCCTCGATGACGTGTTGGCGAGAGATCAGGGACTTTCGAGAGGTCAGGGATAGGACAATGCGCGAGAACTATAGAAAGCTTCGGGTGGCCGTCCTCGGTGGCGGAACGGTGGGAGCTCAGGTCGCCCACCGCCTGTTGGAGAATGCTGACGAGCTTGGTTCGCGCTCCGGTGCTGGCTTAGAGCTCATCGGTGTCGCCGTTCGTGACCTCTCGGCGAAGCGTTCTGTGTCTCTCCCGAAGGAGCTTTTAACCACAGATCCACACTCCCTCATTGTGGGAGCGGACATTGTGGTGGAGCTGATGGGTGGCCTCGAGCCAGCGCGAACCCTCATTTTGGAAGCCCTCACTTCTGGTGCGGATGTGATTACCGCGAACAAGGCTCTTTTGGCCGAGCACGGCCCCGAGCTTTTTGATGCTGCTGCCAAAGTCGGCGCCCAGTTGTATTACGAGGCAGCCGTGGCAGCGGCCATTCCGATCATCCGTCCCCTGCGCGATTCGCTTGCCGGTGACCACGTCACCAAAATCATGGGCATCGTGAACGGCACGACGAACTACATCCTCGACGAGATGGACACCCTGGGTCTGGGCTTTGACGAAGCACTCGCTGCGGCCACTGAACTGGGGTATGCAGAAGCTGACCCGACTGCGGACATTGAGGGGTTTGACGCCGCACAAAAAGCCTCCATCCTCTCGTCCCTCGCGTTCCATACGGCTGTGCCACTGAGTGATGTCCACCGGGAGGGTATTACCGGAGTCAGTGCCGGACAGATCGAGGCCGCAAAGCGCTCCGGTCACGTCATTAAGTTGCTAGCAATTTGTGAGCGACGAGTTGATGCCCATACTGGACAGGAGGGCGTGAGCACCCGCGTGCACCCCACCCTGATTCCTCGCACCCACCCGTTGGCTGCTGCGCGCGGAGCCAATAACGCGGTCTATGTGGAGGCCGAAGCCGCTGGTCCCCTGATGTTCTATGGCGCGGGTGCTGGTGGCCCGGAAACTGCGTCGGCCGTGCTGGGGGACATTGTCTCGGCAGCGCGTCGACACGTGGTCGGCGGTCCCGGGGTGGGGGAGAGTACCCACGCTGACCTCCCCAGCATTCCCCTGTCACACGTGGAGAGCAGGCTCCAGATCACCCTGGTTGTGACTGATCAGCCGGGAGTGCTTGCCGCGATTGCCGGAGTGTTCAGTGAGCACCAGGTCTCGGTAGAAACACTCCACCAGAGCGCCTCGACCAGCCAGGATGCGGGAGACCAGACCGCTACGCTTGTCATCCAGACACACCTTGCGTCCGAAGAGCGCACGCAGGCCACCATCGCTGCGCTCGCGCAGCACCCGGTGGTGTTGAGCGTGTCCAGTGTGTTGCGAGTAGAGGGATAAATCAGATGGCGTTGTTCGGTTTCAACCGACCCGAGGGGCTCAAGCACCGCAGGGGCTCCCGGCAGTGGCGCGGCGTCATCCATGAATACGCCGATCGCCTGGATGTCAGCAAGAACACTCCCGTGGTCTCTTTGGGAGAGGGTGGCACACCACTGATCGAGGCGCACCGTCTCTCGGAGATGACTGGACTCCGTGTGTTCATCAAGTTTGAGGGGATGAACCCCACCGGGTCGTTCAAGGACCGCGGTATGACGATGGCAGTCTCCAAAGCCAAAGAGCACGGCGCCAAAGCCGTGATCTGTGCGTCCACAGGAAACACTTCCGCCTCTGCTGCTGCCTATGCCGCCTATGGCGGCATGACCGCCGCGGTTCTCGTGCCTGATGGCAAGATCTCGATGGGCAAACTCAGCCAAGCTGTTATCCACAACGCTCATGTGTTGCAGGTAGCGGGAAACTTTGACGACTGCCTCGATATTGCCCGCGACCTGGCAGAGAACTACCCAGTGCACCTGGTGAACTCGGTCAACAACGACCGTATCGAGGGCCAAAAGACCGCGTCATTCGAGGTCATCGATGTGTTGGGACGCGCTCCGGAGTATCACTTTTTGCCTGTCGGTAACGCCGGAAACTACACCGCGTATCACCGTGGGTATCGAGAAGAAGCTAAACGTGGCCGCACGTCTGCCATCCCCCGCATGTTCGGATTCCAAGCCGCCGGCTCTGCTCCTTTCATCACCGGTGAGCGCGTGAAGAATCCCGACACCATCGCCACCGCAATCCGGATTGGTAACCCTGCATCCTGGGATCTAGCACTCGCGGCCCGAGAAGACAGCAACGGTTACTTCGGAGCGATTGATGACCAGGGCATACTTGCCGCCCACAAGCTGTTGGCCAAAGAGGTCGGTGTGTTCGTGGAACCCTCCTCAGCAATCAGTGTTGCCGGGTTGATGGAGCGCGCGGAAGCTGGGGTTCTCGAGAAGGGTGCTACGGCTGTCCTGACGGTGACCGGTCACGGTTTGAAAGACCCACAGTGGGCCCTGAAGAACGCAGATGGTTCAGACGCTGAACCCACCAAGGTTCCCGTCGATGTCGCCCAGATTGCAGAGGTTTTGGGATTGAAGGCAGGCGCATGACCAAGACTCCTCCTGTAGGCCGCTCAGTGGTGGTCGAGGTTCCCGCCACCACAGCGAACCTTGGTCCAGGTTTTGACACGCTCGGAATGGCACTGACCATCCAGGATCGCTTGAGCGCGACCGTGGTGGACACCCCCGGGGTCGTGGTCGATGTTCACGGAGTTGGCGAGGGCGAAGTGCCCACCGATGAGACCAACCTCATCGCGCGCTCCATGGCTCACGCTTTTGCCTCGAAGAAGATTCCGATGCCGGGTATTCACCTCGAAGCTCACAATGTCATCCCCCATGGCCGCGGACTGGGGTCCTCTGGAGCCGCCATCGTCTCGGGTGTGATGGCTGCTAAAGGTTTGCTCGAGGGCATCGCCGAGTTCAGTGCGTCAGAGCTGCTCGCCTTGGCCACCGATATGGAGGGTCACCCCGACAACATCGCACCCTCGCTCTTTGGGGGTCTCACCATTGCGTGGATGACCGATGAGGGACCCAAGCACAAGAAGCTCAGCGTCCACCGCGGAGTATCCCTCGTGGTTGCCGTTCCCGAAGACTCCAGCATGTCCACCCAGCTGGCGCGGAGTCTTCAGCCAGAGACCGTTCCCCACCAGGACGCCATCTTCAATCTCTCGCGCTCAGCGCTGTTGATCGCGGCTCTTATTCAGAGTCCAGAGCTGCTCTTCGAAGCCACCGAGGATCGACTGCACCAGAACTACCGGGCGAGCGCCATGAAAGACACGGACGCTCTATTACAGTCATTGCGCGCCAAAGGATATGCCGCGGTGGTCTCAGGGGCTGGCCCTTCGGTCCTCATTTTGTGTCCAGACCCGGGCCAGCGACTCGACATCGCCCAGGTCGTGGAGGCTCATCCAGGCGGTACGTGGACAAGCCACATGCTGACCGTCGATGAGCGAGGTGCTACAGTAGAAGAAGTTCCGGCGCTCGCCGACTGACCCCAGTTAGCGCTCCGGATCGCCTCATCACTACAACGCCACGTTCGTTCAACGGCGTGAGGGTCCATCGTGACAGAGGGAGCCATGCTCCATCGGACCGCACAGCGTCAAGTAGATGCAGGCAAATCTAATGCCGCGATCGCGGCGTATTAACAAGGAGAAAACGTGGATTCAGAGAATCAAGAATCAACCCCTGAGGTGAGCGAAGCACCCGCTTCCACCCCGCGCAAGCGCGCCCCCCGTCGAGTGGTCTCTACAGACCTTCCCGAGAAGGGCGCAGATCAGGCTGCGGAGAGCAAGGCTTCGACCAAGAGTGACGACGCCGAGAGTGGTGCGGAGAAGCCCGCCACCGAGCGTCCACGCCGCCGCCGTCCGGCAGCGGACAAGAGCGAATCCAGCGCCGCTGAGTCGGAGTCCTCTGACTCCTCTGATGACTCCGAGGGCACTGAGGACAATGGCGAGGGCGGCGGCTATGGCCGAGGTCGTGGCCGCGGTCGTGGACGTGACCGTCGTCGTGGTGGAGGCCGAGGCGGTTTCAGCGAAGATGGCGAACCAGAGATTTCTGACGATGACGTCCTGATTCCGATTGGCGGAATCCTCGACGTCCTCGACAACTATGCCTTCGTACGCACCCAGGGTTACCTTCCCGGACCCACGGATGTCTATGTGTCTCTCGGTCAGGTCAAGAAGTACAACCTGCGCAAGGGTGACGCCGTGATCGGTGCGATCCGTCAGCCTCGCGAAGGCGAGAACCAGGGGCGTCAGAAGTACAACGCACTGGTCAGTGTTGACTCCATCAACGGCCAGACCGTGGATGAGGCAGCTAACCGCGTGGACTTCCAGGCCTTGACCGCTGTGTACCCCACCGAGCGAGTGCGCATGGAAACCACCAAAGATGAGCTCGCAGGCCGCATGGCTGATGTGTTCACCCCTGTGGGTAAAGGCCAGCGCGGTGTGATCGTGGGACCCGCAGGGTCAGGTAAATCACACATGGTGGCGTCGATGGCCGCAGCAGTTGCTCAGAATGCTCCCGATGCTCACCTCATGGTGGTTCTCGTGGACGAGCAGCCCGAAGCCATTACCGAAATGCAGCGTGGCGCCAAAGGCGAGGTCATTACCTCCACCTTTGATCGCTCGGCTGATGACCACACCACGATTGCGGAGCTCGCGATTGAGCGCGCAAAGCGTCTGGTGGAGCTCGGTCACGACGTCGTGGTCTTCCTCGACTCGCTGACCCGCCTCGCTCGTGCCTACCAGCAGAGCATTGGTGGCACCAGCCGCGGAGGCTCTGACTCTGCCTGGGTCTACCCCACCAAGAAGCTCTTCGGTGCGGCACGCAATGTTGAGGGTGGCGGTTCGCTGACCATCATCGGCACCTTGGCACTCGAGACCGGGATGAGCATGGATGACGTTGTTGCCAGCGAAATCGCCGGGACCGCGACCATGGAGTTGCGTTTGAGTCAGGATGCAGCAGCTTCCAGGCTTTTCCCCGCCGTGGATATCCGTCACTCGGGTACCCGCAAGGATGACCAGTTGCTCTCCGCTGACGAGGTTCGCGCGATCGCGGATATTCGTCAGGGTGTGGGAGCCATGGACTCTCTCGCCGGTTTGCACAGCGTTCTGGAGGGCATGAAGTCCTCAGCCTCGAACGTTGAGTTCCTGGTCGCTATGCCCAAGAAGTTCTAGAGAAGGCATCACACCCAGTGTTTGAGTCTGTTGACGCGTTGATTGCGGAGTATGCCGAGCTTCAAGAGAAGCTCGGTGACCCCGCAGTCCACGCCGATGCAGGCCTCTCGAAGAAACTGAACCGTCGGTTTGCGGAGCTCTCTAAGATCATTGCCGCTCACGAGAAGATGACGGCTCTGACTGATGATCTTGCCGCGGCGAAGGAGTTCGCGAGCGAAGATGAATCTCTCGCAGCCGAGGTTCCCGCCTTGGAAGAGGCGCTGGTCGAGGCAACAGAGAGCCTTCGCTCGCTCCTGATCCCCAGGGACCCTGATGATGGTCGCGATGTCATCATGGAAATCAAGGGTGGTGAAGGAGGCGAAGAATCAGCCCTCTTCGCTGCTGACCTACTCCGGATGTATTTGTATTACGCGGAGTCCAGGGGTTGGAAGACCGAGGTCTTGGATAAGACCGAGAGTGACATGGGTGGGTTTAAGAACGTCCAAGTCGCTATCAAGTCCTCTGCCACGGACCCTGCTGAGGGTGTGTGGGCGAGCATGAAGTATGAGGGTGGCGTGCACAGAGTGCAGCGCGTCCCGGTCACCGAATCGCAGGGGCGTATCCACACCTCCACCACGGGTGTGTTGGTGTTCCCCGAAGTGGATGAGCCTGAAGAAATTGATGTGAACCCCAACGATCTGAAGATCGATGTGTTTCGCTCCAGTGGACCTGGCGGACAGTCCGTGAACACCACAGACTCTGCCGTGCGCATCACTCACCTCCCCACCGGGATTGTGGTGTCGATGCAAAACGAGAAAAGCCAAATCCAGAACCGGGAAGCCGGTATGCGTGTTCTTCGTGCACGTCTGTTGGCTCGCCAGCAGGAAGAGATTGCGGCTGCCGCCTCCGATGCGCGCAAGAGCCAAATTCGCGGCATGGATCGCTCGGAGCGCATCCGGACCTACAACTTTCCCGAGAACCGCATTGCCGATCACCGCACCGGATATAAGTCCTACAACCTTGACCAGGTGATGAATGGTGCTCTGGGTCCTGTGATCACTTCCTGTATTGAGGCCGACGAGGCAGAACGGCTCTCAGCCCTGGGCGATACTGCATGAGTCTTGCGGGCGTGCTCGCAGATATCAGCACTCGTCTCGCTCGAGCCGGTGTTCCCTCACCCTCAGTCGATGCCGAGTTCCTCCTCGCCCACGTCACCGGGCTCAGTCGCGGTGAACTCCTGGCCAAAATCCATCAAGGCCTGGAGTTAGAGGTGGCCCAGCTGACAGAACTCGACGCTCTCGTCACTCGACGAGAGGCACGGGAACCTTTGCAGCACCTTCTGGGTGTGGCAGGGTTCATGTCGTTCGAGGTGCAGGTGGGGCCTGGCGTTTTTGTCCCCCGGCCAGAAACAGAATCTTTGGCGGAGCGAGCCATCCAGAGTGCGTCGGCGATGGCTATCGGGGAGCGAGGCCTCCAGATTGTGGACCTCTGCTCGGGAAGCGGTGTTCTGGCCATCGCGTTGGCGAGAGCGATCCCTCATGCCACTGTTCACGCGCTAGAGCTCTCCGATGAGGCGATGCCCTATTTGCGCAGAAACGTCGCGGGCTTGGCGCCGGAGGTTCAGATTACCCAAGGGTCAGTGGCACACTGGGCCAGCGAAGTGGAGACCTCGAGTCTGGACCTGGTGGTGTCTAACCCGCCCTATGTGCCAGACGCAGAGATCCCCAATGACCCTGAGGTGCAACTCTTTGATCCAGCCCTTGCCCTCTACGGCGGGGAGGACGGGTTGGACGTCGTCCGCGTCATCGCGGAGGGGGCATTTCGTGCAGTGCGCCCCGGTGGCGTGCTCATGCTGGAGCATTCGAATCTTCAGGGCGCAGCTGTCCGAGACGTGCTCGAGGGTTACGGTTTTCGCACCGTCTCCACAGAGAAAGATCTTGTGGGCAGAGATCGTTTCACCCAGGGCTATCGGCCCTAAGAGCGACCCGCCACGAAGTCGGTAATGGCTTCTTTCACGCTGGCTCCCGTGTCAGAGGGGGAGAACCATTTCGAGGTAATGCCAATCTCCTGGGCGCCTCGAATGTTGTCGGGGTGGTCATCTACGAAGAAGGTGTCCTCGCTGGAGAAGCCATAGCGCTCGAGCACCCGAGAGAACACGGTGGGGTCAGGTTTTCTGGCCCGATAGTGCGCGGTGGCAAACATGTGCTCGCCAAAGAGCGGGACTAGGTCGGGAGCCACTTCTTGCAGGTGCTCGCCAATCAGCATGCCGTTGTTTGTGAGGAGCGTAACCTGGCCGTGTTGGGCGGCGAACGAGACAGAATCCGCTACTTCGGGGCGAAAATCCATGGCAGCTTTCCGAATATCGACCCAGGTTTGACGCGGAATGGCGGAGCCAAACGCTTCATTAACCCGGCGCAGATATTCATCTCCGGTGTCGGGATCGCCGGCTTCGGCTTTCCACTCACCATCGTCATGCCACCAGCGGGCACGGAGGTCATGGAAGTCATAGCCGGTGATGTCGGTGAGCGACTCCATGCGCTTTCGCCAGTGGTAGTCGTACAGGACGTTGTCCATATCGAAGATAAAAAGCATGATGCCTCCAGCCTAAGCCCCAGGCTTCGAGCCGCCTCCCGAACTACACTGGGGGTCGTGGGCGCTCTCATCATCGATTCCGCAGATTCTCGTGCGTGGGAAGAGGGGCGTCCTGTTGCCCTTGAGGCACTGAGGTCGGGACACAGCATCATCATGCCCACCGACACGGTCTATGGAATCGCCTGCAATGCGTTTTCTCCCGAAGCCGTGAACGCACTCCTTGCTCACAAAGGCCGAGGTCGTCATATGCCACCTCCGGTCTTGGTTGCATCCGCCGAGGACGCCACCGCGCTTGCTCGGTCAGTTCCTCTCGAGGCTGCCGCTCTGATGAGCGAATTTTGGCCAGGCGGAGTGACCATCATTCTTCAGGCATCCCCGGATGTGGAGTGGGACTTGGGTGACACTCAGGGGACTGTAGCTGTTCGTATGCCGAACCACCCTGTCGCACTGGATTTGTTGCGAGAATCGGGACCGCTGGCGGTGTCTAGTGCGAACCTGACCGGTCAACACGCATCGGTCACGGTGTCAGAAGCGTATGAGCGGTTTGGTGATGCACTTGGTGTCTATATCGATGCAGGCCCAGTCGGTCACGCGTACGCAGATGCTCGTGGGAACCCGGGGAGCACCATCGTGGATGCAACCGAGGTTGACTCTGGTGGACCCTGGCGAGTCCTCCGCCACGGAGTAGTTCCCTGGGAAGACCTGCGAGCCGTAGTGGGCGGGGTGTGGGAGCAGTGATCAATTACGTGCTAGTTGCCCTCACCGCGGTAGCGGTGAGCTTTTTGCTAGCCCTCGCTCTTTGGCAGTTAGGTGTTCGCTACGGCTGGCACCGAGAGATCCGACCTCGCGACGTTCACCAGGAGCCCACGCCGAGGCTCGGCGGAATTGCGGTCTATGTCGGCATGGTTCTGGCTACTCTCGTGGCGAGCCAGCTTCCTCACTTTGAGGAAGTGTTCCAGGACCCCAGGCCCATCATTGCTGTTTTGCTTGCCGGGTTCATCGTGGTGGCGTTGGGAGTGGTTGATGACCTCATCGATCTCGACTGGTTGACCAAACTCTCAGGCCAGTTCATTGCTGCCGGTGTGGTGGCCTGGCAGGGCGTGCAAATTGTGTCCATTCCAGTAGGTGGCATCACGTTGTTCTCGCCCACCCTCTCGCTCGTTCTCACCGTCCTCGCCATTGTGTTGGTGATGAACGCGGTCAACTTTATTGACGGTCTCGATGGCTTGGCGGCAGGTGTTGCGCTGATCTCCAACGCGGTGTTCTTCCTCTACGCCCTGGTGCTCTCGCTCGATGAAGGCGGCACCCCCTACTTCGGTCTTGCCACACTTCTCGCGGTGTTGTTGGCAGGGTCTCTGCTCGGGTTCTTGCCCTTGAACTGGCACCCCGCGAAGTTATTCCTCGGTGACTCCGGTGCATTGCTCGTGGGATTAATCATGTCGGTCAGTGCTATTTCCGTGACCGGACAGATTGACCCCGGTGCGATTTCTCCCACGCAACTGTTGCCCGCCTTCTTGCCCGTGATTTTGCCCTTGGCAGTCCTGATCGTTCCGCTTCTTGATTTCTCTTTGGCGGTGGGGCGTCGGTTGCGTCGAGGAATGTCGCCCTTTGATGCAGACCGTGCCCACCTGCATCACCGCTTGCTCGACATGGGTCACTCCCACCGACAAGCAGTGCTGATTCTCTACTCCTGGACTGCGGTGTTGGCAATCGGAACTCTGATGTTCCTCTTTGTGGCCTGGTATGTCGCACTGGGCATCATTGTGGTGGGCCTGGTGGGCTCCACTGTCGTCACACTGTCACCTGATAATCGAGTACCGAATGACCCTCTGGCTGTGGAGGAAGGATCCCCATCATGACCGTGTCCCAGATTGCGAAGCGGGCGCTCCTTGCCGGGGTGGTTGTCACCTCAATCATTGCCATTGTGGCGGCGACGGCTGGCGCCCTCATCTCAGACCTTGCCGGAATGTTGGGCGCTTTCGTGGGGGCGGCGCTTGGCTTCGCTCTCTTGGGGTTGACGCCACTGAGCATTATGTGGGGATTCAAGCTTGGCAAAGGCGATGTCCTCTCGCCCGGATTCTTTAGCGCAGTACTCGGAACCTGGTTGCTGAAGTTTGTCGTTTTCTTGGCGGCCGTGTTATGGCTCGGGGATCAAGAATGGCTTGATCGCACCGTCTTGTTTGTCACCATCGTGGCGTCTGTGATGGCCACACTGGTCACCGACTTGGTGGTCGTCGCGAAATCGCGCATGCCTTACGTCTCAGACGTGATCTTGCCGGGGGATAAGCCGAAAGATTAGTGCCCTGTCAGTGGCGCGATGAGTCGTGAGATGAGGGAGCGTCGACCTGTGCGCTCTTCAATACGATCCGCGAGGTCTACGCCGATGATCGCTGCGGTGGCTCCCAGGTAGCGAAGCGGTTCTGGTTCCCACTGGGGGGAGCGATGCCCGACGAAGGGCAACGCGGTCCGCTCGGTGTTGTTTCCGAGCACGAGATCAGCCAGGGTGAGTCCAGCCAGGTGAGACAACCCCACCCCATCACCGACGTAACCGCCGGCCCGGCCAATGGCGGTAGCACGGTCGAGAGTGACGGAGGCGTGCCAGTCTCTGGGCACACCCAACACACCACCCCAGGTGTGGGTGATCGCAGCGTCCCCAATCTGCGGGAACATCTCTTTCAGTGTCGTCTCCAGCGCGTCGAATACCCGGGGCACTCGGTCAAATTCTGGAGAGATGGTGCTGCCCCAGTGATAAGGCGCTCCCCTGCCACCAAAGGCAATGCGGTTATCGGCGGTGCGCTGCCCATAAATCACCAGGGATCGGAAATCGGAGAACGTCATTCCGTGGGGCAACCCGATGGCATCAAACACAGAGTCGGGGAGTGGCTCTGTGGCGATCATGAGTGAGTAAAGCGGGAGTGATGCTCTCTTCGTGGGGCGCAGTTGGCTGCGATAACCCTCCATCGCATCGATGATGATGTCGCCGTGAACATCCCCGCTCGCCGTGGTGACCACACCGGGCCGGTAATCCAGTACTTCTGTGTGCTCGGCAATCCGAATGCCGGCGGCATCGGCGGATTGCGCCAGCCCTCTCACGAGTTTTGCGGGGTGAATCCTCGCGCACGCCGGATCAAACACGGCACCCTGAGTGTGGGTGGCCTGGAGAGTGTCAGCAGGATCTTGCCATTGCAGAGTGTCCACAGGAGTCATGGATGCCTCCTGGAGAGCGGATTGCGCTCGCTGGCGATGGATGTCCGCTCTTACCAACGACGTTGTTCCACCCTGGACAAAGTCGCAGTCAATGTCGAGCTTCGATGCCCACGCTCCCACCGAGGGCACACAGTCCACCATCGCCTTGCGCATCGCGGTGGCGGGGTGAACTCCGTGGCGGTGAATGAGCGCGCTGGTGCTGGTGGGGAAGAGTGCTGACACCCAGCCACCGTTTCGACCCGATGCCCCAAATCCGGCGATGTCTTTCTCGAGGATCAGCACCGTGGTGGTGGGGGATTGCTCCACCAACGACAGCGCTGTCCAGAGCCCTGTGTACCCAGCGCCCATGATGATGACATCCCAGTGGGAGCTTCGCTCGGCAGGGCTGAGCCCGGGCCTCGGCGTGAGGTCCTCACTCAGCCCCTCGTGCCACAGCGACAGGTGTCGGTAGTCCGTCACGAGAACTAGATCAGCTTCGACGCCCGGGTCAGCACATCGCGCAGGATGGCCTCGATTTCGTCAAACTCTGCTGGCCCAATTGTCAGCGGTGGTGCCAGCTGGATGACGGGGTCTCCTCGGTCATCAGCGCGACAGTAAAGCCCCGCCTCAAAGAGTGCCTTCGAGAGGAAGCCACGCAGGAGTTTCTCGGACTCTTCGTCGGAGAAGGTTTCCTTGGTGACCTTGTCTTTGACCAGCTCGATACCAAAGAAGTATCCGGCGCCACGGACATCTCCCACGATCGGGATGTCGAGTAGGCGCTCGAGCGCCGCGCGGAACTTCGGAGAGTTCTTCCGCACGTGCTCGTTGAGGCCTTCTTCTTCGAAGATCTTCAGGTTCTCGAGTGCCACGGCTGCCGACACCGGGTGTCCACCGAAGGTGTAGCCGTGATAGAACGTGGTGTCACCCTTGCTGAAGGGCTCAAACAACCGGTCGCTCGTGATCATCGCGCCGATGGGGGAGTACCCACTGGTCATGCCCTTGGCGCAGGTGATGATGTCGGGGACATAGTCAAACGCGTTACAGGCGAACATCTCACCAATGCGCCCAAACGCACAGATAACCTCATCACTGACCAGCAACACATTGTGCTTGTCGCAAATCTCTCGAACCCGCTGGAAGTAGCCAGGGGGCGGGGGGAAACATCCACCCGAGTTTTGGACGGGTTCGAGGAATACAGCCGCCACCGTGTCGGGGCCCTCGAACTCGATCATTTCCTCGATGCGATTCGCTGCCCAGAGACCAAACTCTTCCTCTGTGCCACCGGGGAAACCCATTTCCTCAGCGCGGTAGTAGTTGGTGTTGGGAACTCGGAAACCACCCGGAGTAAGGGGCTCAAACATGGCCTTCATCGAGGGGATACCGGTGATGGCCAATGCTCCCTGTGGGGTCCCGTGGTAGGCGACATAGCGTGAGATGACCTTGTGCTTCATCGGGTGGCCCTTGAGCTTCCAATACTGTTTGGCCAGCTTGAAGGCACTCTCCACAGCTTCACCACCTCCGGTGGTGAAAAAGACCTTGTTCAAATCACCCGGTGCATAATCGGCCAGCTTGTCCGCTAGCTCGATAGCAGCAGGGTGGGCATAGGACCAGAGGGGGAAGAAGGCCAGTTCCTCAGCTTGCTGACGGGCTACCTCGGCCAGACGGGCGCGACCGTGACCGGCGTTGACGACGAAGAGACCGGCAAGGCCATCGATGTAGCGCTTGCCTTTGTCGTCCCAAATGTGGTGGCCGTTTCCTTTGACGATGACGGGGACATCAGCACCATCCGAGAGTGGGCCTTGGCGCGTGAAGTGCATCCACAGGTGATCCCGTGCCTTGTCCTGCAATGTTTCCGCCTTCTTGGGGCGCTTGGCAGTCTTTGGCTTGGCGGGTTTGGTGCTTCTCTTCAGTTTCAGTTTGTCAATGATCGTCATCGTGTTCCCCAGTCGTAGTGTTCTTTTTCTAGTGATAGGTAGGTAAAGGTTTCGGTATCTACCACACCGTCAATGGTGCGGATCGATCCGTGCAGAATTTCTCGTAGTTCGTGATCATCCGCACACACAATTTCGGCGAGTATGTCGAAGCGTCCTGTGGTCAATACCAGGTAGTCCACCTGCTCGATTGATGTGAGAGTGTTGGCGACCTTTCTGGCGTCACCGTTCACCCTTATGCCGATCATGGCTTGCCTATGGAACCCCAATTGGGCGGGGTCTGTGACTGCGACGATCTGCATGATGCCGGCGTCGGTGAGCTTGCTCACCCGTTGGCGCACAGCTGCTTCACTCAGTCCCACAGCTTTACCGATTTCTGCATAGGACTTCCGGCCGTCGCGCTGTAGCTGGCTGATGATTTCCTTGGAGGAATCATCCAGAGCCACTGCCCTGGTCGACGTCGATTTCGGCATAGTGTGATTTTCGCATCAATTTGCACAAAACGCAATCGAAAACTCATCATTTCAGTCATTTCTCAACGAAATTGTTACTGAAATCGCCCCTAGACCTCCGGCTTCATCCTGCGTTAGGGTAGCCCCATGACTACACGCACACTGAAGAACTTCGTCAATGGTTCCTACGTCGAGGCGAAGGGCAAGGACGCCCTCGAGCTTGTTGACCCAGCCACGGAGGAGGTGTACGCACACTCACCGATCTCCTCAGCGGCAGATATTGATGCTGCCTACCAGGCAGCGCAGACCGCTTTCGAGACCTGGGGTGAGACCACCCCGGGTGAGCGTCAGCTCGCTCTCTTCCGTATTGCTGATGAGATGGAGAAGCGCGCCGAGGAGTTCGCTGACCTCGAGTCACAGGACACCGGAAAGCCTCGCACGTCGCTTGTTGATGACGAGATCATGCTCAGTGTTGACCAGATTCGCTTCTTCGCGGGTGCTGCCAGAAACCTGGAAGGCCGAAGCGCTGGCGAATACATGAAGGATCACACCTCCATGATTCGTCGTGAGCCCATTGGTGTGGTGGGGCAGGTGACACCCTGGAACTACCCGCTGAACATGGCCGTGTGGAAGTTTGCTCCTGCGGTTGCTGCCGGAAACACCACCGTCTTGAAGCCCTCTGACACCACCCCGCAGAGCACCCTGCTCCTGGCGGAGATTTGTTCACTCCACCTTCCACCCGGTGTTGTCAACGTCATCACCGGAGACCGCACCAGTGGTGCTGCGATGATTGACCACACAATTCCTCAGATGGTCTCCATCACCGGGTCAGTCCGCGCAGGTATGGAGGTTGCCAAGGCGGCCTCCACCGACCTCAAGCGAGTTCACTTGGAGCTCGGTGGAAAAGCACCCGTCATTGTGTTTGACGACGCCGATATCGACAAGGCTGTGGAGGGAATCGGCATTGCCGGATTCTTCAACGCTGGTCAGGACTGCACTGCAGCAACTCGAGTTCTCGTGCACAAGAACGTGCACGATGAGTTCGTTGCAGCACTGACGAAATGGGTTGCTGCAAATGTGCAGACCGGCCTTCCCAGTGACCCGAACACCTTCTATGGTCCGGTCAACAATCAGAACCAGATGACCCGAGTGATGGGCATGATTGATGCGCTTCCCGGTCACGCGAAGGTGGAAACCGGTGGCGTCCGCAAGGGCGACAAGGGCTACTTCATTGAGCCCACTGTGGTCACAGGCTTGAAGCAAAAGGACGACGCCATCCAGACAGAAATCTTCGGACCTGTCATCACGGTGCAGCCCTTCACCCAGGAGAAGGAAGCCATGCAGATGGCCAATGACGTTCTCTATGGTCTGTCCTCCAGTGTGTGGACTAGAGACCACGGACGCGCGATGCGTTTCGCCAAGGGCTTGGACTTTGGTGCTGTCTGGATCAACTGCCACATTCCGCTGGTGGCGGAGATGCCCCACGGAGGCTTCAAGCACTCTGGATATGGCAAAGACCTCTCCCAATACGGGTTCGAGGACTACACACGCATCAAGCACGTCATGTCATTTATTGGAGAGTAGAAAGAACACCGCAGAGCGTTACCAGGCTGTAACACCAATCGTCCCCGGATGATTGGAGACAGGTCTAGTATCAAACCAACCCTTGTGCACCAGCACCATAGTGAATGAAGGAGTTCAATGATGAATCGCCCACTTCCCGAGGACCCCATGGTCCGCAGCCTCGTCAAGATGGCCCGCAAGTCACAGCTCTCGAGGCGTTCATTCCTCGCCGGAGCTGGTGGTGGTGCTGTGGCACTGGGTCTCTCCGCGTGTGCTGCTGATAGTGAGTTGGTTGCTGCTGAGGACATCTCGGCATCGGACCCCACACTCAACTGGTCTAACTGGCCCTTTTACATTGACGAAGACGACGACGGTAACTACCCCACGCTGGTCCGATTCCAGGAGCAGACCGGAATCTCCGTCAACTACATGGTCGACTACGACGACAACAACACCTACTACGCGAAGGTCCGCGACCAGCTCCAGCTCGGTCAGGACATCGGTGCCGACATTGTCGTTCCCACAGAGTGGATGGCTGCCCGTTGGGGCCAGCTGGGATTCGTTCAGGAATTGAACGAGGCCAACATTCCGAACAAAGCCAATGTTGTGGATTCTCTGGCGAACCCCGGTTGGGATCCCGGTCGCAAGATGAGCTTGCCCTGGCAAGGTGGGTTTGCAGGTCTCGCCTACAACGTCGACAAGGTCGGAGAAATCCGCACTGTTGAGGATCTGTGGGCTCCTGAGCTCAAGGGTCGCGTGGTGGTCCTCTCCGAGATGCGTGACACTGTCGGTCTTCTCATGATGGCCAACGGGGTTGACATTTCCTCTGACTGGGGCGCCGACGAATTCAATGCCGCACTTGATGTGTTGCGCGAGCAAGTCGAGGCAGGTCAGATCCGTAACGTGCGCGGTAACTCTTACACTGAGGACCTCGTCAACGAGGACGCTTTGGTCGCCATCGGATGGTCTGGTGATATCACCTTGATCAACTTCGAAAACGGCTACGACGACGGTGAGAAGTGGCGCTTCGTGATTCCCGAGTCCGGTGCGACTATCTGGAACGACACCATGGTCGTCCCAATTGGATCCCCCCGGAAGACCAACGCAGAGACCCTCATGAACTACTACTACGAGCCTGAGGTCGCTGCTGAGGTTGCCGCGTGGGTGAACTACGTGACGCCAGTGAAGGGTGCTTACGAAGCTGCCATGGAGATTGATCCCGAGTTGGCTGAGAACAAGATGATCTTCCCTGATGACGCAACCCTGTCTCAGGTGAAGGCCTTCCGCACTCTCACCTCCGATGAGGACAACGAGTACCAGGCAGCCTTCCAGGCCATCGCACTCGGCGCCTAGTAACGCGGGGTCGACAACGAGATGTCTGACGCTTCGGCAAAACAGTTTGCGGAGGCGGGTGCTGACCTGTCCTTGGTGAACGTCACTAAACGTTTCCCAGGTTTCACGGCAATCGATGACCTCACGTTAGAAATCCCTGCTGGCTCCTTCTTTGCCCTGCTCGGGCCAAGCGGTTGTGGGAAAACCACCACGCTTCGGCTCGTAGCAGGGCTGGAGGAGCCCACTGACGGTCAGATTCTGATCGGGGGGAAAGACGTCACCTCCACCAAGGCTTATCAACGTCCGGTGAATACGGTGTTCCAGTCTTACGCGCTCTTCCCCCACATGACCATCCTTGAGAACGTGATGTTTGGTTTGAAACGTCGCAAGATTGCGGATGCTGAGAAGCTGGCGCGCGACGCTCTGACCTTGGTGGAACTTGCCCACGTCGCCACCAGAAAGCCTTCGCAGCTCTCGGGAGGCCAGCAACAGCGTGTCGCGCTGGCTCGAGCCGTCGTGAACCGTCCCGCTCTTCTCCTTCTCGATGAGCCCCTTGGTGCGCTGGATCTCAAGCTTCGTCGACAGATGCAACTCGAGCTCAAGGACATCCAATCCGAAGTGGGCTTGACCTTCCTCCACGTCACCCACGATCAGGAAGAGGCCATGACTATGGCTGACACTGTCGCGGTCATGAACCAGGGTCGGATCGAGCAGATGGGTGCCCCTGAGGAGCTCTACGAGTCTCCCCAGACTGCGTTTGTTGCGACGTTCCTGGGGCAGTCCAATTTGTTTGGTGGCGAGGTCACCGGCACCACAGCGAATGTGGTGAGCGTGAAAGCGTCGGGCTATGAGCTTCGTGTTCCCAGCCATCGTGCTGTGGCGCATCGCGGCGTGGTAACCGTTGGTATTCGCCCCGAGAAAGTGACTCTGCACCCGACAAAGCCGACCGCGGGGTCCAACGAGACCATCGTGGGTCCCGGCCGTGTTGTTGACGCTTCGTTTAGTGGTGTCAGCATCCAGTACCTCGTGGAGGTTCCAGGTCTGGGAGAGATCACGGTGTTCGCCCAGAACACCTCCTTGGGTGAGCACGCGAAGGACGGCGACGAGGTGTATCTCTCGTGGCAGGTTGCGCACGCCTTCGGTCTCGCTGATGCTCCACCCCAGGAAGAGCGCTTTCAGTCAGACACCAATACTCAGTCGGTAGCGGTGCAGGAGCGGGAAAAGCTAGAAGCTGAACTCGAGGAGTCCTAGTGGCTTTTGGAGCTTTTCAAACAGCAGCCCCTGCAGGGACGCAGGCTCCGGTTGCTCAAGTGCAACGGAAGTCTCCGGTGGCCCTATGGTTGCTCCTGCCTGGAATTTTGTACCTGATCCTGTTCTTCGTAACACCACTGTTTTCTCTGGTGATCACCAGCTTCCAAGCCCCGGTTCCCGGAGGGTTCCTCGGTGAGTTCCAGAATTCGTTCCGGTGGGAGAACTACGTCGAGGTTGTCTCAACCTACTTCTCCCATATTTCTCGGTCCTTCATATACGCGACCCTGGCGACCATCTTTGCCCTTCTCCTGGGGTACCCGATCGCCTACGTGATTGGCGTGAAGTTGAGAAAGTATCCGCTGCTTCAAGCTCTCTCGCTGGTTCTGCTCATCGCTCCCTTTTTCATCTCCTTCTTGCTGCGCACCCTGGCCTGGAAGCAGATCTTCTCGGATGAGGGATTCTTTGTCGGGGTGTTGAAGACCTTCCAACTGATTCCCTCTGATGCCTATTTGACCGGAACACCTTTCTCGGTCGTCTTCGGGTTGACGTATATGTTCCTGCCCTTCATGGCTCTCCCCATCTACACGACTCTCGAAAAACTTGACCTGCGCTATGTGGAAGCCGGCGGGGACCTCTACGCCAACCCGTTTACGGTGTTCCGGACCGTCACTCTTCCGCTGTCGATCCCTGGCGTTATTTCGGGAACCCTCCTGACGTTTATTCCGGCCACCGGTGACTACATCAACGCGAGTCGCGACTTCCTGGGCTCGACCGACACCGCGATGATGGGAAACGTTATCGAGGCCAACTTCTTGGTGCTCCAAAACTTCCCCGCTGCTGCAGCACTCTCTCTCATTCTGATGATGTCGATTTTGATTCTTGTCTCCGCCTATGTGCGACGTAGCGGAACGGATGACCTGCTGTGAGGGGCTTGGGGAAGTACCTGCTCTGGGTCTACACGGGCATGGCGATGGTGTTCCTGCTTATCCCTATCGTCTACACGATCGTGTTTTCGTTCAATGACGCGAGGCGCACCAACATCGTCTGGCGTGGTTTCACCTTCGATAACTGGCTCGATGTCTGTAATGCCCAGGACGTTTGCACTGCATTTGGTAACTCGCTCCTAGTGGCTGGTGTTTCCACTGTTCTTGCAACCGCCATGGGGACAGCCATCGCCATTGCCCTCGTGCGCTATCGCTTCCGATTTAGAAACTCGACTACTCTCTTGCTCTTCCTGCCGATGGCGACACCCGAGGTCGTTTTGGGTGCGGGGCTTGCAGCACAGTTCCTGCAACTCGGAGTGCAAAAAGGCTTACCGACCATCATCATCGCCCACACCATGTTTTGCATCAGCTTCGTCGTGGTGACAGTGCGAGCGAGGGTCGCTGTGCTTGACCCCGCGCTCGAGGAAGCCGGACGAGATCTGTATGGGTCACCGTCGCAAGTGTTCTGGCGCGTGACGTTCCCGCTGTTGGTCCCCGGAATCACGGCAGCGGCACTCCTGTCCTTCGCCTTGAGCTTTGATGACTTCATCATCACCAACTTCAACGCCGGCCCGGCGATGACGTTCCCCCGCTTTGTCTACACGGCAGCAGCCCGAGGAATACCTGCCGAGGCCAATGTGATTGCCTCCGCGGTGTTCTTCGCGGCCATCCTGCTGGTGTTGATTGCGCAAGTTGGCGGCGCCATCAAACGCAAGAGGCTTGCGCTCGCTGGTTAGTCCGAACCCATCGATTGCTCTGGAGGGCACCCCTAATGTCTGTTGACCGCTCCCGCCTAGCCACTCTCATGGCTGAGGAAGTTGCTCGATTTGAAGCCGAGCGACCACAGTCCAAAGCCCAGTTTGAGATCGCGAAGAGCAGCATGCCGGATGGTGTTCCGATGCTCTGGATGGCGAAATGGCCCGGCCCCTGGCCGGTCTATGTCGAGAGCGCCAAGGGCGCTCACTTCACGTGTGTTGATGGAATCGACCACGTCGATTTATGCCTGGGTGACACCGGCGCCATGGTGGGCCACTCGCCAGAGCCCACGGTGCGAGCAGTCACTGCGCAGCTCGCGAAAGGCATCACCACCATGCTTCCCACTGAAGACGCTGCGATAGCTGCCGGGATGCTGGCGGATCGCTTCGGGGTCCCGATGTGGCAATTTACCCTGACCGCCACCGATGCCAACCGCGCCATGATTCGCTACTCCCGTCAGGTGACGGGGAAGCGCAAAGTCCTGGTGATGGACTACTGCTACCACGGCAGCGTTGATGAGACCTTTGCCACCGTCGACGACCACGGTTCGGTGGTGGAGAGACGAGGAAATATCGGTGCGCCCGTTGACCCCGATATGACCACCGTGGTGGTCCCCTTCAACGATGTGGCCGCCTTGGAGAAAGCTTTTGCCTCTGGTGACATCGCCTGCGCCCTGGTGGAGCCAGCGATGACCAACATCGGCATTGTTCTCCCCGATGATGGCTGGCATCAGGCACTGCGGGAGCTCTGCACCAAGAACGGAGCTGTCTTGATCATTGATGAGACCCATACTGTGTGTGCGGGGCCTGGAGGTATGACCCAGCGCGATGGGCTTTCACCCGACGCTGTGGTGATTGGTAAAACAATTGCGGGCGGTATTCCTGCTGGTGCTTACGGCATGACCAGCGAGCTTCAAGAGCGTGTTCGTGCCTCAATCCACCTCGAAGACATTGATGTCGGGGGCGTGGGAGGGACCCTCGCTGGGAATGCCCTGTCGCTTGCGGCCATCCGGGCAACGCTCGGCGAGGTTCTTACGGCTGAGGCGTATCCCGAGATGATTCAGCGCGCCACCGAGTGGACCGAAGGTGTTCACTCCGCCATCGAGGAGTTCACTGTTCCTTGGCAAGTGACCCAGCTTGGCACCCGGGCTGAGTACAGCTTCCTTCCGCACGCTCCCAGGGATGGGGCAGAGGCCGCGGGCGCTGATGATTTTGAGTTGCAGCAGTATTTGCACCTGCACGCGCTGAACCGCGGCATTCTTCTCACACCATTTCACAACATGGCCCTCATGAGTCCCGCCACAACAACGGCGGATGTGGCCGCCCACACGGCTCACTTCCGTGAGGCCGTGGCAAGCTTGTTTGCGTGAGCGCCGAACTGTTCAAGACCGCCAACAAGGCGGAGCTTCTTCAAGGGATGCGCCATGCCCGCATGGCTATTGGTCGTGGCCAGCTGGTCTGTGTCCCCACCGACACCTCCTACGCGCTTGTTGCTGATGCGTTCAAGCCCAGCGCTGTGCAGGCCCTACGCTCTGCCAGAGGCATGCCAGAAGGCGCACCGGTATCGGTCTTTGTCCCGGGCATTCCTACGCTGCGGGCTTTGGCCGCGGAGGTTGCTGAGGAGGTGGCGGCGCTTGCCGGGGAGTTTTGGCCAGGTGCGCTCACCCTAATCGTGCCAGCGGGGGAGTCCCTCACCTGGGATCTGGGTGACACGAAGGGCACCGTGGCTCTGCGGATGCCGGCAAACCGCATCGCTCTGGAGCTGTTGAGTGAAACCGGGCCTCTCGCGCAGTCGGGAGCCTGGGCAGTGGGAAGCACACCACTAGTGTCACCGAGCGCGCTCCAGAAAAGGTTTGCGGAGTCTGTGTCAGTGGTGCTGGGTGCTGGGGAGGAGAAACCGGGCAAAGAGGTGTCCACCGTTATCGATGCAACCTCATTGGATTCACCCCAGGGGAAACTTCGCATCGTGAGGGAGGGTTCCATTCCGCTCACTGATATTTTCTCTGTGATTTCCCCGGAGCGTTTTGCCTCAACCCTCGCGTGAAGGCTGATTCGTCTCTCCCAGGTTTGCTTTGCTACAGTCTTCTAGACGACATTCGCCGCGCTCTCTTGCGCCCCGAAACTGGAGACAGAGCTGTTAACAGAAGCCACTGACACGCTGTTCCAGTTAGCAGCCGGTGAAACTTTCAGTCCCCCGACGATTGAGGAATTTTTCCCTCCCGCGGTTCTTTTTGAAGGCACCATTTTTGAGATGAATCGCATCATTTTGGTGCGTCTTCTGGCGGTTGTGGCATTGGTCTTGGTCTTCTGGTTGGGAACCCGCAAGATGCGGGTCGTGCCCGGTCGTTTCCAGGGAACCATCGAGATGGCACTGAACCTGGTGCGCGTCAACATCGCCGAGGATCTTCTGGGTGAGAAAGATGGCAAGCGCTTCCTCCCCCTGCTCACCACGATTTTCTTCCTGGTCTGGTTTATGAACGTGACGGGAATTATCCCCGGGCTCAATATCGCCGGAACCAGCGTGATTGGTATGCCTCTGGTGCTGGCGATTGCCGCGTATCTGGCCTTTGTCTATGCAGGACTTCGGAAGCACCCGGTGGCGTTCTTGAAGAACTCCCTGCTGCCCCCCGGTGTCCCCTGGCCTCTCTACATCATCGTCACGCCGATCGAGTTTGTCTCGACCTTCATTTTGCGTCCGGTCACTTTGACGCTTCGTTTGTTGATGAACATGGTGGTGGGTCACTTCCTCCTGGTTCTGTTCTTCTCCTCCACCCACTTCTTCGTCCTCTACTCCGACTCGTGGATGGCGTTCTTTGGGATTGGGACCATCGCGTTTAGCATCGCGTTCACGTTCTTCGAATTGCTGGTCGCCACCTTGCAGGCCTACGTCTTCACCCTTTTGACCGCCGTCTACCTCCAGCTCGCGCTGGCGGAAGAACACTAAACCTCAGCCCGATACGCCATCGGGCTGACAACATGGAAGGAAACACCTGTGGACACAACCTCGGTAATCGCCGAACTATCCGGAAACATTGCGACGGTCGGTTACGGCCTCGCAGCCATCGGCCCCGCCATCGGCGTGGGTATCGTCGTGGGCAAGACCATTGAGTCTGTTGCTCGCCAGCCTGAACTTCAGGGCCGCCTGACGGTCTTGATGTATATCGGTATCGCCTTCACGGAAGCACTGGCGTTCATCGGTATTGCCACATACTTCATCTTCACCGGATAGGCCTGACTATGCAGACCGAAGCACTCCTTCTCGCAGCGGAAGGGGAAGCATCGAACCCGTTGCTCCCCGCGATCTATGACATTGTCTGGTCGATCATTCCGTTTGCTTTGGTGTTGCTGCTGTTCTGGCGCGTGGTGTTGCCCAGACTGCAGAAGACACTGGATGAGCGCTCCGAGGCTATCGAGGGTGGAATTGCCCAGGCAGAAAATGCCCAAGCCGAAGCTAAGGAAGCGTTGGAGAAATACAACGCACTCCTGGCAGACGCGCGAGCTGAAGCTGCCAGCATCAGAGATCAGGCCCGTTCTGAGGGAACTCAGATTCTTCAGGAAATGAAGACCAACGCTCAGGCGGAGGCGGACCGGATAGCCCAGAGCGCTCAAGCACAAATCGAAGCAGAACGTCACCAGGCTGTGCTCTCCTTGCGCAAAGAGGTTGGCAATTTGGCTCTCGATTTGGCCTCTGCTGTGGTTCAGGAGCGCCTGAGCGAGGACGCCAAAGCGGCCTCTGTCGTGGACAAGCTCCTTGCGGATCTCGACAAGGAAGCTAAGGCTCCCGCTACGAAGACCCCCGCAAAGAAGCCCGCGGCCAAGAAAGCACCCGCAAAGAAGGCGACAAAGTAACCATGGGCGCACAGACCACACAATCCCTCGTCAAGGCTCGAGCGAGCCTCGGCGGGTATACGGCAACCAGCGAGCTCGCGAGTTCCTTGTTTGCTGCTGCCCTGGGGTTGTCGGGGTCGAAAGCCCTTCGGGGAGCTTTGGGAGATTCTTCAGCGGACCAGAAAGCCCTCCAAGAGCTCGCGAAAGGCGCTTTCGCGTCGTTGTCCACCGACGCGAAAGCGCTGATTGGCGAGCTGGTGAGCCTTCCCTGGTCCAGTGCGAACGATCTTCAGGCGGCTCTGGAGGAACTCGGAATCAGGACCCTCGCGGAGGTCTCTGGTGACTCTGACCTCGTGGGAGAGCTCCTGGCAATCTCCAGCCTGATTCACTCCGATCCCGAGGTGGAGCTTGCTGTGGGGTCAAAGCGCGCTTCGTCTCAGGCGAAAGCAACCCTGGTGAGCGCGCTGATTGGTGGGAAAGTATCGCCCGAAGCAGAAGCCATTGTTCGTCACCTCGTGTCGGACTCCCGCGGTCGCCGGATTGGGCGCATGCTGATGAACTCGGCCGAGATTGTCGCGGACCAGGGCGGTAAAGGTCTTGCCGTGGTCTCGGTCGCGAAGCCTCTCAGCGCGGCACAGCACACCCACATTGAGCAACTCGTGGAGAAGAAGTATCAGCGCCCGCACTACATTGCGCAGCAGAGCGATGACAGTGTCGTCGGTGGAGCGCGGATCCGAGTGGGCGATGACGTTATTGATGGAAGCGTGGCCACCCGGCTGCAGGATTTGAGAATGAAACTTGCCGGCTAGCGCCGGCGACATACGTGTCAGTGCACACACAACCAAAGGAAAAACCATGGCTGAACTAACAATCAACCCGGATCACATCCGCGATGCCCTGAAGGACTTTGCGAAGTCCTACGACCCCGGCACCGCAGCCACCACCGAGGTGGGTCACGTGGTGGATGCGGCGGACGGTATTGCTCACGTTGAGGGGCTCCCCGGTGTCATGGCTAACGAACTGGTGAAGTTCCAGGATGGAACACTTGGTCTCGCCCAGAACCTGGATGAGAACGAGATTGGTGTTGTGGTCCTCGGTGAGTTCAGCGGTGTTGAGGCTGGCCAGGAAGTAACCCGTACCGGTGAGGTTCTCTCCGTGCCGGTGGGTGATGGTTACCTCGGTCGGGTGGTGGACCCACTGGGTAACCCCATCGATGGCATGGGAGCTATCAAGGCTGAGGGTCGTCGTGCTCTCGAGCTTCAGGCCCCCGGCGTTATGGCCAGGCGTAGTGTGCACGAGCCCCTCCAGACGGGTATCAAGGCCATTGACGCCATGATCCCTGTGGGTCGTGGACAGCGTCAGCTCATCATTGGTGACCGCCAGACCGGTAAGACGGCCATCGCGGTGGACACCATCATCAACCAGAAGGCCAATTGGGAGTCGGGTGACCCCACCAAGCAGGTTCGCTGCATCTATGTCGCGATTGGTCAGAAGGGTTCGACCATCGCTGGTGTGCGCGGTGCTCTCGAAGAAGCTGGCGCCATGGAGTACACGACCATCGTCGCTGCTCCCGCCTCTGACCCTGCAGGGTTCAAGTACCTCGCCCCCTACACCGGCTCTGCCATCGGTCAGCACTGGATGTACAACTCAAAGCACGTCCTAATCATCTTCGATGACCTCTCCAAGCAGGCTGAGGCCTACCGTGCTGTGTCACTGTTGCTGCGTCGCCCTCCGGGCCGTGAGGCGTACCCCGGTGACGTCTTCTACTTGCACTCCCGTCTGCTGGAGCGTTGTGCGAAGCTCTCCGACGAGATGGGTGGCGGCTCCATGACGGGTCTGCCGATCATCGAGACCAAGGCGAATGACGTCTCGGCGTTCATTCCGACCAACGTGATTTCCATCACTGATGGTCAGATTTTCCTCCAGTCCGATCTCTTCCTCGCCAACCAGCGTCCCGCTGTGGACGTGGGTATCTCCGTGTCCCGTGTGGGTGGAGACGCTCAGGTGAAGTCGATCAAGTCGGTATCGGGAACTCTGAAGCTCGAGCTCGCTCAGTACCGCTCGCTGGAGGCCTTCGCAATGTTCGCGTCCGACTTGGATGCCGCGAGCCGTCGCCAGTTGGCACGTGGTGCGAGGCTGACGGAGCTCCTGAAGCAGCCTCAGTACTCTCCCTACCCTGTGGAGGAGCAGGTGGTCTCCATTTGGGCGGGCACCAACGGAAAGCTCGACACCATCGAGGTGGAGGACATCCTCAGGTTTGAGGCCGAGCTGCTCGACCACCTTCGTCGCAACACCAAGATTCTTGACACGTTGCGCACAACCAATGTGCTCGACGATGACACCAAGGCTGAGCTGGAAAAGGAGGTCGACAAGTTTGTGGTCGCCTTCCAGGGTTCTGGCGCCGACGGCCTCGGTGCTCCGGGAAGCGAAGAGTTTGCAGCGATTCCCGAAGACGAGATCAACCAGGAAAAGATCGTCAAGCGCAAGCGCTAGACGACAACGAGTAAAGGACTAAGGACCAATGGGCGCGCAGCTTCGGGTGTATCGGCAGAAGATTCGTTCTGCCAGTACAACCAAGAAGATCACCAGGGCTATGGAGCTGATTTCCGCATCGCGGATTCAAAAAGCTCAGGCCCGGATGACTGCTGCCACTCCCTACACCCGCGCGGTCACGCGCGCGGTATCGGCTGTTGCGACCTACTCGAACATCGATCACCCGCTCTTGACCGAGTCCGAGAACCCGAAGCGCGCCGCAATGGTGATTTTCACCTCGGACCGCGGTTTAGCGGGTGCATTTAGCGCTCAGGTGTTGCGTGAAGCTGGCGAGCTGCGCGAGCGCTTGGAAGGCGAAGGCAAAGAGGTCATCAACTTTGTCGTGGGTCGCAAGGCCGTTCAGAACTTCACCTTCCGGCAGCGCCCTGTCGAGAAGTCCTGGACCGGGAACACCGACCAGCCCGAATTTGAGACAGCCAAAGAAATCGCGCAGACCCTGATCGAGAAGTTCACCACGGATCAGGCAGAAGGCGGTGTGGATGAAATCCACATCGTCTATAACCGTTTTGTGTCCCTTGTCACCCAGGCTCCTGAGGTTGTCCGTGTGCTTCCACTCGAAGTTGTGGAGGGCGTTGAGGAGCCCGGTGACACCGAGGTGTTCCCGCTCTATGAGTTTGAGCCTGAGCCCGATGATGTTCTGGATGCTTTGCTTCCGGTCTACATCGAGAACAGAATCTTCACCGCCATGCTGCAATCCGCGGCGGCTGAGCATGCTGCACGCCAAAAGGCGATGAAGTCGGCCAGCGACAACGCCGACAAGCTGATCCGCGAATACACCAGCCTGGCGAACAACGCTCGCCAAGCTGAAATTACCCAACAGATTTCCGAAATCGTGGGCGGCGCCGACGCCCTCGCTTCGGCGAAGTAAAGAAAGAGATAACGAGATGACGAAGACTGCCACCACAAAAGCCACAGCTACGGGCCGAGTTGCCCGCGTGACGGGGCCCGTTGTTGACGTGGAGTTCCCCCACGACGCACTGCCCGCGATGTACAACGCGCTGCAGACTGACATCACCATCGGTGGTGAGACCAGCGTCTTGACTCTCGAGGTGGCCCAGCACTTGGGCGATGATCTCGTTCGCGCGATTGCTCTGAAACCCACTGACGGCCTCGTGCGTGGCCAAGAAGTGCGCGACACCGGTGGGCCCATCACGGTCCCCGTGGGTGACGCCACCAAGGGCAAGGTGTTCAACGTTCTCGGCGAGGTGTTGAACTCCGATGACAAGCTCGAAGGTGTGGAGCGGTGGGGTATCCACCGTCAGCCGCCGGCCTTTGACCAGCTGGAGTCGAAGACTCAGTTGTTCGAGACCGGTATCAAGGTCATTGACCTTCTCACCCCCTACGTTCTCGGTGGAAAAATCGGACTCTTCGGTGGAGCCGGTGTGGGTAAGACCGTTCTTATCCAGGAAATGATTCAGCGCGTGGCCCAGGACCACGGTGGTGTGTCCGTGTTCGCCGGTGTGGGGGAGCGTACCCGTGAGGGTAACGACCTCATCCACGAAATGGAGGAAGCGGGCGTCTTCGACAAGACCGCTCTGGTCTTCGGTCAGATGGATGAGCCACCCGGAACCCGTCTTCGTGTTGCTCTCTCAGCGCTGACCATGGCGGAGTACTTCCGTGACGTACAAAACCAGGACGTGTTGCTCTTCATCGACAACATCTTCCGTTTCACCCAGGCAGGTTCTGAGGTGTCGACCCTCCTGGGTCGTATGCCCTCTGCCGTGGGTTACCAGCCGAACCTCGCGGATGAGATGGGTGTGCTCCAGGAGCGCATCACCTCGACCCGTGGACACTCGATCACGTCTCTGCAGGCAATTTATGTGCCAGCTGATGACTACACCGACCCGGCACCCGCGACCACCTTTGCGCACTTGGACGCCACGACTGAGCTCAGCCGTGACATCGCCGCGAAGGGTCTCTACCCTGCCGTGGACCCGCTGACCTCGACCAGCCGTATCCTTGACCCGCTCTACATCGGTGAGGACCACTACCGCGTGGCCACCACGGTGAAGCAGATTCTCCAGAAGAACAAGGAACTCCAGGAGATCATCGCCATCCTCGGTGTTGACGAGCTCTCCGAAGAGGACAAGATCACCGTGTCCCGCGCCCGTCGCATCCAGCAGTTCCTCTCGCAGAACACCTACATGGCGAAGAAGTTCACCGGTGTGGAAGGCTCTACGGTTCCCCTCAAGGAGACCATCGAGTCCTTCGACGCCATCGCCAAGGGAGAGTTCGACCACGTAGCCGAGCAGGCCTTCTTCAACGTCGGACCGATTAGCGATGTTGAAGAGAAGTGGGCAACCATGCAGAAGGAAATGAGCTAGGGATGTCAACCCTCACCGTCACTGTTGTCTCCGCGACCGCCGAAGTGTGGTCGGGGGAGGCAACGATGGTTGTTGCGCGCACCACAGAGGGTGAGATTGGCATTTTGGCCGGTCACGAACCCACCCTGGGTGTCCTTGCCGCAGGCGAGGTACGCATCACCACGACGGATGGTCAGAAAGTCACCGCTCAGGCGGAGGATGGCTTCCTGTCTGTGGACAACAACCAGGTGACGATCGTCGCCGGCTTGGCAGAGATTACGTCCTAAGCATGCTCGTCCTGTTGCCACCCTCGGAAACGAAAGTTTCCGGCGGGGAACCAGGAACATCGCTGGATCTTTCGCAGCTGAGCTTTGCTGCCCAGAACCCTGTTAGAAGCGCGCTTCTGCAGCAAGTTGTGAAGCTCTCGGCGGATGAGACTGCAGCTCTCTCGGCGCTGAAGCTCGGCCCCAAAGGCGCCCCAGAGGTCCAGCGCAATCAGGAAGTGCTCCGCTCGCCGGTGATGCCCGCACTCGAGCGTTACACCGGAGTGCTCTTTGATGCTCTCGACGTCCACGATCTCGAACCAGAGCCGCGGGCATGGGTGGAAGA
>Ga0181556_1000930_pt1 | contig 30767 bp, 24 predicted proteins | sample 011ome_14_FD_148651 | JGI IMG/M metagenome (GOLD analysis project Ga0181556, IMG submission 148651) | Coastal salt marsh microbial communities from the Groves Creek Marsh, Skidaway Island, Georgia - 011505AT metaG (spades assembly) | ecosystem: Environmental > Aquatic > Marine > Intertidal zone...
CCAATTCCGCAATGGAGAAGGATGCAGATATGTCCCGCAAGAACAAGTTTGTTACGGCTGCGTCCACGTTTTCAGTGGCGCTTGGGATCGGCTTTGTCATGCAATATGGCGATGCGGTCGCATCTCGTTTTCAGCCAGCGGTGCCGCCAATGGCACCTGTCGCGCTCACGCCCGAGGTGGTGATGCCGCGCGATGTTGTGGTGTCAAGTAGCCTCGCTATTCCAAGGTTCGATCTTCAAATTGCCGAAGATGAAGGTGTGCAGCTTGCTGCGCTCAACACCGATTTGGTCGATGTGGATGCGCCAACGATGGATGTGCCTCCTGTGGCGGTAGAGCCGGTTTGTGATATTGCGATGTCTGCAGACACGTTGCCTTTGGCGATGGTGGCCTTGTCGATCAACGCGCCTTGCAACAAAAGTGCTGCCGTCACGATCCACCACCAAGGGTTGATGTATTCCTACCTGACCGATGAGGAAGGTAGGGTTGATATTGTTGTCCCTGCAATGGCGGAAGAGGCGTTCTTTATTTCCGCATTTGTCAATGGTGAGGGGGCTGTTGCCTCGACGATGGTGCTAGATCTGGCCCAAGTTGAACGCGCTGCGCTACAGTGGCAGGGCATCAGTGCGGTGCAATTACATGCACGTGAATTTGGTGCCGCCTATGGCAGTGACGGTGACGTCTGGAAAGCATCAGCCCGCGAGATTAATTTCGCCGAACCTGCGAACAAGGGTTTCTTGGTGAGCTTGGGTGATCCACGTGTCGAAAATCCGATGCAAGCGGAGGTTTACACCTACCCTTCAGGTATTTCGGAACGTGATGGTGACGTGATCCTTACGGTTGAGGCTGAGGTCACGGCAGAGAACTGCGGACGCGATATTGCGGCGCAAAGTATCCAGCTGAACTCTGGAGTGGAGCCATCTGCGATTGATTTGACCATGACGATGCCCGACTGCGATGCGATTGGCGAATTTCTGGTGTTGAAAAATATGTTCAAGGATATGACACTCGCCTCGAAATGACGCGTAATGAATCAGGCCGTTTTGGCAGACTTCGGGAATGTGCGGCGATCTTCGCCGCACTTTTCTTTTGTACATCCACCGCTTTGGCGCAAAATGTAACCCTGCAATCAGATGGTGGCGGGCTTGAAGTGACAGGCCGATTTATAAGCTATGACGGCGAGAATATTCAGATCGAATCTGAATACGGTCCGCTTACATTGCGCTACGATGCGATCGCATGTGACGGCGAGGCCTGCCCCGATCCCGAAACATATTTTCCCGAATTGAAGCTATCTGGATCGCGGCGGATGACCGCGCTTTTGATGCCTGCGCTGATTGAAGGATTTGCACGCTCGGAGGGTTTAACCGTAGTGGTTGAGGATATTGACCCCGCTCATTTTCGGATGACGCTCACAGCGGGCGACGATCCGAAACCTGTGGCGCGGTTTGCATTCCGCGCGACAACCACAGACGAAGGTTTTGCCGATCTCATCGCCCATGAAGCGGATATTGTCATGTCGGTAAGAGAGGCGCGAGCCGATGAAGTTCAACTCGCGGCTGAGGTGGGATTGGGCCGCTTGGACGCGCCGCGCCAAAGTAGGATTGTTGGGCTTGATGCCCTGGTTCCTGTCGTTTCAATGCGTTCAAATGCCTCGGCGATTTCGCTGTCCACTTTGGCAGCGGCTTATTCAGGGATTCTTACGAATTGGGAAACGGTGACTGGTGAGAATCTACCGATGGCCGTTCATATTGGCCCCGAAGAAGACGGCCAAGCGCAGCGATTTGTCGATGAGGTCGTTCGCATAACGGGGCGAAATCTTGGTGAAAACGTTGTGCGCCATGCCTCCGATGCCGCCTTGGCGGAAGCAGTGGCAGCTGATGCGGGGGCTATTGGGATATTGCCGCAAACGGCGGTGAAAGATGTGCAGCCGATTTCGTTGCTGGATCATTGCGGGTTTATCACCTCGCCGAGTGTCACAACGCTGAAGACCGAAGACTATCCGCTGACCGCGCCGCTTTTCCTTTATATGCCAAGTCGGCGTTTGCCGCCACTTGCCCGTGATTTTTTTGCATGGCTTCGCGGACCTGATGCGCAGTTGGTGGTGAGGCGTGCGGGGTTTGTGGATCAGGGAGCCGTGCCAATTCCACTAGATGCGCAGGGGCAGCGGTTTGCTAATGCGATTGCGGCTGGGGGTGAGGACATGCCGCTGACGGAATTGCAGCGCATGGTTCGGATTTTGGGGTCGCAAGTTCGGCTTTCGACGAGTTTCAGGTTTGAGGTCGGTTCAACCCGTTTAGATGCGCAATCCCGTTCGAACCTTTTGGCGCTCGCGCAGTCAATCAGGGATGGACGATATGACGGGCGGCGCTTGATGCTTGTTGGGTTTAGCGACGGGCGCGGCGGATCTGCGGCGAATAGGGATTTGTCGAGCGCACGTGCGGTGGCCGTGTTGAGTGACCTTAAGGAGTCTATGGGGGGTGTGTTGCCCGAGGGCGTGGTTGTCGAAACGGAGGCCTTTGGAGAGGCGCTTCCTATGGGGTGCGACGATACGGAGTGGGGTCGTCAGACCAATCGCCGCGTTGAGCTATGGGTTGAACAATACCTAAAGCAAACCCCACTCCCGAAAGCTGGTCTCGCGGGATTTTCCGATAATGATGTGGTCGTGCAGGGTGATTGAGAGTGCCTTGCCCGCCGCTTCGATCTGTTTGGTCATGGCGATGTCCGCATCCGACGGAGTCGGGTCGCCAGAGGGGTGATTGTGCACGAGGATCAACGATGCGGCGTTTAGTTCTAGGGCACGCTTCAACACTTCGCGCGGATAGACGGGGACATGATCAAGGGTGCCATTGCTGTGCTCCTCGTCTGCGATCAGGGCATTTTTGGTATCTAAAAACAGGATGCGGAATTGTTCGGTATCGCGATGCGCCATTGTGGTGTGGCAATAATCAATAACCGCGCTCCAGCTTGAGATTACAGAGCGCTGCATCACCTTAGCACGGGCCATGCGATGAGCGGCGGCTTCAACAAGTTTTAACTCGGTAATGACGGCGGCGCCGCAACCCCGGATCTGTGCCAAACGGGAAGGGCTGGCAGCAAGGACCTGATTGAAATCACCGAACGCTTTTAGCAGTGCAAATGCGAGGGGCTTGACGTCCATGCGCGGGATGGCGCGGAACAGCAAAAGTTCGAGCAATTCATAGTCATGAACAGCAGAGGCGCCACATGTGGTGAACCGATCACGCAAGCGTTGACGGTGCCCTTCTACATGATTGGGTACAGGCCGTTCGATGACCTGAAGGTCATGATCGTCGAACAAACTGGGGGCTTCTGCAAAGTGATTCATAAGACTCACTTTGCAGAACATTTCATGAACTTCTGGTTAATGATAAAGTGGCAAATCAGCCTTTCATCGAATCCCAGAAACTTTTCACGGACTTGAAGAAATTCGAGCCGTTTGGATTGTTCTCGGCCTTAATGGAATCAAATTCCTTAAGGATTTCTTTTTGCCGTGCGGTGAGGTTCACAGGGGTTTCTACAGCGAGTTCGATGAACATATCACCTGCTCCACCACCGCGTAGGGCAGGCATACCTTTGCCGCGCAGACGCATTTGGCGGCCGGATTGCGACCCCTCAGGGATTTTCACACGAGAGCGCCCGCCGTCGATGGTTGGCACTTCGATCTCGCCGCCCAGCGCCGCAGAGGCAATGCTCACGGGGACTTGGCAGTAGAGGTTGAGGTTATCGCGCTCGAACAGTTTGTGATCGGCCACTTCGATGAAGATGTAGAGATCGCCTGTCGGGCCGCCGCGCATCCCTGCTTCGCCTTCGCCAGCGAGGCGGATGCGTGTGCCAGTTTCGACACCAGCGGGGATGTTGACGGAAAGCGATTTTTCTTTCTCGACGCGTCCTTGGCCGTGGCAGACTTTGCACGGGTTCTTGATGGTTTGGCCCATACCGTTACAGGTCGGGCAGGTGCGTTCTACCGTGAAGAAACCTTGCTGCGCGCGCACTTTACCCATGCCGGAACAGGTCGGGCATGTTACGGGCTCCGAGCCACCTTCTGCACCTGTGCCTTTGCACGATCCACAAGATACGGCTGCGGGCACGTTGATGGTCTTCTGCATACCTGAGAAGGCGTCTTCGAGCTTGATCCGCAGGTTATAGCGCAGGTCATTGCCGCGCTGGGCGCGCGAGCGTCCGCCGCCCATACCGCCGCCGCCAAAATTACCGAACAGATCGTCAAAGACGTCAGAGAAGGCAGAGGAGAAGTCACTATGTCCGCCGCCGCGCTGGCCACCGCCACCGCCCATGCCACCTTCAAAGGCTGCATGACCGTAACGGTCGTACGCTGCTTTCTTCTCTGGATCTTTCAGGATTTCGTGAGCTTCATTCGCTTCTTTGAACTGCTCTTCGGCCTTCGGATTGTCGGAATTGCGGTCTGGGTGGAGCTCTTTCGCCTTTTGGCGATAGCCCTTTTTAATCTCATCGGCAGAGGCACCTTTTTTGATGCCTAGAATTTCATAGTAGTCGCGTTTTGCCATTGTCACTTTTCCCCCTTGGGAATGGAAAAAGACCGGCCCGGTTCAGGGGCCGGTCTCATTTACCTTAGGCGGATGCCTTAGTTGCCACGCTTGTCGTCACCGAGATCTTCGAAGTCGGCATCGAGGATGTCATCCTCGTCAGCGCCCTTAGGCTCTGCTTCGCCGTTTTCTTCGTCCTGGCTGGCCTTATAGATGGCTTCACCAAGCTTCATGGCAGCTTCTGTGACGTTCTGGATGCCGGACTTGATCTTGTCGGCGTTGTCGCCTTCCAGATCGTCCTTGAGCGCTGCGATAGCAAGCTCGATGGCTTCGATCGTGGTCGGGTCAACCTTGTCGGCGTGCTCTTCCATCGACTTTTCGGTCGAGTGGATCATGCTTTCCGCTTGGTTCTTGCTTTCGATCAACTCGCGGCGCGCTTTATCGGCGTCGGCGTTCTCTTCGGCGTCGCGAACCATTGCTTCGATGTCCTCGTCTGAGAGGCCGCCCGATGCTTGGATCGTGATCTGCTGTTCTTTGCCAGTGCCTTTATCTTTCGCGCCCACCGATACGATGCCGTTGGCGTCGATATCAAAGGTCACTTCGATTTGCGGCATGCCGCGTGGCGCTGGTGGGATACCTTCCATGTTGAACTGGCCGAGGATTTTGTTGTCGGCAGCCATTTCGCGTTCACCTTGGAACACACGGATTGTCACAGCGTTTTGGTTGTCTTCGGCGGTCGAGAAGACCTGAGACTTCTTGGTTGGGATCGTCGTGTTACGGTCGATCAAGCGTGTGAACACGCCGCCAAGTGTCTCAATCCCGAGGGACAATGGTGTCACGTCCAGAAGAACAACGTCTTTCACGTCGCCCTGAAGAACGCCCGCCTGAATGGCAGCACCCATGGCCACAACTTCGTCTGGGTTCACGCCCTGATGCGGCTCTTTGCCAAAGAATTTTGCGACTTCTTCTTTGACGCGTGGCATGCGTGTCATACCACCAACAAGAACAACCTCATCGATGTCGCTCGTGGACAGGCCAGCGTCTTTCAACGCAGCTTGGCAAGGCTTCATAGACGCTTTGATCAGGTCAGCAACGAGGCTTTCCAACTTCGCCCGTGTCAGCTTCATGACCATGTGCAACGGCTGGCCGTTGGACCCCATGGAGATAAACGGCTGGTTGATCTCTGTGGACGAGGAAGACGAGAGTTCGATCTTCGCTTTTTCCGCAGCTTCCTTAAGACGCTGAAGCGCCATCTTGTCTTTGGTCAGGTCAACCGAGTTCTCTTTTTTGAACTCGTCGGCAAGGTAGTTCACGATGCGCATGTCAAAGTCTTCACCGCCGAGGAACGTGTCGCCGTTGGTGGATTTTACTTCGAACAGGCCGTCGTCGATTTCGAGGATCGTGACGTCGAATGTACCGCCGCCAAGGTCATAGACCGCAATGGTCTGTGTGTCTTTTTTGTCGAGACCGTAAGCAAGCGCCGCTGCTGTTGGCTCGTTGATGATGCGCAGCACTTCGAGGCCAGCGATTTTGCCGGCGTCTTTTGTCGCCTGACGCTGAGCATCGTTGAAGTATGCAGGAACGGTAATAACCGCTTGGGTCACTTCTTCGCCAAGGTAAGACTCTGCAGTCTCTTTCATCTTGCCGAGGATCACAGCGGAGATCTGTGCAGGAGAGTATTTCTCGCCGCGGGATTCGACCCATGCGTCGCCATTGCCGCCGTCAACGATGTTGAACGGCATGTTCTTCTTTTCCTTCGCAAGGTCCTTGTCGTCAAAACGACGACCGATCAGACGCTTTACTGCGAAGATTGTGTTTTCTGGGTTAGTGACTGCCTGACGCTTTGCAGGCTGACCAACAAGACGCTCGTCTTCAGTGAATGCAACGATGGATGGTGTTGTACGTGCACCTTCACTGTTCTCGATCACGCGTGGCTTAGAGCCGTCCATGATGGAGATACAAGAGTTTGTGGTTCCGAGGTCGATACCAATAATTTTAGACATATTTCAAATCCCTTACGCTAGGCGGTTTGAGCGGCGCGAACCCGTTTCGGCACCCGCGCCTGATTTATGTGAGACAGATCAGACAATCGCCTGATCGTTTGATCTTGGCGTATATAGGGTCGCGGTTTGGAGGCTGCAAGCGGGGGATAAGGGAGAGATCTGCAAAATTGCATGTTTGCCGCAATTTCACGTAACTTCGGCAGCGATTTCGTTGAACTCACGCCAAAAGGCCCGAGAATTCATATTATCGCGCAGCGCCCCAGCTGATCGACGCGCTCTTACGGGTGTAAAATTCGCCCATCATGCCGATCATGACCAAGCCGATCGCGACGTAAAATGGATAACTTGGCGAGCTAAAATGCGGGTTGTAGTTCAAAAAGATGAAACCACGCGCTTGATCGATCGTGTGGAAAAGCGGGTTCCAATCAAAAAGAACCAACATCGACGAGGGCAGTGTGTTCGCCACAAACATCTTACCCGAAGCAATCATACTGGCACGGCTGTAGATGCTGACGAGAACTTTCACGGCATCCGGCGCCCATGGCTTCATCGCGAGAAAAATCATCCCGACGCCCACACCCGATAGCCAAGCAGCCAATAGCATCGCCATCGCACCAATTGGCTGATTGATCACCACTGGTGTGAAGGCCACGTGGTAGATGAACAAGACGAAGAAGAGGGACAAAAGCTGTAGGTAGAGTGAGGAAATGGCGGCGGCCGAGATCGAAATCATTGTATTCATTGGCGCGTGTTGCATCATGGCAGATGCTGGCCCTTCGGACCCGACGACTGCGCCGACGGCTTTTGTGTGGCACATAAACAGGAAGATGCCCGACATGATGTAGAGCAGAAAATCGCCACGAATGGCCGCGCCCCGCATACCGAGAAAGAAAAACATGGCATAGAATGTGAGTACAAATACCACAGTTTGCGTCATATTCATGAGCAAACCGACCACAGCGTTCCGATGGGTCTTGCGCACATCGCGCACGATGGAATGATAAATTAGCTCCGTCATCCCGAACAAGGTGCGAGTCGTTGTCTTGCGGACTTGCGGTTGAAACATCAAATAACCTGCATTTTACGGGGACATCTGTTCAAATTCACGAATTTCTTGCCGTTCGCGTTGCCGCCTATCATAAGGGGGGAAACCTGTTTTTTCAATCATAACAGTAAGCGATATAACTAAACGTGAAGGTACAAGAGATGAATTTTGGTCAGTTGTCAGAAGTGATGCGCCGTTTGGCGCTGGAAGCGGGCGATAAAATTATGGAGATTTATGCAGATCCCGATTTTGAGGTCCGTTCCAAATCTGACGATAGCCCTGTTACGGCTGCTGATGAGGCCGCTGATGCGATCATTAGCGCGGGTCTGCGAGAGGCGTTTCCTGATGTGGCGCTGGTGACTGAAGAGCAGGCAGATAGCCACGGTCAAACGGTCTCGACGTTTCTGATCGTTGATCCACTGGATGGCACCAAAGAATTCATCAATCGTCGTGGCGATTTCACGGTGAATATCGCCTATGTTGTTGACGGCGTGCCTGTGCGCGGGATCGTTTATGCCCCTGCGAAGGACCGCTTGTTCTATACTGACGCCGATGGCGTTTCTGTCGAGGAATCGGGTGAGTTTGCCAAAGATAAGGTTGGTCCTGTGACTCCGATCAAAGTGAAAAGCCCTGACAATAACGCGCTTCTGGTTGTTGCGTCCAAATCGCATCGTGATCAAGCGACGGATGACTATATTAACAAATACAACGTGGCCGACAGCAAGAGTGCTGGTTCATCGCTGAAGTTCTGTCTGGTTGCCACCGGTGAAGCGGATATTTACCCGCGTGTTGGTCGCACGATGGAATGGGATACGGCCGCTGGCCACGCTGTTTTGAGCGGTGCCGGCGGTGACGTGATCCGTTTTGATGACCACAGCCCGTTGCGTTATGGCAAAGCCGATTTCGCCAACCCGTTCTTTATCGCCTATGCCCCAGGCGTTGATCTGAAGAAGCCTTAAATGCCAGTCCTGATAGTCATTCCCGCTCGTTATGCATCGACCCGTTATCCTGGAAAACCACTTGTTGAATTGCGCGGTGCAGGGGGCGAGGCAAAGAGCCTGATCCGCCGTAGCTGGGATGCTGCGATGGAAGTCAAAGGCGTTGACCGCGTTGTTGTTGCCACTGACGATGTGCGGATTAAGGACGCGGCAGAAGCGTTTGGCGCGGAAGTCGTGATGACGTCTGAGGCCTGCCAAAACGGCACGGAGCGCTGCGCTGAAGCACTGGCCAATCTGGGCGGTGGTTATGACATCGTGGTGAACCTGCAAGGGGATGCGCCATTGACCCCCGCGTGGTTTGTCGAGGATCTGGTTGCGGGCCTGCGCGCCCATCCGGAAGCACAAGTTGCGACCCCTGTTTTGCGCACCGAAGGGGCTGCGCTCAACGGGTTCCTTGAGGATCGCCGTGCGGGTCGCGTTGGTGGCACAACGGCGGTATTTGGTGCGAATTACAACGCGCTCTATTTCTCGAAAGAGGTCATTCCTTACACGGGAAAAACTTATGCGGATCAAGATGATACGCCAGTTTTCCACCATGTCGGGGTCTATGCTTATCGGCCTGAGGCACTGGACGCTTATCCGAAGTGGGCGATGGGGCCATTGGAGAAGCTCGAAGGGTTGGAGCAGCTGCGTTTTCTGGAACGTGGTGCACATGTTCTTTGCGTTGAAGTACCTGCAAAGGGCCGACAGTTCTGGGAGTTGAACAACCCTGAAGATGTGCCGCGGATCGAGATGATGTTGGCGCAAATGGGGATCGCGTGACGGCGCCTGCCGTCAGCGTTGTTATTGTAAGTCACGGGCGGCCTGCGTCGCTTGGGAATTGCCTGACGGGTGTCGGGCAAATCGACTATCCGAACTTTGAAATTGTCATCGTCGCTGATCAATCGGGGATCGCCGCGGTGAAAGCACATGCGCTGGGCGATCAGGTGAAGCTGGTGCTACACGACGCGGCGAATATCTCGACCGCGCGGAATGCGGGAATCGCGGCATCGGCGGGCGAAATTGTTGCCTTCATCGACGATGATGCCGTCCCAGAACCGACATGGCTTAGCCATCTGATTGCGCCGTTCGCGGATGAAGGCGTTGCTGCCGCCGGTGGTTATGTGATCGGGCGCAATGGGATAAGTTTTCAGTGGAAGGCGCGGACAGTTTATCCCGATGCCCACACCGAAGATTTGCTCCTCAAGGGCGATGCGCCGCAGGTTTTTGAGGGTTCGTCTGCTCGCGCGATCAAAACTGAGGGAACGAATATGGCTGTGCGCCGTGACGTTTTGGAGCGGCTCGGCGGGTTTGATCCCGCGTTTCATTTCTATCTCGACGAGACGGATTTAAACATGCGGATCGGTGTGGCGGGCCTTAAGACCGCGATTGTGCCTCTAGCGCAGGTGCATCACGGATTTGCCGAAAGCACGCGACGCAGTGCAGACCGTGTGCCTGCGACCTTATACGATATCGGGGCGAGCCTTGCCGTCTACTTGCGCAAACATAAAGGCAATTTAGGTGCAGGCGCGATTGAGCGAGAGGTTCAGGTCGCGCGGATGAGACGGTTTGTTGCGGCTGCGCGATGCACTGACCGACACGCGACCGAGGTGTTGGCGACTTTCGATGAGGGTTGGAATGAGGGCCTGAAAAGAGATTTTGGTGCAGCGTATAATGTGTCACGTGGCCAGAAGATGGAACCGTTCTTGTCGCCGATGCAAGGAAATATGGTCATAATTTCCGGGCGAAGCTGGCAGCGGAAGGCGAAACTTCGCGAGGCCCGCAAGGCCGTTGCGCGGGGCTCTCGCGTCTCGGTCTATCTCTTTTCTCTATCCGCGCGATATCACAGCGTTTGCTTTGTGACGGACGGGTTCTGGTTGCAAACGGGGGGCTGTTCGGGAAATCTCATAGAACTGACCCAATTTGGACATTTTGGACATTTAAGAAACGACTGGAACGCGAAGCGGCGCGCGTGGCATCGTTGAGAACCGTAAATTCCCTTGTCACGGGAGTGATTTAAAAACTTTCACCTATTTATGGGTGTTAGTGATCATGGTAGATATGGGCAAAGACATTTTAGGCGCACGTCATATGAAGCGGAAAGTTACCAAGGCCATCTTCCCAGTTGCAGGACTTGGGACAAGATTCTTGCCAGCGACTAAATCTGTCCCCAAGGAAATCATGACATTGGTCGACAAGCCGCTCATTCAATATGCGATTGACGAGGCGCGTGCGGCGGGCATTAAGGATTTCATTTTTATCACCTCCCGTGGCAAATCCGCGCTTGAGGATTATTTCGACCACGCACCTGATCTTGAAGCCTCATTGCGCAAAGCAGGCAAGACCGAGCTTTTGGACGTTCTTAAAGAGACCAATATGGAGAGTGGCGCGATTGCCTACATGCGCCAGCATAAGCCGCTGGGGTTGGGTCATGCTGTCTGGTGCGCACGCCGCTTCATCGGGAATGAGCCTTTTGCTGTTATTCTACCAGACGATGTGATCGCTGCCGAAAAACCATGTTTGCAGCAAATGGTAGAAGCCTATGAGGAAACTGGCGGCAGCATGGTCGCTGCGATGGAAGTCGCACCAGAAAAAACATCGTCTTACGGTGTTCTAGACCCAGAAAGTGTTACTGGGGATGTGGTGAAGGTGCGCGGTATGGTTGAGAAGCCGAAGGCCGGCGATGCGCCATCTAATCTCGCAGTCATCGGGCGCTATATTTTGTCTCCGAAGGTGCTTCAGAACTTTAGCCAGATCACTAAGGGTGCTGGCGGCGAGCTTCAGTTGACCGATGCGATTGCGCAAGAATTGGTCGAAGGGCGCGATGTCTTTGGGTACAAATTCAAAGGCAAGCGCTACGATTGCGGCTCTAAAGCAGGCTATTTGCAAGCAATGGTGGCATTTGCAATGGCGCGAGAGGATCTGCGCGACGAGTTTGGCAGCTATCTTGAAGAAGTCGTCGCGCAACGCGCGTCTTTAACCTAAACCTCGAACGGGGATGACTGACGCAGGTCATAGATCAAATTCTTGTCGGCTGCTCGACATAACGCGTCTTGTTAATCGATCAATGCTACATCCGACGGGCGTTGATCGGGTTGAGCGCGCCTATTTGAGGGCGCTCTTGGCGGATTCTAAAAGTCAGTTATTTGGCATTTCGCGCACGGCGTTAGGTTTTGTGTTGCTTGATCGACGAGGCTGTTTGGCTGTTGCGACTGCGCTGGATTCTGGTGCTTGGGGTGACGCGGATTTATTGAGCAAGTTCAACCCGCGATTGGACCAAGCCCGCCGTATCGGTCAAAGTTTTGTACGACGGATCGCTTTTAAGAAGGCTCGAAAATCGCGGCTCTTGGCCATGTTAGAGACGCATTTGCCGCGAAACTATACTTATATCAATGTCGGGCACAGCAATCTCAATCCCCGCATGTTTGATGGGGTTGATGCCGCGCAAAAGGTCGTTCTCATTCACGACACGATCCCGCTCGATCTTCCAAATACGCAACGCTTGGGCGCGCGCGATGAATTTTATCAAAAGCTTAAACTGGTTTCAGAGCGGGCGGACCGCGTGATCTGCACCTCGTCTCAATGCGAGGCAGATGTGCGCCGTCATTTGGATAAGATCGGACGCGTGCCGCCGATCACGACCGCGTTGCTTGGCATTGATGTGCCTGTGTTAGACACCAAATCTCACCCACCTGAGTCGCCTTACTTTGTGTGCGTTGGCACCATTGAGCCGCGCAAGAACCACGCCTTGCTTCTGGATATTTGGAAAGATTGGGGTGCTGAGGCGCCGCCGCTTTATATTTGCGGCAAGCGGGGCTGGAACAATGAGGCCGTTTTTGCGCGACTGGACGCGGGTATTCCAAACGTTATCGAGCAAAACGATCTGTCGGATGCGCAAATTGCGACGCTACTTTCAGGTGCCTCGGCCATGCTGTTTCCGTCGTATTCTGAAGGGTTTGGGCTGCCGCCTGCGGAGGCCCTGACGTTGGATTGCCGTGTCGTTTGTGCCGATTTGCCAGTTTATGGGGAAATTCTAGGCAACAGTGCCGTTTACGTAGACGTAGATGACCGCTATCTATGGGAAAAGACGATCAAAAAGCTGGCAGTGACTCCACGTTCTGATCCCGAGCCGCGATATGAACCGCCCACTTGGGCTGTGCATTTCAAGACGGTGTTAACGGTGATCTGATAGCGGTAGTTTCGTGCTATCATGGATCAGGGCTTAGATAGGGGCATTTTTGGGCATCTGGCGGTCATATCGATTACGAATTCAGCGTAAACGCTGGCGCTATCGGGCGCTGCGCAAAAGGCATGAGCTATCTGTTATTGCAGATCGTGCGGGTCAGATCCAAAATGATGACATTCTGCTCTTTTCGACCTTCCGCAACGAGGCTGTGCGCCTTCCCTATTTCCTAAAGTATTACCGTGACCTCGGGGTCAATCATTTCATTATGGTCGATAATGAAAGCGACGATGGCGGCACCGACTATCTGAAAGATCAGCTTGATGTGACTCTTTGGAAAGCCAAAGGTAGTTATAAGCGGGCGCGATTTGGTGTCGATTGGTTGAACCACTTACAGCGTAAATATGCCCATGGGCATTGGACGCTAGTGGTCGACCCTGACGAATTTCTGGTCTATCCGTTCTGTGATACGCGCCCCCTGAGGGCCTTGACGGACTGGCTTGATGCCTCGTCGATTAAGTCTTTCGGCGCGATGCTGGTCGATATGTATCCCAAGGGGCCGATTGATAACATTCCCTATAACCCTGGTGACGACCCGCTCGATATCGCGCCTTGGTTTGATAGCGGCAACTATATTATCAACAGGAATCTGGCGTTCGGAAATCTCTGGGTTCAAGGCGGGCCGCGAGCGCGGACCTTCTTTGCAGATGAGCCAGAGAAAGCGCCCGCTTTGAACAAGATTCCTTTAGTAAAATGGAACAAGGACTACACTTACGTCAGCTCCACCCACATGCTGTTGCCGCGCGGCTTGAACCTCGTCTATGACGAATGGGGTGGCGAGAAGGCGTCTGGTGCCTTGCTGCATATGAAGTTCCTTTCGACCTTTACCGATAAGGCACGCGAAGAATTGGATCGTGGCGAGCATTATGCCAACAGTGTTGAGTATAAGGCTTATGCGGCGGGAATTGAGTCGAACCCCGATCTTTGGTGCAAGTGGTCCGAGAAATACATCAATTGGCGGCAGCTTGAGATTTTGGGGATCATGTCAAAGGGGAACTGGGCATGACCGTCGGTGTTGTCATCCTCGTTCACAATGCGTTTGACCGCGCAGAACAGGTGATCCGTCACTGGGTGAAGGGTGGCTGCCCTGTCGTTGTGCATGTCGATAAGAACGTCGACGATAAAGACCATGACGATTTTGTAGCGGCCTTGTCGGATCTCAATAAGGTGAAATTTTGCAAACGGCATATTTGCGACTGGGGCACGTGGGGGATCGTTGCGGGCACACAATCTGCGGCGACGCTTTTGCTGTCGAAGTTTCCTGACGTTCGGCACGTTTATCTCGCGTCTGGGTCGTGTATGCCGCTACGCCCCGTGCGCGAATTGGTGAAATACCTTGATAGCCGCCCGCGCACAGATTTTATCGAGAGCGCGACAACGTCAGATGTGCCTTGGACCGTTGGCGGTTTGGATGCCGAACGTTTTACCCTGCGGTTCCCGTTTTCGTGGAAAACCAACCGCCGCATGTTTGACGGCTATGTGAAGCTTCAGCGGCTGGTGCGGTTTAAGCGCAGAATTCCAGCGGGCATTGTGCCGCATATGGGCTCGCAGTGGTGGTGCCTCACGCGGCAGACTCTTTCGGCGATGCTACAGGACCCTGAGCGCCAGACATATGATCGTTATTTCAAGAAGGTTTGGATTCCTGATGAGAGTTATTTTCAGACCCTTGCGCGGCTTTATTCAGGTAACATCGAGAGCCGTTCACTGACGCTGTCGAAATTTGATTTTCAGGGCAAACCGCATATTTTCTATGATGACCATCTACAGCTTTTACGGCGGTCGGACTGCTTTGTTGCGCGCAAAATCTGGCCCAACGCGACCCGCCTTTATAAGACTTTCCTGTCGGATGACGGGTTGGCGATGCAAGGCGCGGAGCCAAATCCTGGCAAGATCGACCGCATTTTCTCGAAGGCGGTTGATCGGCGGACGCGTGGTCGTCCGGGGCTGTATATGCAAAGCCGCTATCCGAACCGTGATTGGGAAAACGGCGTGACGTCTGCGCCCTATTCGGTGTTCGGGGGCTTTACTGAACTGTTTGAGAACTTCGAACCTTGGCTGGCAAAGGTGACGGCGGCACGGGTGCATGGCCACCTTTACGCTAAGGACCGCGTTGAATTTGACGGGCGCCAAAGCTCGTTTAGTGGTGCGTTGATCGATAACCCGATTTTGCGCGACTATAACAGTCAGATGTTCCTGACGAACCTGATTTGGAATACCCGCGGTGAACGCCAGTGTTTCCAATTCGGCCCGCAAGACTCGCAGTTTATCAGCTGGATGCTGGCGACTGATCCGAACGCCCATGTTTCTGTCATTTCGGGGGCTTGGGCTGTGCGGTTGTTCCAATCGAACCGTAATTTTGCGGATATTCGCCAAGAGGCGGCGCATTTACAGCAGATCGAGAACGAGCATCTGAGCGCGTTGCGATCCCCTTGGGCGAAGGCGCGGGTGCGCGTTTGGACAATGGCAGAGTTTATCCAAGCGCCGATGGAGCCGCTCCAAATGATCGTGGATGAGACGACGGGCAAGGCTGCGCGCCGCCTTACGGAAGCGCCGCGCATGGCTGATTTGACGGGCTTTGGCCAGTTCCTTCAGAATCTGAAAAACCAAGGGATGCACCCCTATTTGATGGGTGATTTCCCTGTTGATACGCTGACAAACAATGCGCCGAAAAAACCGCGTAAACCCTATCTGGTAAGGTAAATGGCAAACTTTGATTACTTTGTCGTGTTTGCTGAAATGCGCACTGGCTCCAATTTTCTCGAAGCGAACATTAATGCCTTTGACGGGCTATCGTGTCTGGGCGAGGCGTTTAATCCCCATTTCATCGGCTACCCTGATAACGAAAAAATCCTTGGGGTGACGCAAAAGGAGCGTGACGCTGACCCGAATGTATTGATCGAAAAAATCAAAGCGGCGGATGGGTTGAACGGGTTTCGGTTTTTTAATGATCACGATCAGCGCGTGCTAGATATTTGCATGTCGGATCGTCGGTGTGCGAAAATCATACTAACGCGCAATCCGGTCGAGAGCTTCGTCAGTTGGAAAATCGCGTCGGCGACGGGACAGTGGAAGCTGACCAATATGAACCACGCCAAAACCGAGAAAATCACATTTGTCCCGCAAGAGTTTGAGGCGCACCTCGAGGCGCTGCAAGGGTTTCAGGTTACGCTGCTCAATACACTGCAACGGCTTGGGCAGACTGCGTTTTACGTGGCATACGAAGATCTGCAAGACGTTGATGTGATGAACGGCATGGCAGAATACTTGGGCTGCTATGAGCGGATTGCAGGTCTGGATAAGACGTTTAAGAAGCAAAACCCAATGCCGATGTCGCAGAAAGTTTCGAATTTTGAAGCGATGGAAGTGTCGTTGGCGCGTCTGGATCGATTTAATCTGACCCGAACGCCGAATTTTGAACCGCGTCGTGGCCCAATGATCCCGACCTATATTGCCGCGCCCAAAAGCGGCCTGCTTTATATGCCGATCAAGACCGGGCCAGATGAGGCCGTGTGCGATTGGATGGGGCGTCTTGACGGGCTGGATGCGGATGCCGTGCAGCGTGATTTTACCCAAGGCTCGATCCGTAAATGGAAACGAACCCATGTTGGGCACCGTAGTTTTACCGTTCTGAGGCATCCTTTGGCGCGCGCCCATGCCGCGTTCTGCCATCATATTCTGCAAACAGGCGAGGGCAGTTTCCGCGAAATTCGCGCGACGTTGCGCAAGGTTCACAACCTGCCAATTCCTGACCAAGGCGCCGAGCCAGAGGCTGATCCGCACTATAACATGGCGGCGCATAAGGCCGCGTTTTTGTCGTGGCTGAGTTTTCTCAAGGGCAATTTGACGGCGCAAACCGCGATCCGCGTTGATGGGGCTTGGGGTAGTCAGCTAACGCTATTGCAGGGCATGGCCAACTTTGGGATGCCTGACATGATCCTGCGCGAGGACCGTTTGCGTGGAGATTTGGCTGGGCTCGCGGGGCAATTGGGGCTGACGAGCATGCCGGAGCCGATGAAGATGACTGATCCCTATGCTGCTCGTTTGGCCGCGATCTATGGGCCAGACGTTGAGGCAGCTGGCAAAGAAGCGTGCCAACGGGATTACCTCGCATTTGGATTCGGGGATTGGCGGCCGCGTTAGGCGGCTTGTGTCGACCGTACTTCTGTCAGGATTGCGTAGAGCGTATTCGGGTCTATGTTCGCCCGGAGTTTAGCGCAGACTTCCGGATCACGCATTGTGCGTGCGACCAATGCCAGCGCTTTGAGGTGCTCAACACCATGCGTTTTTGGCGCCAAAAGGGCGAAGACCAAATCAACGGGCTGACGATCGACGGAATCAAAATTCAACGGCTTTTCGAGGCGTAGAAAAATGCCGCTGACGGTTTTGACGTTTTCTAGACGGGCGTGAGGCAAGGCAATCCCGTTGCCAACACCCGTCGGGCCGAGGCCTTCACGCTCGATAAGTGCTTCAATGACTTTGGTGCCATTCAGGCCATAGCAGCCCTCGGCGAGTTCGCCCAGATCGTGAAATAGTCGCTTCTTGCTAGTGCAGGAGTTGATGGTTTTCACGGCGTTTGGGTTTAGAATTTCGCCAAGGTTCATTTCAAAACTTTCCGACCGTTATGGTCTGATTGGATTAACCCGTAGCACGTGGGTCGACCCAACCAATGTTTCCATCGCCACGCCGATACACAACGTTAACGCCACCATGCTTTTCGTTTCGGAAAACGAGGACGGGCTTGTCCGCGAGTTCCATCTGCATCACCGCTTCACCGACTGAAAGAGACTGAATCTTCTCTTCCATTTCCGCGATAATCATCGCGTTTACTGTGTCATCCTGCGATTCATTCGTTTCATCACTTGGAGCGAGGATATACGAGCCTGCATCTGAAAGTTCAACAGGCTGTACACGTTCCTTGTGGTGGTCCTTCAGGCGTCGCTTATAGCGCCGCAGCTGTTTGTCCATTTTCTCGGCGCAGCCATCAAATGCGGCGTAGATTTCATTAGCATGATCAGTAGCTTGGGCGGTTAGGCCGGTGGACAGGTGCACAATTGCTTCGCAGACATATTCGTGCCCAGACTTTGAGAAAACCACATGTGCGTCCGTCGGACGACCCGCATATTTGCTTAAAATAATGCTCAGTTCTGTCTGGACATGTGTCTGTAGTGCTTCGCCTACATCGATTTGCTTTCCACTAACCTGATAGCGCATCGCTTCTCCAATTCTCTTTATTTTGGCCGACAACAGATGGAGGGAATTCAGCCCTCTAAAGGGTGCCTAACACTTGATTGAAAATTGATAACAGCCCGATTTTGCTTAATTTATCCCTAACATCAGGCAGCGAGGCCTGAACAGCAAAGGGAAAGAAAACCAAGTCTGTCATCCCCTACATTTGGCGCTAACAGCAGGGGGTTTGTCAATGATTGAGTGGTTAATATGAGTGCATTTTAGGTAACGCGGAAACTATTCCCGAGATAGACGCGGCGCACATTCTCATCTTGGATGACTTCTTGGGTGGTTCCGCTCATCAAAACCTTGCCATCATGAAGGATATAAGCGCGATCAACGATTTGCAGGGTTTCTTGCACGTTGTGATCCGTAATCAAAACCCCGATCCCACGATTCTTGAGGTCGGCGACAAGGTGCCGAATTTCACCAACGGCAATCGGGTCAACGCCTGCAAAAGGCTCATCCAGCAGGACGTATTTCGGCCCCGCCGCGAGGCATCGCGCAATCTCAACGCGCCGCCGCTCACCACCAGATAGCGCAAGAGCATTGGCCCGCCGTAGGTGTTCGATGGAAAACTCCGAGAGCAGTTCCTCGAGCCGTTTACGCCGTTTGCGTTTTTCAGGGACTGCGATTTCGAGAATAGACATGATGTTGTCTTCGACATTCAAGCCGCGGAAGATGGACATTTCCTGCGGCAGGTAGCCGATTCCTAATCGCGCACGGCGATACATCGGCAGTTTGGTCACATCCCGACCGTCCACGATGACACTGCCGCCCTCTGGCGTCACAAGACCCGCGATAGAATAAAAGCAGGTGGTTTTCCCAGAGCCATTAGGCCCAAGGAGCGCCACAACTTCGCCGCGGCCCAATTCAAGGCTCACGTCACGAATAACAAGTCGTTTGCTATAGCTCTTGCGCAGATTGACGATCTTGAGACCCGCATCGCCATCTTGCACTTGCAGCTTTGGAGTATCGGTCATCAATTTCCGCCGTCTTGTTGGAATACCGTGCGCACACGGCCCGTCATTTGCGCATTGCCTGATTTTACATCGATTGTCATGGCATCGGCTGACAAAGCACTTGCACCTTGGGTCAACAGTACGCTCCCGCTCAATTTCAACACGCCGCTGGTCAGATTATAGTCTGCGCTGCTTGCTTCGGCAGATTCTGTCGCGGTCACAAAAGTCACGCCGCCACTCGCCAAGAGCTGTGAGATGTCCCCTGTCGCATCGGAATAGATGACCTGCACCGTACCTGCCGACAATCGCAGGTCGCCTTGGCCAACAAGAACATTGCCGCTGAAAACCGCTGTGCCGCTGCCTTGGTCAACCGACAGATTGTCTGCGGACACTTCAACGGGCGCGGTTGGGTCGGTGCTAATGCCGCCAAGGTTAATATTGGTTTGCGCATTTGCAGCGGTCCCAAGGGTGATCGCAAGCATGAGAGCCATGAATCGTTTCATTTGTTCGCTTCCTCTGCTTGGTCGGTCTGTGGGGTGTATATCAGTCGAACACCGTCTGTGAAAAGCATCTGCTGGCCGATGTCGTCATCAGCCGCCTGAAATGTGACGCGTCCAGCGGTCAAAATACCATATGGCGCGTGCACCTCGAGCGCGCCTTCGGATGTTATCGTGCCTGTCTGCAAATTGGCCGTCAGCCCGTTTGTTTCCATGGTGTAGCCGCTTGAGGTTTCCAGTCGCGCCAGCCCTGAAAGCCGCGCGATTTTTGACGCGCCATCAACTTCACCATCGACGGCTTCGACGTTGATCTTGCTGCCGTCTTTGGATTCGACGTTCAGCTTTAGGTCGCTGATCGTCACGTTTTGGCTGTTTTCGGGATCAATCTTCGCCGAGCCAGCGGTAATCGCGACAATCGATCCGCTATCCGTGACGCCAGAGAACTGTGGGGCGTGAATCTTCTGTTCTTTGGCCAAGACGTTGATTTCCGCAAAGGGGATATCTGTCGTGTCATTGCCAGTGCGGGCAAATAGGAAAAGCGTCGACAAAAGCCCAAGCGCACAAAGAGGCAAGATGATCTTTGACCAGCCGACAAGCTGCGTATGGAAGTTATCGGCGGCCACAGGCTTAGACAACGCCCGCACGCAGGCAGTCGTGGATGTGCAAAATGCCCTGCACTTGCAGGGGGCCATCAGGATCAACAACAAAGAGGCAAGTGATCTTGCCCTGCATGACATTAATGGCCTCGGCAGCGAGCGTATTTGGCCCGACGGTCCGAGGATGCGCTGTCATAACGTCGCCTGCTTTCATCCCCAGTAGCCCATCCATATGGCGGCGCAAATCGCCGTCGGTGATAATGCCGCATAGGTAGCCATCGGTGTCGGTCACGCCAACCACGCCGAACCCCTTTTGACTGATCATCAGCAGGGTGTCGCTCATCGGGCTTGCCGCTGCAATCAACGGGATGCTATCGCCGCCGTGCATAAGGTCGCGGACCTTGGCAAGTTTTGCGCCAAGTTTGCCGCCCGGATGGAAATCGCGGAAATTTTCGGGGGTGAATTCGCGGTGTTCCATCATCGCGATCGCCAAGGCGTCGCCCAGCGCAAGCGTCATTGTCGTCGAGATCGTGGGCACGATGCCCGTGCCACAAGCCTCGCCCAGCTGCGGCAAGAGGATTGCCACATCGGATTGCGTCAAAAGCGTGCTTTCCGCGCGGCTTGCGACCCCGATCATCGGGATGTCAAACCGGCGGGTGTAGGCAACCAGATCAGCCAATTCGGGTGTCTCGCCAGAGTTTGACAGCACGATCACGACATCGCCGCTGGTCATCATGCCAAGGTCGCCGTGACTGGCTTCCGCAGGGTGCACGAAATGGGCGGGGGTGCCTGTGCTGGCGAAAGTCGCCGCCATTTTGCGGGCGATGTGGCCCGATTTGCCCATGCCAGACACGATAACGCGGCCTTTTGCATTCAACAAAAGGGCAACCGCCTCGCCAAAACTGGGGCCAAGTGATGTGCTTAATGTTGTGAGCGCGGCTGCCTCGGCGTCGATGACGCGCTTTGCGGAGGCTACGAATTTAACTTGGTCTGTCATGTGTGTGAAAAAATGTCCTGTTCGGGCCAGCCAGTCAAATCAAGTTTGGCCCGTGTGGGTAAAAAGTCAAAGCAGGCTTGCGCCATGTCCATCCGGCCTTCGCGTTGCAAAAGCACGTTAAACGCGGCGCGTAGTTTGTGCAGGTAAAGCACATCGGAGGCTGCATAGTCGAGTTGCGCCGCAGTGAGTTTGGGTGCGCCCCAATCACTTTGCTGCTGTAGTTTGGAAATATCGATCTTGAGCATTTCTTGCAGCAGGTTCTTGAGGCCGTGGCGGTCCGTATATGTCCGCACCAGTTTCGAGGCGATTTTGGTACAATAGACGGGAGCAGTTACGGCGCCAAAGGCGTTGAGCAAAGCGGCGATGTCAAAGCGCCCGTAGTGGAAGATTTTGAGCACATTCGGGTCTTCAAGCATGGCCTTGAGGTTGGGTGCCTCAGTCTGCCCCTGTGCTATCTGCACGAGGTGGCAATCACCATCGCCGCGCGACATTTGCACGAGGCAGAGCCTGTCTCGGTGTGGGTTCAACCCCATCGTTTCGCAATCAATGGCCACGACAGGCCCAAGATCTAGCCCGTCAGGCAGATCGTTTTGATACAAATGGTTCGACATACCGCGCCCTAAAACCTGACTACACTTGTGCAGATAAGGGTTGGGGCGCGTTTGCGCAACTCAGGTGATCACGTCGGGTGCAGTGCGCCCCGTGAATTTGGCGATCCCTATGATCTGTTCCGCCGCCGCGATGACATCAGCCAAGGCCGCTTGCGGCTCTTGATCAAAGCTCTCGGTGTCGAGTTTTTCGAGGTAAAGCCGCAAGGTGGCACCGCTGGTGCCTGTTCCAGAAAGACGGACAACGAAGCGCGATCCGCCCTCAAAAACCACCCGCACGCCTTGCTGCGCAGAGGTGCTGCCGTCGACGGGATCAAGGTAGCTGTAATCATCTGCCATCTCGATGGTGAAGGGGCCTACTTTTTGACCTTTGAGACCCGCGAGAGAGCCGCGTAGCGCCGTCATGAGTGCGTCAGCTTTCTGGGTTTCAATCGCCTCGAAATCGTGGCGTGAATAGTAGTTGCGGCCGAACTTGGCCCAATGTGCCTGCATCAGTTCGGGCACGGATTTTCCCGTCGCAGCCATGATATTCAGCCACATGAGGACGGCCCAAACGCCGTCTTTCTCTCGGACGTGGTCGGAGCCTGTGCCAAAGCTTTCTTCACCACAAAGCGTCACGCGCCCGTCGTCGAGCAGGTTGCCGAAGAACTTCCAGCCTGTGGGTGTCTCGTAGCATTCCAAGCCCATCGCTGCCGCGACGCGGTCAACAGCGGCAGAGGTTGGCATGGAACGTGCGACGCCTTTGAGACCCTGCGCATATCCCGGTGCGAGGTGGGCATTGGCTGCGATTATGGCGAGGCTATCGGATGGGCTGACGTAGCAGTTCGGGCCTACAACCATGTTGCGGTCGCCGTCGCCGTCAGACGCAGCACCAAAAGCGGGGGCATTTTCACCCATCATTTCGGTCATCAACTCATGCGCCCAAGTCGGGTTGGGGTCAGGGTGCATGCCACCGAAATCGGGGAGCGGTGTTTCGTGAACGACGGAGCCTTTCGGCGCGCCCAGTAGGCCTTCAATGATCGCAGTGGCATATGGCCCCGTGATCGCGTTCATGGCGTCAAAGCGAATGCGCGCGCCGCCCGTAATCATTGCCTTGATCGCGGGAAAATCGAAGAGTGTCTGCATCAAGTCCACATAGGCCGCAACAGGGTCAACGATCTCGACGATCATATCGCCAAGGGTGCTGGTCCCGATTGTCCCAAGGTCGACATCGGTCGATTCCCAGATGTAATATCTGTCGATCTCTTTGGTGCGGGCAAACATGGCGTTAGTCACGGATTCGGGCGCTGGGCCACCGTTTGACATGTTGAATTTGATCCCGAAATCCTCGTCGATACCGCCAGGGTTATGGCTAGCAGACAAGATCAAGCCGCCGTCGGTTTTCATGGATCGGATAAGGTGGGATGCGGCGGGGGTCGAGAGCAGCGCGTTTTGCCCGGCAATCACTTTCGTCGCACCATTGGCCGCAGCCATTCGCAAGATCACTTGAGTGGCGCGGTCGTTAAAGTAGCGACCGTCGCCGCCAACCACGAGGGTCTTGCCCGCAACCCCACCAATTCCGTCAAACATCGATTGCACAAAGTTCTCGAGGTAATGCGGCCCCATGAACACTTTGGTTTTCTTGCGGAGACCTGATGTACCCGGCTTTTGGCCTTCGATCGGGGCGGTGGTGATGGTCATCTTGGACAAGGGATTTCTCCTTTAAGCGATGGGAACCAGAACGAAAACGCAGACTGAGGCTGCCTTGATTTGGGTCGATTGACCCGTGATGCACTGCGGGCCGTCTTTCGGTGCGGAGGTGTCGAGAACTAACTCCCACGTCTTGCCCTCAGGGCAGGGTGGTAGCTTGACCGTGATCTGATCATCATTGTTCACGACCAAGAAAATGACATCGTCGGACGCCGAGTAATAAGGTGTTGAGGACGACGTGCGAATTTCGACACAGATCGCCTTGGTCGCGTCGTTTTCCCATACCTCGCGCGTTGGTGCGCTGCCATTGGGCAGGCGCCAGAACACGTCTGGCTTGCCATCAACCGTGCGCGGACGCGAGTGTAGAAAGCGGGTCTGACGAAGCACTTTATGGTCGCGGCGCAGTTGGGTGAGGCGCTGCACAAAAGCGAGCAGGTCTTCGTCGGCATCGTTCCAGTTGACCCAACCAATGGGGTTGTCTTGGCCAAATGTATTGTTGTTACCGCCTTGGGTATTGCCAATCTCGTCACCAGCCAAAAGCATGGGTGTCCCTTGCGACAGGAAGGCAGTTGCGAGGATGTTGCGCTGGCGCTGGGCGCGAGCGGCGTTAATCGCGGGGTCGTCGGTTGGACCCTCAACGCCCATGTTCGAAGAGTAATTGTCGTCTTTGCCGTCGCGGTTATCTTCGCCGTTGGCAATATTGTTTTTCTGGTCGTAACTGACCAGATCTCGCAGGGTCATGCCGTCGTGACAGGTCACAAAGTTGATCGAAGACGTCGCCGCGCGGCCAGAGTGGTCATAGGTATCAGCACTGCCCAAAAGCCGCTTGCCAAGGTGCGAAGTCATGCCCGCATCACCGCGCCAAAATTTGCGGATGCCGTCGCGGTATTTGTCGTTATATTCAAGGAACGGATGTGGCCAGTTGCCAAGCTGATAACCGCCGGGCCCAAGATCCCAAGGCTCTGCGATCAGCTTCACGCGGCTCAGGACGGGGTCTTGGCCAATCGCATCAAGAAAGCCGCCTTTGCGGTTAAATCCTTCGGCCTCGCGGCCCAGCACGGTGGCCAGATCAAATCGGAAACCATCGACGTGCATGACTTCGACCCAATAGCGCAGGCTGTCCATGATCATTCGCAGGACCATCGGGTGGCGCACGTTGAGGGTATTTCCCGTGCCAGTATCGTTGATGTAATAGCGGCCGTCGTCGAGCAGGCGATAGTAAGATTTGTTATCTAGCCCGCGGAGCGACAGCGTTGGCCCTAGGTGGTTGCCTTCGCCGCTGTGGTTGTAAACCACGTCGAGGATCACTTCTATTCCAGCGGCATGGAAACGGCGTACCATAGCTTGGAATTCCCAGATGCCCGCCTGATCCATATAGCGTGGTTCAGGGGCAAAGAAGCCGATGGACTGATAGCCCCAATAGTTGGTCAGGCCCGCGTCGATCAGGAATTTATCATCGAGAAAGGCGTGCACGGGTAGCAATTGCACGGTCGTGACGCCAAGCTTGTTGAGGTGATCCAAAATCGGCTCGCTTGCCATGCCGAGGTATTTGCCGCGCTGGCCAGATGTCAGACCCGGAAATTCGGCAGTCATACCTTTGACGTGCGCTTCGTAAATGAGCGTGTCTGACAGATCGGTCTCTGGCGGTGCATCGGTGCCCCATTGAAAACTGGGGTCAACAACGACGGAGCGCGGCACATAAGGCGCGCTATCGCGAGGGTCGTAGGTCAGGTCTTCGGCCTTGGCCCCAATCGTATATCCCATAATCGCGTTGTTCCACGCGATATCGCCCGTGATCTGTTTCGCATAGGGATCGAGCAGCAGTTTGTTGGGGTTAAAGCGGTGGCCCTCTTCGGGCGAATAGGGGCCGTGCACGCGGTAGCCATAGCAGGTGCCAGGTGACAGACCCGCGATATAGATGTGCCAAACGTCGCCGTCGCGTTCCAACAGCGGAATACGGGCGATTTCGTGGATACCTGTTGGATCGAACAGACATAGCTCGACCCGCTCGCCATGCTCTGAGAACACAGCAAAGTTTACCCCTTCGCCGTCAAAGGTCGCGCCAATCGGATTTGGCCGCCCCGCAGACATGGAGTGGTTGAGCAGAGTCGTTGGCAAGTTATGATGCACTTGAGTATTCACGGGTTACACTTTCATAGAGGGTGGCATAGGTCGCTGATGATGCGCCCCAACCAAGCTCTTGGGTCATTCCGCGTTTTTGCAGGCGGGTCCAGTTCGGTTTGTCTGCAAATAGGTTAGTAACGTTACGTAAACAATGCTTGAACGCCATTCCGTCGATGGGATGGAACTGAAACCCTGTCGCAACACCTGCATTTAGCGCCATAACGTTGGCGTCAATAACACTATCAGCGAGCCCTCCAGTGGCCGCGACGACAGGCACAGTGCCATAGCGCAGACCGTAAAGTTGCGTAAGCCCACAAGGCTCGAACCGCGATGGCACCAGCACGACATCGGCTCCGCCAAACATACGGTGCGACAGCGCCTCGTCATAGCCGATCCGCAGACCAACCTTGCCAGCGTAATTGCGCGCAAGGATACGCATGGAATCCTCAATCGTAGGGTCGCCACTACCTAGGATGGCAAGACCACCGCCCGCGGCGATAAAGCTACCCGCTGCATCAGCGATCAAATCCATGCCCTTTTGCGAGGTCAGGCGGCTGACGATAATGGCAAGCGGGCCAGTTATTTTCGACAGGCCGAACTCTGCCATCAAGGCCTTGCGGTTCTGCGCTTTGCCTTTGAGTGACTTGGCGGAATAGGGGGTGATTTCGGGGTCTGTTTCAGGATTCCAGACATTCATATCGATCCCGTTAAGCACGCCAGACAGCTTATCCTCTCTGGATGCAACGACACCTTCTAATCCCATCCCAAACTCGCCACGCATCAGCTCGGCAGCATAGGTCGGGCTGACCGTTGTGATCGCGTCGGCAAGCACGAGCCCAGCCTTCAGCGTGCTGATCTGTCCCCAATACTCCAGCTCGTCAGGTGTATATGCCGAAAGCGGCAAGCCAAGTGTGCCAAGCATTGCGGCAGGGGCCAGCCCTTGGAACGCGATATTATGCACGGTCATCACTGTGCCCACCTGACAGGGCGGTCCGTATTTGAGATAGGTAGGCACAAGGCCGGCCTGCCAATCATGGGCGTGTACGACTTCGGGCGTCCAGCCGTCGGTTAGCCCCTTGCGGGCAATCTCGGCGGCAGCGAAGGAGAGCGCCGCAAACCGTACCGGATTGTCTGGATAATCCGTCGGATCGCCGTAGGGGCCGCCCTTGCGATCATAAAGATGAGCGGCCTCTAGCAAGAGGATGTCGATCCCGCCTGCCTGACCCGTAAGAACACGCGCTGGTCCTCCCATCAAGTTTTTGAACTTGAACACCTCCTTTGTCGCCGCGGCTTTTTGCACCAAGCCGGGGTAGGCAGGTAGCAGCGTGCGCATGTCCCATCCATGTTCCGCCAAAGCGGAAGGAAGGGCGCCCGCGACGTCCGCGAGCCCGCCCGTTTTCACAAGTGGCACACATTCAGACGTGACAGAGAGGACCTTGCGCATCGTTATAGTCCCAGTTTTGCCGCACGTGCGTTCAGCATGGATTGCGTAATGAGCACGACACCGTTGTCAGAACGGCGGAACCACTTTGCGTCTTCCTCGGGATCTTGGCCAACGACCAATTTTTCGGGGATGACAACGCCGCGGTCGATCACACATTTGCTTAACCTCGCTTCACGGCCCACTTGGACATAGGGCAATGCCACCACCTGTTCGAGTGTCGAGAACGAGTGGCTGCGCACGCCTGTGAATAGCAGCGATTCACTGATTTCCGAGCCTGAAATGATACAGCCACCAGAGACGAGGGAAGACACAGCCATCCCGCGTCGGTTCTCTTCGTTGTGAATGAACTTCGCAGGTGGCACGCTTTCGGAATACGTCCAAATCGGCCAGCTGTTGTCATAGAGATCAAGCGGAGGCGAAAACAGCGTTAGGTCGATGTTGGCCTGCCAGAACGCATCAACCGTTCCAACGTCACGCCAATATGGTTCGATCTCTAGGCCTGACGTCACACAGCTATCCTCGAAGCGGTGGGCAATGGCTTTGCCGCCTTGCACGACTTTGGGGATAATGTCGTGGCCGAAATCGTGGCTCGAATTCGGGTTCGCCATGTCTTCGAGAAGGGCCGCGCGCAGGAAATCCCAGCGGAATACGTAGATGCCCATAGAGGCCAGCGCCTCGTCTGGCTTGCCCGGAATGCACGGCGGATCGGCTGGCTTTTCAAGGAAATCGGTGATGCGGTCGTTGCCATCAACATGCATGACGCCAAAGGCGGTGGCCTCCATGCGTGGCACTGTCAGGCAGCCGATGGTCACATCAGCGTTCTGATTCACATGCTGTTGCAGCATGATTTCATAGTCCATTTTGTAGATGTGATCGCCCGCAAGCACGACGATATAGTCGATGCCGTAGCTGTCAATAATGTCGATGTTCTGGGCGACCGCATCGGCGGTGCCAAGATACCAATTTTCATCGTTCATCCGCTGGCTGGCGGGCAGGATGTCCAAGAATTCGTTCCGCTCTGCCCGCAAGAAACCCCAGCCGCGCTGGCAGTGTCTAATAAGGCTGTGCGCCTTATATTGCGTCGCAATGGCCATCTTACGAATGCCAGAGTTCAGCGCATTGGAAAGCGCGAAATCGACGATCCGTGTTTTGCCGCCAAAATAGACCGCTGGCTTGGCGCGGTTGTCTGTAAGTTCCTTCAGGCGGCTTCCCCGTCCTCCTGCGAGAACGAATGCCATAGCCCTGTTTGATAGGCGCTGGTTTGGTGCTGATTTCATTTGTCGTCCCCTCCCTCGATCAAAATGACCGCCGATAATGGCGGAATAGTCACTTCCGCAGAATGGGACTGGCCCATCCACGGGGTTTGCTCGGCGCGGACTCCTCCCAGATTTCCGCGCCCGCCGCCGCCATAGGCGTCAGCGTCCGTATTCATCGCTTCACGCCAATAGCCGCCCGCAGGCAGGCCGACACGATGGTCAGGCCGCTCCACCGGAGTCATGTTCAACAGGACGACCACACGCGGGTCGTTTGGCCCGCCATTGCGCACATAGACGTAAATCGAATTGTCCTGATCTGCACCTTCGATCCAGCCAAACCCAGATGGGCGGCTGTCGTTGAGATAGAGCGCAGGTGTGCTGCGATAGAGGGCATTCAGATCCTTGATCAGGCGCTGGACACCTGCATGCGCTGGCGCATCGGTCAGATGCCAATCAAGGCTTTGGTTGTGGTTCCACTCTTCGCGCTGGGCGAATTCCTGGCCCATGAACAAAAGCTTCTTGCCCGGATGTGTCCACATAAACCCGTAGTAGGCCCGTAAATTCGCGAACTTTTCCCAATCGTTGCCGGGCATTTTGGAAAGCATCGACCCTTTGCCATGCACGACCTCATCGTGGCTAATAGGCAAAACGAAGTTCTCGGAAAACGCGTAGTTGATCCCGAATGTCATCAGGTGGTGATGATATTTGCGGTTAATGGGGTCTTCTTCCATATAGCGCAGGGTGTCGTTCATCCAGCCCATGTTCCACTTGAACCCAAAGCCGAGACCGCCGTGATCCACAGGCCGCGACACACCGGGAAAAGCGGTGCTTTCCTCGGCCACGGTGATGATCCCCTCAACCTCGCCATAAGCCAGCGTGTTGACGTCTTGCAGGAAGGCAATCGCCTCATAGTTCTCGCGGCCGCCATCCTTGTTAGGCACCCATTCACCTGCTTTCCGCGAATAATCGCGGTAAAGCATAGAGGCGACGGCATCGACGCGCAGACCGTCGAGGTGGTATTCTTCAAGCCAATAAAGCGCGTTGGAGCGCATGTAGTTCGCGACCTCTTTGCGCCCGAAGTTAAAGATCATTGTGTTCCAGTCTTGATGGAACCCCTCACGCGGATCGGAATGCTCATAAAGATTCGTGCCGTCGAAATTCGCGAGGCCGTGTTCATCGGATGGGAAGTGCGCGGGCACCCAGTCGAGCAGGATGCCTAGGCCCTTGTTATGGGCTGCAGTTACCAAGGCGCGGAATTCTTCGGGGGTTCCGTGGCGGATCGTGGGGGCATACATGCCTATCGGTTGATATCCCCAAGACCCGTCAAAAGGGTGCTCGGTGATGGGCATCATCTCGATATGCGTAAAACCCATGTCAGCTACGTAATCAACGAGATCAGTCGCAAGCTCGATATACGACAGCGGGCGGTTGCCCTCGGCGCGTTTCCAGCTGGCGAGGTTCACTTCGTAGATCGACATTGGAGTGTCGATGTTCTGCGCCTTGCTGCGCGTTTTCATCCACTTGCCGTCATCCCATTTATGGCCTTCAAGTTTGCGCACGATTGAGCCTGTGCGCGGCGGATGTTCAGAGCCGTAGCCAAAGGGGTCGGCGCGGAGCGGCAGGTTCCGTCCGCCATGCGCGCGGATTGCGTATTTGTAGACCGCGCCTTCGTGAACGTCTGGCAGGAAGATTTCCCAAACGCCTGATTGGCCAAGGCGGCGCATGGGGTGGCGGCGCTCGTCCCAAACGTTGAAATCACCGACAACAGCGACCCGTTCGGCATTGGGTGCCCAGACGGCAAAATGCACGCCTTCGACACCTTGATGCGTGATGACATTGGCGCCGAGCACATGCCAGAGACGTTTCATCGATCCTTCACCCATGAAGTAAAGATCGTCGTCAATTGTGACGCGCTCAAAGCTATAGGGATCGCGGAACGTCCAGCTTCCATCCGCGTTGGAGGCGGTTAGAGTGTAGGGCTGTTCCTTATCCAGAAACGCACAGAACACACCTGCAGCGTCGGGCAATTGTACCATCGGCGTCTTGGTCGATTTACCTGTCAGGCAGGTAACTTCATCCGCACCAGGGGCGAAGACGGTGAGGGCAAAGCCATGGGCCGTCTCGCGCAGTCCGAGGAACTGGAAAGGTTCGCTCAAGTAACCGCCCAAAAGTGCATCTATCACATCGCGCGGAGGCGCTGCTTTGATCGGGTCGATTTGTGCGGTACTTTTTGGCATTGGGTCGTCCACCTGTTCCGTTTGGATTTAGACTAACCTAACCAGTTAGTTTTTCGAGACTTTCTTTTTCGCGCCCAGATTTGGGAAAAGCGTCAGCTTCGCATCGGACTCCAAATATGCGTAACCATAAGGCGGCAGCGTCAAGGTTTCTTTGATTAGAGCCGCATGTTGCGGGCCAGTGATCGCTGCATCGGGATGCACTGCAATCGTCTGTTTGGTGTTCGAGAGGTTAAAGATACCAGTCAACGAAGTGCCCTCATAAACCCGACTCACCGCGAGAATCGGGTCGGCGGTATTCGGGAATGTGGTCGTGCCCAAGCGCAATTCTTGTCGTGATTTCCGG
>Ga0181556_1000931_pt1 | contig 30763 bp, 30 predicted proteins | sample 011ome_14_FD_148651 | JGI IMG/M metagenome (GOLD analysis project Ga0181556, IMG submission 148651) | Coastal salt marsh microbial communities from the Groves Creek Marsh, Skidaway Island, Georgia - 011505AT metaG (spades assembly) | ecosystem: Environmental > Aquatic > Marine > Intertidal zone...
GAGCCGTGTCGATCGACATCGATGACGCCTCCGGCGTGGACTGGGTGGACCTCGCACGCCTCGAGGCGCAGGCGGCGTACCTGCTCGATCGTCTCCATCTCGACCCCGACGCGGAGCTGTCTATCCTCCTCGTCGACGAGGAGGAGATGGCCCGCCTGCACGTGGAGTGGATGGACGAGCCGGGACCGACCGACGTCCTGTCCTTCCCCATGGACGATCTAACCGCGGGCGATCCTGCCGGCCCTCGCGTCCAGGGGATCCTGGGCGACATCGTGCTCTGTCCCGTCGTGGCCGAGCGCCAGGGCGACGCGGCCGGGCATCCCGCCCAGGTGGAGATGGCCCTCCTGCTCACCCACGGGGTGCTCCATCTGCTCGGCCACGATCACGCCGAGCCCGAGGAGCATGAGCGGATGTTCGCCCTGCAGGCCGAGCTGCTCCAGGGGTGGCTGGAGGTGGCGCCGTGAGCACCGACCTGTGGCTCGTCATCATCGCCATCCTGCTCGTCGTCGTGGCCGCGCTCCTCGTCATGGCGGAGACCGCGATCGGCCGAGTCTCACGAGGTCGTGTGGAGGAGCTGCAGCGTGAGGGGGTGCGGGGGAGCGCACGACTGCTCGATGTCGTCTCCGACCGTCCCCGCTACGTCAACGTCCTGCTCTTCCTCTCCACCGTCGCCTCCGTGACGGCCATCGCCCTCGTGTCCTACGTCGGCATCGCCAATCTGCAAGAGGATCGTGGCTGGCCCGTGTGGCTGGCCCTGCTCGTCGTCGTCACGATCATGGTGATCGTCAACTACGTCGTGCTCGGGGTCGCGGCTCGCACCCTCGGCCGTCAGCACGCCGATCGCATCGCCCTGCGCTCCGCTGGCGCGGCCAGCCTCTTCGCGGGCATCCTCGGTCCGCTCGCCACGCTCCTCATCGTGCTGGGCAATGCGCTCACGCCCGGGCGCGGCTACCGCGAGGGCCCCTTCGCCACGCAGGCCGAGCTGCGTGAGCTCGTCGACATCGCGGAGGCCGAGGACCTCATCGAGGATGACGAGCGGCAGATGATCCACTCGGTCTTCGAGCTCGGCGACACCTTCGCGCGCGAGGTCATGGTGCCGCGCACCGAGATGATCTACATCGAGCGCCACAAGACCCTGCGCCAGGCGCTCTCGCTCGGACTGCGCTCGGGCTTCTCGCGCATCCCCGTCATCGGGGAAAACTCCGATGACGTGATCGGCATCGTCTACCTCAAGGACGTGGTGCGTCGGGTCTTCGACCGGCGCGATGCGGAGCAGACCGAGACCGTCGAGTCGCTCATGCGCCCGGCCTTCATGGTGCCGGACAGCAAGCAGGTCGATGAGCTCCTCAAGGACATGCAGGCCGCACGCACGCACATGGCGATCTGCGTAGACGAGTACGGCGGCACGGCGGGCCTGGTCACCATCGAGGATGTCCTCGAGGAGATCGTGGGCGAGATCGCCGATGAGTACGACACCGCCGCTCCGGAGGTGACCAAGCTCGAGGATGGCGCCGTCCGGGTGAGCGCACGCATGCACGTCGACGACTTCGCGGACCTCATCGACGTGGATGTGGAGTCCGAGGACGAAGGCGTGGATACTGTCCTCGGCCTCATGGCGAAGCGGCTCGGGCGCGTGCCGATCCCGGGCGCCACCATCGATATCGACGGATGGTCCCTCACGGCGGAGCAGGGTATGGGCCGACGCAATCGCATCGGTAGCGTCCTCGCCGTGCGTGCCGTGTCCGACGACGAGGCCTCCCGTGCCGATGGCGCAGCGGAGGACCGCGATGACGACTGACCCGCTGTCCGCCGAGGACGCCAAGCTCGTGACGCTGGCGCGGGGTGCGCGCGGACGCGTGGGCGCTCCGCGCGGAGCGGCCGTGCGCGATGAGACGGGGCGCACCTATGCCGCGGCAGATGTCTCCCTGTCCTCGCTGTCTCTGAGCGCACTGCAGCTCGCGGTGGCTCAGGCCGTCGCGGCGGGCGCGCGCGGCGCCGAGGCTGCTGTCGTCTTGGGTGTGGATCCTGCGGACGATGAGGGTCGGCGTGCCCTCGCCGACCTGGGCGGAGCGGACGTGACCGTGCACCTGTGCGCTCCCGACGGCACCGTCGTGGCCACACTGGCCGCTGGCGCATGAGTACGACGATCGCGACGGCATCCGAGCGCCGAGTCGCGGCGGGAGCAGTCCTCGGGTCGGCGGCCCTCTTCGGCACGTCGGGGACGGCGCGCGCCCTCCTGCAGCCCGCCGCCCCCGCCGCGGGTGCTGCCGCCGCACGACTCATGGTCGGCGCCGCCGGCCTGGTCGCGTGGGCCTCGCGCACTCCCGAGGGTCGCGCCGCGCTCCTGCGTCTGTGGCGACGCCCGATCATCTGGGCGATGGGGGCCACGGTCGCGGCGTACCAGGTGTTCTTCTTCTTCGCGATGGCGCGCACGGGTGTCGCCGTGGGCACGCTGGCCAGCCTGGCGCTCACGCCCTTCATGGCGGGCATCCTCGGCTGGATCATGCGCGAGGGCGCGCCGGGTTACGTGTGGCTGGCCTCGACGACCCTCGCGATCACGGGCGTCACCCTGCTCACCGTCGGTGCCGGGGAAGGCCGCGATGTCCTGGGCATCGTCTTCGGACTCCTCGCGGGCGCCTCGTACGCCTTCTACACCGTCTTCGGCGTCCGCTTCGCACGCGAGGGAGAGCAGCCGACGCATGTGCTCGCCGCGTCCTTCGCGGTCTCCGGCATCCTGCTCGTGCCCGTCTTCCTGATGTCCGGCACCTGGTGGATGTCATGGTCGTCGGTCCTGCTCATCCTGTGGCTCGGGCTCGCCACGACGACGCTGGCCTACGTCCTCTTCGGCATGGGCTTCCGCGCCCTCCAGCCCGGCCACATCGCGACCCTCAACCTCGCGGAGCCGGTCTTCGCGACACTGCTGGGCGTCTTCGTGCTGGGCGAGGTCCTCGGCCCGCTCGGCGTCGTCGGGTGCGCCCTCGTCATCGTCGGCCTCGGACTGCTCGGCATCGCCGAGGGCAGGAGCGCATCATGACTGAGCACATCACGGGCGAACATCGATCCGGCCTTGCCTGCCTCGTCGGCCGGCCCAATGCGGGCAAGTCGACGCTGACCAATGCCCTCGTGGGCACCAAGGTGGCGATCACGTCCAAGCGCCCGCAAACCACGCGGCATGTCGTGCGTGGCATCGTGACCAGGCCCGACGCCCAGCTCGTGGTCCTCGACACTCCCGGACTGCACAAGCCCAAGACCCTCCTCGGCGAGCGGCTCAACGACCTTGTGCGCGAAGCCTGGTCGACCGTGGATGTCGCGGCGCTGTGCCTGCCTGCGACGGAGAAGGTCGGGCCCGGCGATGCCTACATCGCGAGCGAGCTGGCCAAGGCGCGCCGGGGCGGGGGACGCACAACGTTTGCCATCGTCACCAAGACCGATGCCGCCTCACCCGCCCAGGTCGCCGAGAGGCTCGCCGAGGCCGCGCAGCTCGGCGAGCGCGCGCACATGGAGTGGGCCGAGATCATCCCCGTGTCGGCCGTGACCGGGGACAACGTCGGCCTGCTCACCGATCTCTTCGTGGCCCAGCTGCCCGAGGGCCCCGCGCTCTATCCCGATGGCGAGGCCACCGACGAGCCGGAGGAGACACTCGTCGCCGAGCTCATCCGCGAAGCCGCCCTCGAGGGCCTCTCCGACGAGCTGCCGCATTCGCTCGCGGTCGTGGTCGACGAGATGGAGATGCGCGAGGACCGGCCCGAGGACCGGCCGCTGCTCGACATCCACGCGATCGTCTACGTCGAGCGCGATAGTCAGAAGGCGATCATCATCGGCAAGGGCGGCTCGCGACTGAAGGACGTGGGGACCAAGTCCCGTCGCGGTATCGAAGCGCTGCTCGGCACACCCGTATTCCTCGACCTGCGGGTCAAGGTGGCCAAGGACTGGCAGCGCGACCCGCGCCAGCTGCGCCGCCTGGGCTTCTAGTCCTGCGAGGATGGCCGCGTGCCGACGTACCGCGACGAAGCCATCGTCCTGCGCACCCAGCGCCTGGGTGAGGCCGATCGCATCGTCACCCTCCTCACCCGAGCCCACGGCCGCGTGCGCGCGGTCGCCAAGGGAGTGCGGCGCACGGGCAGTCGCTTCGGGGCGCGCCTGGAGCCCTTCGGCCACATCGACGTCCAACTGCACGAGGGCCGCTCGCTTGACACGGTGACGCAGGTCGAGTCCCTCGGCGCGCACGGCGCGACGCTCTCCGCCGACTATCCCCGCTGGACCACCGGGACGGCCATGCTCGAGGCGGCGGAGCGACTGACCCCGATCGAGCGCGAGCCCGCCGTGCAGCAGTACCTCCTCCTCGTCGGGGGGCTGCGCACCCTCGTCTCAGGTACGCACGACCCTTCACTCGTCCTCGACGCCTTCCTCGTGCGGTCGCTCGCCATCGCTGGCTGGTCGCCGTCGTTCTCCGAGTGCGCGCGCTGCGGCGATCCCGGCCCGCACCGCGCCTTCGCCGTGAGCGGCGGCGGCGCCCTGTGCGATGAGTGCCGCACTCCGGGCAGCGCGCGCCCGGCTCCCCAGACGCTGGCACTGCTCGGGGCCCTGCTGTCGGGGGACTGGGCGACGGCCGATGCCAGTGACGTGCGGCACCGCCGCGAGGCGAGTGGGCTCGCGGCCGCGCTGGTGACCTGGCACATCGAGCGCGGACTTCGCTCACTGCCGCTCGTCGATCGCGGCTAGACGCGCGCGCCTGCCCCACGAGCGAGCCAGACCCGCTGTGGGCGAGGTCCCGGGACGGACTGCCCCGAGTGCCAAGATGGGGGAGTGCCGACGTACGCCGCTCCGACCCCGCATGCCAGCGGGGCGACGCCGCCGGCGATCCCCGCGGACCTCGTGCCCCGGCACGTCGCCGTCGTCATGGACGGCAACGGACGCTGGGCCAAGGAGCGGGGCCTGCCGCGCACCGCGGGCCACGAGGCGGGTGAGTTTGCCCTCCTTGACTGCGTCCACGGGGCGATCGAGCTGGGAATCCGCCATCTCTCGGCCTACGCCTTCTCCACGGAGAACTGGAAGCGCTCGCCCGACGAGGTGCGCTTCCTCATGGGCTTCAACCGCGATGTCGTCCATCGTCGCCGCGATGAGATGAGCGCTATGGGCGTGCGCGTGCGCTGGGCGGGCCGGCCGAAGCGGCTGTGGAAGAGCGTCATCAAGGAGCTCGAGTACGCCGAGGAGATGACCCGCGACAATGATGTACTCACCCTCACGATGTGCGTCAACTACGGCGGCCGCGCAGAGATCGCCGATGCGGCGGCAGCCATCGCGCGCGGTGTCGCCGAGGGCCGTATCGATCCCGACAGGGTCGATGAGCGCATGATCGCGCGGCATCTCTATGAGCCGGACATGCCGGACGTCGACCTCTTCGTGCGCTCCAGTGGCGAGCAGCGCACGAGCAACTTCCTGCTGTGGGAGTCGGCGTACGCCGAGATGGTCTTCCTCGACACGCTCTGGCCCGACTTCGATCGCCGGCACCTCTGGCAGGCGTGTGAGATCTTCGCCGCGCGCGATCGCCGTTACGGTGGAGCGGTGCCCAATCCGGTGGAGGAAGCGTGAGCGCGCCGGTCAAGGAAGCCAGGGGCTACCGACCCGGCAGCCTGGAGATCCTCGCGCTCGGACTGCTCCTGCTCATCGTCGGTCAGCGGTGGCTGGTGGGCCTCTTCGACGATCCGGCCCTGCAGACCGGGGCGACGATCTTCGTGTCCATCGTGGTGCAGGCGCTGCCCTTCCTCGTCCTGGGCGTCGTGCTCTCCGGTGCGATCGCGGCGTTCGTCCCGGCCTCCTTCTGGAAGCGAGCGCTGCCCAAGAACCCGGCGCTCGCCGTCCCGGTCGCGGGCGCCGCCGGAGCTGTGCTGCCGGGATGCGAGTGTGCGTCGGTCCCCGTCGCCAACGGTCTCATGTCGCGTGGGGTCGCTCCGGCCGCGGCCCTGGCCTTCCTGCTCTCGGCCCCGGCCATCAATCCGATCGTGCTGGCCTCGACCTTCGTCGCCTTCCCCGGCGAGCCGATGATGGTCGTCGCCCGATTCATCGCCTCACTGGCGACCGCGGTGATCATGGGATGGCTGTGGCTGCGCTTCGGCAAGGCCCAGTGGCTGCGCATCGGACCGCGCGACCATCTCATGGGATCCAACTCCTGGCACACCTTCCGGCTCACCGCGACGCACGACTTCCTCCATGCCGGTGGATTCCTCGTCATCGGCGGCCTCTTCGCCGCCGCACTCAACGTGCTCGTGCCGCAGCAGTGGCTCAGCGCGGTCGCGGATCAGCCGATCCTGTCCGTGCTCGTCCTCGCGGGCCTGGCCGTCCTGCTCAGCATCTGCTCCGAGGCCGATGCCTTCGTCGCCGCGAGCCTCACGGAGTTCTCGCTCACGGCCAAGTTGGCCTTCCTCGTCGTCGGCCCCATGGTCGACCTCAAGCTCATCTCGCTGCAGGCGGGCACCTTCGGCAGCAGGTTTGCGACGCGGTTCGCTCCGGCGACCTTCGTGCTCGCGGTGATCTTCAGCATGCTCGTCGGGTGGTGGTTGCTCACATGAGACGCGACGTGCAGGCCATTGTCTTGATCCTGGTTGGGGGAGCGGTCCTGCGGATCACGCTGGGCGGCACCTATCTCAACTACGTCCAGGAGGGCATGCGGATGTGGCTCCTGCTCTCCGGCGGCACCCTCGTGGTCCTCGGCGTACTCGCGCTCATCGATGTCTTCCGCAAGGGGCGTGCCGCCGCCGACGAGGAGACTCCCCACGACGAGCCGCATGAGCATGACGACGGCCACGGGCACGGCTCCGGCGGTCCGCGCGCGGCGTGGCTGCTCCTGCTGCCGGTCCTCGCGATCTTCCTCATCGCCCCGCCGGCACTCGGCGCCTACGCCGCCGCCCGCGACACCACCAACTCCGCTCCGGCGCAGGAAGCCAAGGCCCCGCCGCTCCCGCCCGGTGATCCCGCGGAGGTCACCGTCGCCGAGTACGTCGGTCGCGCCGTGTGGGATGACGGCCTCACGCTCGTCGACCGCACCGTGCAGATGACCGGCTTCGTCACACCCGATCCCGCGGGCGGCTGGTGGATCTCGCGCATGGCGGTCGCATGCTGTGCGGCCGATGCCATCGCGTCGAAGGTCAAGGTGCTCAATGCCCCGGACCTGCCTGCCGACACCTGGGTGACCATCACGGGCCGCTGGGTCCCGGGCGGGGGCACCAAGACGGATACGGCGATCCCCCTCATCGAGGTCCTCAGCCTCGAGGAAGTCCCGCAGCCCAAGAATCCCTACGAGTAGAGGTCACAGCGAGTAGAGGTCACTGCGAGCAGCGCGGACACACGCCGAAGACCTCGACCGTGTGCGTGACCTCGGCGTATCCGTGACGCGCGGCGACGTCCGCGGCCCAGCGCTCGACATCGGGCGCCTCGATCTCGACCGTCGACCGGCAGGTCCGGCAGACCAGGTGATGGTGGTGCGACGGACTGCACTGGCGGTAGACGGACTCGCCGTCCCCGCGCACGATGACGTCCACCTGGCCGTCCTCGGCCATGGACTGCAGGGTGCGGTAGACGGTGGTGAGTCCGACGCTGTCCCCGCGCTGGCGCACCAGGTCGTGGATCTCCTGCGCGGAGCGGAACTCCTCCTGGGAGTCCAGTGCCTCGGCGACCGCGGCACGCTGCCGAGTCTGCCGTCTCACGGGCATGTCAGTCATGGTGGTGGTGCTCCTCGACCGGATGCGCATGGCGCTGTCGCCGGCGGCGCAGGGGGTACGCCGTCACGGCGGAGACGAGGAAGACGGCGAGGGCGAGGAGCACGATCGTCGGTCCGGGCGGCACGTCCAGGCTGAAGGACGTCGTGAGCCCGGCTAGGGAGCAGACCAAGCCCAGGCCCACGGCGACCAGCGCCGTGCTGCGGAAGGAGCCCGTGAACTGCTGGGCTGCCGCGACGGGGACGATCATGATGGCGCTGACGAGGAGCAGGCCCACCGTGCGCATGCCGATGACCACGGTGACCGCGGCGAGCACGGTGAGCAGGATGCCCAGGCGGGTCGTGCGGATGCCCTGGACGTGCGCGACATCGGGGTCGAGTGTCATCGCGAACATCTCGCGACCGAAGAACGCAAGGATGACGACGACGAGGAGCCCCGCTCCCACGAGCCAGGCGATGTCCTCGGTAGCCACGGTCGACAGCGAGCCGAAGAGATACTGGTTGAGCGCGGTGGAGGCCTTGCCGGAGGCGAGCGACGTGAGCATCACGCCGCCGGCGATACCGCCGTAGAAGACGAGGGCGAGTGCGAGATCGCCGGCCGTGCGGCTTTTGGCGCGCACGAGCTCGAGGATGAGGGCGCCGAGCGCGGCGACCACCAGTGCGGTCGGCACGGGGGCGAGCCCGGTGAGGAATGCCAGTCCGACACCGGTGAGGGCCACGTGGCCCATGCCGTCGCCGAGGAGGGCGAGTCGCCGCTGCACGAGGAAGACACCGATGAGTGGCGCGATGAGGCCGATGAGTGCCGCGGCGATGAGCGCCCGCTGCATGAAGTCGTAACCGAGCATCCCCATGTCAGCCGTTCCCCGGCTCGAGGACGCCCGGCTCGGGTGCGCGCATGACGACGTCCTCGCTGTGGTGCCAGACGCGATCGAGGAGGTGGTCCGGCACAGGAGGCGGTCCGTCGTAGAGCACCGTCGAGGTCTCGCCGCGCGGGGATCCGAGGACGACGATGCGCGAGGCGAGCGCGGCGAAGGGGCCCAGCTCGTGGGTGACGAGGATGACGGTGCGTCCGGCGGCATGCAGCCTGCCGAAGGTCTCCGAGATGCGCTCCTGGCTCTCGGCGTCGACACCCGCCGTGGGCTCGTCGAGCACGTAGAGGTCGGCTTCCTTGGCGAGTGCTGCCGCGATCATGACGCGGCGCTGCTGCCCTCCGGAGAGCGCGTCGAACCGGTCACGTCGACGGTCGGCGAGCCCGACCTGCGCGAGTGCATCGGCGACGCGCTGGCGGTCGCCGCGGCGCGGGAGTCGCTGGCGCGGGGAGATGAGCCCTGCGCCGACCACCTCGTGGACCGACACGGGCACGGCTCCCGCCGAGTGCAGGCGCTGCGGGACGTAGGCCAGCCGCGACCACTCGCGGAATCGTCCGATGGGGGTGCCGAAGACATCGATCTGGCCGCTGGTGACGGGCAGGAGTCCGAGCATGGCGCGCATGAGGGTGGTCTTGCCGGAGCCGTTGGCGCCGAGGACGGCGACGAACTGTCCGGGCTCGACCGCAAGGGAGACATTGCTGAGGATGCACGTCGCCTCGATGTCGATGCAGACGTCACGGCAGTCGAGGGCGGTGCTCACGGCACGTCTCCCCTCAACTGAGCGATCAGGAGCACCCCTGGCCGGCGCGCACCTGCTCGAGATTCGCCTGCATCACGGTGACGTAGTCGCCCGTGGATCCCTCGAGCAGGCCCTCGAGGGGGTCGAGGATAGCCGTCTGGGCACCCGTCTCCGCGGCGAGCGTCTCGGCGACCGCAGGGTCGACGAGGGTCTCGTAGTAGATGGTGGTGATCCCGCGCTCGCGCACGAGGTCGGCGACCTCGGCCAGGCGCGCGGGGGAGGGTTCGGCGTCAGGGGAGAGCCCGGCGATGCCGATCTGCGCGAAGTCGTACTGCTCCGCGAGGTAGCCGAAGGCCTCGTGGCTCACGACGAGGTCGCGGCTACGGCACTCGGCGGTGCCCTCCGCCCACTGTGCGTTGAGGGCATCCATCGCGGCCGTGAGCGACTCCACGCCCGCGGCGAAGGGGCCGTCAGGCTGCAGTGACGTGAGACGTGAGGCGATCTCGTCGCCGATCGTCGCCATATTGAGCGGGTTCAGCCACACGTGCGGATCGCCGGCGAGTTCGTCCGAGTGCTCATCCGCATGCTCGTCGGTCTGCCCCTCCTCGTCCTCGTGGGCGTGATCCTCGGCCGGCAGGAGTGCCAGTGCCCGTGTCACGTCGAGGGCGCGGTCGGGTGCGACCTGGGCGATGGCTTCGTCGAGGGCCGGTTGGAATCCGGGGATGTAGACCACCAGATCGGCCTCGCCGATCTCGGCCACCTGCTGCGGGCTGAGCTCGAGGTCGTGCGCCTCGCCGCCGGGCGGGGTGAGGTTGATGACCTCCACGGCGTCGCCGCCGACCTGCTCCGCGGCGTAGGCCAGGGGGTAGAAGCCGGCCACCACGCGCAGCGCCGATCCGGGGGTCGCGGAGCCCCCGTCCGAGGCGGATCCGCCGCAGGCGGCGAGGAGCACGGTAAGGGTCACGGTGGAGCCGACGAGTGCGAGGCGCATCCCTCGACTGTAGCTAAATGAATATGATTGTCAATTCAAAGTGAGCGACTAGAGCCGGCCGAGCGCCTTGAGCACGGTGGCGCCGGCGAGGGCCACGACCACGATGCCGCGCAGCATCCGCCCGCTCGGGGGAATCGCGGGCCAGGAGAGCACGAGAAGCCAGAGGAAGAAGAGGGTGAGGAACCCGAGGATGAGCGCCCCCAGCCAGGCGAGGGAGCCGGTCTGGATCATGCCCAGGACGAGGAGCACGGCGAGGAGTACGACGACGAGCCACTTGGGCATGCCCGTGAGCCGGGTGAGCAGCGGCAGGCTGATGCGCTGCAGGAGGGTGAGCTCCTGGGGAGCACGTGAGGGCGAGGTGGACGGTGCCGGCTGGCCCGAGCCCTGGGGGCCGCGGGGTCCGCGCACGCCCGGGCGCTTGTCGCGTGCGGCCATGGTGCTCCCTCGCTCTCGTCGGCTTCCCACCCTAACTACGGTGAGGGGCATGCTGCCAGCAGACGGATCCGGACCGGCCCCGGGGCCCAGGCCGGAGTTCGTGGCGCTGCTGCGCTTCCGAGCGCCGGACGTGCCCGGGCTCATGTCCGAGCTGCGCGAGGCCGCCACGCTCTTCGCCACCTTCCCCGGATTCGTGGATGCGCGCATCTCTCGCGCCATCGACGAGGGGGGACTCATCGTCCTCGAACTGGCCTGGGAGACCGTGGGCGCATACCGGCGCGCACTGTCGTCGTACGACGTCAAGGTGCGCGTGGTGCCGATCATCTCCCGCGCGATCGATGAGCCCACCGCCTACGAGGTGCTGCACGTGCGCGATGCCGCCGGCAGTGTTGACGCCGCTGGCGCCCTGGCTGCCGATGCTCAGAGCGTGAGTCTCGGCAGGGCGGCCAAGGATCATGTACCGCCAGCGCCGTCATGACCGGCTTCGCTCACCTCGCCGACGCGGGAGGGCGACTGGCCGAGGTCCTCAGCGCTGCGAGCGCCGATCTCCGGGAGGCGTGCCTGGTCGCGATCATCCCGAATGGCGTCCCCGTCGCGGAGGCTGTCGCTGATGCGCTGGATCTGCCACTCCTCGGTGCCGGCCTCGATCGGGAGGGGGACCCGCGGGTAGTCGATATCCCGGATGTCGGGGGCCGCACCGTGATCGTGGTCGACGACGGCGTCGAGACCGGCACCGCATCGACGCTGATCGGGGCAGCCCTGCGGCGGGCGGGTGCCACACGCCTCATCCTGGCGGTGCCCGTGTGTCCGCGTGAGGCCGAGCCGGCGCTGCGTGCGATCTACGACGAGGTGGTCGCCGTAGATCGTCCTCTCGCGCGACGTGACCTGCGCTGGCACTACTCAACCTTCGACACCATCGACGAGGCCGAGGCGAGGCGACGGCTCGACGCTCGCTAGGGTGACGGCATCCTGCCCGGCGGATCGGTGGTGCCGTCCCTGTCGGGCTTGTCCGCCGACAACCAGCCGGAGTGGATCCATGGCCGATCGCGTCGAATCCGTCGTCAACCTCAGCAAGCGCAGGGGCTTTGTCTTCCCCTCGTCCGAGATCTACGGCGGCACTCGCTCCGCCTGGGATTACGGTCCCCTCGGCGTCGAGCTCAAGGAGAACATCCGTCGACAGTGGTGGCAAACCGTCGTGCGCGGTCGCGACGACGTCGTGGGTCTGGACTCCTCGGTGATCCTGGCCCCGCAGGTGTGGGAGGCCTCCGGGCACGTGTCGGCGTTCGTTGATCCGCTCACCGAGTGCCGCAAGTGCCACAAGCGCTGGCGTGCCGACCAGCTGGTCGAGGCCTACGAGGAGAAGCACGGGCGCGCACCTGAAGGCGGTCTCGTCGAGATCGTGTGCACCAACTGCGGGACCAAGGGTGACTTCACCGAGCCGCGCGACTTCAACGGCATGCTGCGCACGGCGGTCGGCCCTGTCGAGGACGCCGGCGCGGTGCACTACCTGCGCCCGGAGACGGCGCAGGGGATCTTCGTCAACTACCTCAACGTGATGAACGCCGCGCGCAAGAAGCCGCCGTTCGGCATTGGCCAGACCGGCAAGAGCTTCCGCAATGAGATCACCCCCGGCAACTTCATCTTCCGCACGCGTGAGTTCGAGCAAATGGAGATGGAGTTCTTCGTCAAGCCCGGCACGGATGAGGAGTGGCACGAGTACTGGCTGCAAGAGCGGTGGAACTGGTACATCGACCTGGGCATCAACCCGGACAACCTCCGCTTCTTTGAGCACCCTCAGGAGAAGCTGAGCCACTACTCCAAGCGCACGGTCGACATCGAGTACCGCTTCCGATTCGCCGGCTCGGAGTGGGCCGAGCTCGAGGGCATCGCCAACCGCACCGACTTCGACCTGCGCACGCACTCCGAGCATTCGGGCACGGACCTGTCCTACTTCGACCAGGAGGCGGAGGAGCGCTGGGTGCCCTTCGTCATCGAGCCGGCAGCGGGCCTCACGCGCTGCGTACTCGCCTTCCTCCTGGACTCCTATGACGAGGATGAGGCCCCCAATGCCAAGGGCGGTGTCGACAAGCGCACGGTGCTGCGCCTGGATTCGCGTCTTGCGCCGGTCAAGGCGGCTGTCCTGCCTCTGTCCCGCAACGAGCAGCTGTCGCCCAAGGCGCGTGATCTCGCCGCGGCGCTGCGCAAGCGCTGGAACATCGAGTTCGACGATGCGGGCGCTATCGGGCGCCGCTACCGCCGCCAGGATGAGATCGGTACGCCGTACTGCATCACGGTCGACTTCGACACCCTTGAGGATGACGCCGTGACGGTGCGCGATCGTGACTCGATGGCGCAGGAGCGGATCCCCCTTGCGGGCCTCGAGGTCTGGCTCGGCGAGCGTCTCCCCGCCTGCTGACATGGCCTCGGATCACCCGGTCTTCACGCGCGCCTACGGCGTCCTGGCAGGCCTGGGAGAGCGTGCGGGCCTCGGGGACCTTCGTCGGCGTGTGCTGGCTCCCGCGCGAGGTAGGTTGCTCATCATCGGTCTCGGTCCCGGACATGACCTCGACCACCTCCCGGACTCTGTGACGTCCGTCGTCGCCCTAGAGCCGAGCGAGTCGATGCGTGCCGCAGCCCGCGGACGTGTCGCTGCGACCGTGCGCCGTGGCGTGCAGGTCGAGGTCGTGGACGCGATGGCGGAGGCGATCCCGCTCCCGGATGACTCCGTCGACGCCGTGCTGGTCGCCTACGTGCTGTGCTCCGTCGAGGATCCGGCAGCGGCGCTGGTTGAGATCCGACGCATCCTGCGTCCAGATGGCACCCTGCACGTGCTCGAGCACGTGCGCGCACGGCCCCGTTCGCTGATCCGAGTGATCCAGGCCGCCGTGGCCCCTGCCTGGCCTCGGCTCGCCGGAGGCTGCCGAGTGGACCGCGACACCGGGGCGCTCCTTGAGGGGGCTGGGTTTGATTTGTCCGAAATCACCCGTACGAGTCTCGTGACCCTGCCTCCCGTGGCGCCGACCCTCGTGGGTGTCGCCCGGGTCGGGGGGCCCAACGTCGGCCAAGTTGCCCCGCCGCGGCAATCCGGCGTTTAGCCTGAGGCCACCTTCGTGGAACCCGTCGGGTTCACGATCGCGAGGCACGGATACACGCTGCACGCGGACGGATAGCCCGTCCCGGGAAGGACACCATGCGACGCCCCTTTATGAAGATGGCGGTTCCCGCCCTTGCGGCGGGAGCCCTGCTCCTCGCCGCATGCTCGTCGGGGTCTTCGGACTCCGGTTCGAGTTCCGCTGCACCCGAGTCGTCGGCGGCGACGTCTGCCGCCGCCGGTGCCGAGTGCGGCACCACGATCGAGGAGATCGCCGCCAAGGCCAAGGAGGAGGGCAAGGTCAATCTCATCGCCCTGCCCGACACGTGGGCCAACTACCGCGGCATCATCGACTCCTTCGTCGAGAAGTACGGCATCGAGGCGCCGGTCATGAATCCCGACGCATCCTCGGCCGATGAGCTCACCGCCGTCGAGACGCTGCGCGGTCAGCCCGACATGCCCGAGGTCCTCGACATCGGCCCGTCGTTCGTCGAGCAGGCCAAGGCGGCCGGCTACCTCGAGTCCTACAAGCCCGTCGTCTGGGATGAGATCCCCGAGTCGCTCAAGGGCGAGGACGGCACCTGGGTGGGTGCCTACTACGGCGTTCTCGCTATCGCCACCAACGCCACGATCCAGCCCAACGTGCCGAAGTCATGGGCCGACCTGAAGAAGCCCGAGTACAAGGGCCAGGTCACCATCAACGGCGATCCTCGCGAGGCGGGCGCTGCCTTCGCGGCGGTCGTCGCAGCGGCCCTCGCCAACGGCGGCTCCTACGACGACGTCATGCCCGGCCTCGAGTACTTCGCCGAGCTCAAGAAGCTGGGCAACTTGCAGACGATCGACGTCACCGAGGCGGCCGTGCTGTCCGGCGAGGTGCCCATCGCGCTCGACTGGACGTACAACTTCCCGGGTCTGCGCCCGGCGCTCGAGGAGGCCGGCTTCGACTTCCAGGTCGTCGTGCCCTCTGACGGCGTCTACGGTGGCTACTACGCCCAGTCGGTCGTCACCGAGGCCCCGCACCCCTGTGCCGCTCGCCTGTGGCTCAACCACCTCGTGAGCGACGAGGGCGCGCTCGGCTACCTTGAGGGCGGGGCCATCCCGGCCCGCTACGCCGCCCTGCTGGAGAAGGGCCTCATCTCCGAGGAGATCGCGGCCAATCTCCCGCCGGCGGAGACCATCGCCGCGATCCAGTTCCCCACCCAGGAGCAGGTCGACAAGGCGAAGGCACTCATCACCGAGAACTGGGGGCCGATGGTCGCTGACCAGTAAGGTCAGCCCGGCTGCATAAGCCGCCGGACATCGGATCCATCAGATCGAAGGGGAGAGGCCGACGTGAGGAGGAGGTTCGACACCGCCACGGTTGTGGTGGCGGTGCCGTTCCTCGCCTTCGTCGGCCTCTTCCTCTTCGTCCCCACCATCGGCTTGGCCATCAAGGCCTTCACGCCGGGGGGCTCCTTCGGCTTCAGCGCCATGCAGCGGGCGCTCGAGGGCACCTACCGCACCGCCTTCATCAACTCGCTGTCTCTCGCGGTGACGAGCTCGCTGCTCGGCGGGGTGCTCGGCCTGCTCCTCGCGCTCAGTCTCAAGAGCCTGACGCGGCCGAAGTGGCTGCGCTCCACGACCGATTCCTGGTCCGCCGTCGCCGCCCAACTCGGCGGTATCCCGCTCGCCTTCGCCTTCATCGCGGCCATCGGCACGCAGGGCCTCATCACCAAGTTGCTCAGCCTCGTGGGCGTGGACATCGCGGACTCCGGATTCAGCCTGTCGGAGTTCTGGGGTCTCGTCGTGGTCTATCTCTATTTCCAGATCCCCCTGATGTTCCTCGTGATGATGCCGGCGGTCGGCGGCCTCAAGTCCACGTGGGGTGAGGCTGCGGCGATCATGGGCTCGAGTCCGGGCCGCTACTGGCGCTCGGTCGCACTTCCGCTGCTCGTGCCGTCGTTCCTCGGTGGCCTGCTGCTGCTCTTCGTCAACTCCTTCGCGGCCTACGCCACGGCCTATGTGCTCAATCCCGGCGCGCAACTGGTGCCCTTGCAGATCAGGTTCCTCCTCCAGGGCAATGTCATCACGGGCGAGCAGGACCTCGCCTACGCGATCGTGCTCTGGACGATCAGTCTCCTCCTCATCAGCCTCCTCCTCATCGCCGTGCTTCAACGGCGCACGGCTAAGTGGGCATCGTCGTGAAGATCCTGCGCACGATCTTCCTTGTCCTGCTCGGCCTCTTCTTCTTCGTTCCGCTGCTGGCGATGGCGCGCTTCGCCTTCCAGTCCGTCCCGGTGGTGCTCCTCACGCCCGAGAAGTTGCTTGAGGGGTGGAGTCTCGCCGGCCTCTTCGAGGTCTTCGGCAACCCGGAGTTCCAGCGCGCGACGCTCATCAGCCTGCAGCTCATGGTCCTCGCGATCCTCATCACGCTTGTGCTGCTGCTGCCCGTCGCGGCGCTCGTCGAGATCCGCGCCCCGCAACTGCGCACCGCCATGACCGCCATCACGCTCCTGCCCTGGGTGGTGCCGCCCGTCGCGCTCGTCGTGGGCGTGGCCGCCACCTTCCGAAGCACCGTGCCGTGGTTCCTGGCCAGTCCCTACAGCCTCGTGCCCTTCTACGTGCTGTGGGCGCTGCCCTTCTCGTATCGGGCGCTGGACGCCGGGCTGCGCTCGATCGGCGCCCGGACCCTCTACGAGGCCGCGCGGGTCATGGGTGCATCGACGTTCACCATCATCGTCCGCGTGATCATCCCCAACATGATCGGCGCGATCATCGCGGCCTCGGTCCTCACCGCGGCACTCGTGCTCGGTGAGTTCGCTTTCGCGGCCCTGCTCCTCAAGGAGACGCTTCCGACCTTCATGGCGGAGTTCCAGCGCTCGGAGCCGCGGGCCGGCATGGCGCTGGCCCTGTCGGTCATGCTGCTCACGGCCCTCATCATCTGGATCGGCGTGCGCGCGCTACGCAAGCGCGGCATGGACCTGCAAGCGGCGGGAGTGTAATGGCGAAGGTAGTCATGTCCGGGATCCGCAAGGAGTTCGGTTCCACGGTGGCGCTGAGCGACTTCACCCTGGAGATCGAGTCCGGCGAGCTCGTCTGCCTGCTCGGGCCGAGCGGCTGCGGCAAGACGACCGCCCTGCGCATCCTCGCGGGATTCGAGAAGGCCGACGCCGGGACCGTGACCGTCGGGGGAGAGGACATCACCTACGTCCCCACCCCCAAGCGCAACTTCGGCATGGTCTTCCAGGAGTACAGCCTCTTCCCCAACATGACGGGCCGGGCGAATGTCGAGTTCGCCCTCAAGCTCCGCAAGGCGGGCAGCGCCGAGCGCAAGGACACCATCGACCGACTCCTCGAGGTCACCGGCCTGACTGAGCACGCCGACAAGTACCCCCACCAGATGTCCGGAGGCCAGCGGCAGCGTGTGGCCCTGGCCCGTGCCCTGGCATCGAATCCCCGCGTCTTGCTGCTCGACGAGCCGCTGTCGGCGCTCGATGCCAAGGTGCGCGACTCGCTGCGGGAGGAGATCCGCCGGGTGCAGCGCGAGATCGGCGTCACCACCCTCTTCGTTACCCATGACCAGCACGAGGCCCTCGCTATCGCCGACCGGGTCGGGGTCATGAGTCATGGTCGCCTCGAGCAGATCGACCCGCCGCGCGCGCTCTACGAGCAGCCCGCGAGTGCCTTCGTGGCCGGCTTCGTCGGCACGGTCAACCGCATCCCAGCGCAGCCCGACGGTGATCGCTGGCGCGTGCTGAACCGCAGCGTGCCGGCTACGGCGACCACTGCGGGTGCGACGCTTGCCGTCATCCGCCCGGAGCAGCTCGCCGTCGATGTGGATGCCGCGGGCACGGACACGGTCCGCGAGGTCGTCTTCCTGGGTCCCCTCACGCGCTTGATCATCGCCCGGGAGGGCGGGACCCTGATCGCCGATCTGCTCACGGCCGAGTTCGGCGGCGCGAACGCCGGCGACCGGGTGAGAGTGCGCCTGCGCGATGACGTCGACGATCTCGTCCTCATCGAAGGCTGACGGTGTCGGTGGAGTCGGGCGCCCGGATTACGTGCGCTCCCGCGAATGATCTCGGCTGGTCCGAGCTCACTGTCACGGCGGATGTGCTGGCGGACGACGTGTCGGGTGAGGTTCTTGCGCGAGTCGTTCACGTGTCGGATACGCACGTGTGCGATGCGGAGTCGCCCGCGCGCCTGGAGTATCTCGATCGACTGTCCGACCCCGACTCGATCTACCGGCTGCGCCTTGGCGAAGTGGGCACCTACCGCCCGCAGGAGATCCTCACCGTGCAGGTCCTCACGTCCCTGGTCGAGGCCATCAATGAGCATGCTGATGCGCTAGACGCTGTCATCGTCACCGGTGACCTGATCGACAATGCGCAGGCCAATGAGCAATCGTGGTGCGCCCAGGTCCTCGACGGCGGTCGTATCGAACCGTGGAGCGGCGACCCGCAGGTGAGCCAATGGGTCGGCTCGCGCGAGGGCCACCCCTGGGACGCCCGCTACTGGCACCCCGATGGCTCCCCGGGGGTGGGCGACGACGTACCGACGGCACAGTTCGGCTACCCCCTGATCCCCGGGTTGGTCGAGGCCGCACGTCGTCCGGTCGTGTCCCCCGGAGTCGCGGTGCCCTGGTACGCCGTACCCGGCAACCACGACGCCCTCCTCCAGGGCACGGTGGCTCCCGACCCGGAGCTGCGCGCTCTCGCTGTGGGGGACAGGCGCATCATCGGTCTACCGCCCGGCGGGACGCCGCTGCTCACCCTCGAAGGTGTCGCACCGCTCGGCCCGGCCCGCTACGTGCACACGCCCGGATCGCCCACGGTGCCGATCGCGGCGGACGATCGACGCCGGCTCCTCGATCCGGGCGAGCTCAATCAGCCGTGGGTGCGGGATGTCGGAGGAGTGCGCTTCATCGCGATGGACACGGTCAATCCTCACGGTGGCTGGCAGGGCTCCCTCGGGTCCTCGCATCTGGCTTGGCTGCGCGATGTCCTGGAGCAGTCCGCGGACCGCTACGTGATCGTCACGTCGCATCACCCCTCGTGGTGCCTCACCAATGCCTACACCCGGGACGAGCCGCGACACCTCGCCGCGGAGGTCGTCCACCTGCTGCTGGACCATCCGCAGGTGATCGCCTGGTTCAGCGGGCACGTACACGCTCACGCCTCGCTCTGGCACGAGCGTGCAGACGGTGGTGGATTCTGGGAGATCACCACGGCCTCACTGATCGACTGGCCGCAGCAGGCGCGCATCATCGAGATCATCCGTGCCGATGGTGGGATAGCCATGCGCAGTACGGTGCTCGACCACGCCGCGCCTGTCGCGTGGTGCGCCGACGACCTCGATGATCATGTCGGTCTCGCGTCGATCTCCCGAGTGCTGTCGGCCAACGACTACCACGACCGCGACGGCGTGCGCTCACTGCGCGAGGGGCTCCCGGACGCCCGCAACACCGTGTGGTGGCAGCCCGACCCCCTCAGCACTTAGATACCCCCTGGGGTATGCTTTCGGTCATGTGTCGACAGGTGACGTGCAAGAGATGTGAGAAGGCGTCGTGGGCCGGATGCGGTCAGCACGTCAACCAGGTCCTCGCGGGAGTGCCCAAGAATCAGCGCTGCAAGTGCACCGCCCAGGAGATGGCCGCATGGAAGAAGGAGCATTCCTTCTTTGGTCGCCTCTTCGGCGGCGGCAAGAAAACCTCCGCCTGAGGCCTCAGTCGAGCGGGATCGTCTCGGCGATCTCGAGTCCGAAGCCGTCGAGGGAGTACCTGCGGTCAGGACTCCCGGTGAGCAGCCGCATGGAACGGACGCCGAGGTCGGAGAGCATCTGCGAGCCCAGTCCGTAGTCCAGCGAGTCCCCGGTGCCGGATGTCGACGTGTGGCCGCCCAAGAGCGTCGCGCCCGAGGCAGGGGGGCGCAGATACAGCAGCACACCGCGCCCCTCGGCGGCGATACGGGCCTGCGAGTCGCGGAGTCGATCCCCGCATCGGCAGCCCTGGGAGTGGAGGGCATCTCCCGCGAGGCACTCGACGTGCACACGCACGAGGATGTCGTCACCCTCGCCGATGTCACCCATGACTAGAGCCGCGTGCTCCGTGCCGTCGACCAGGCTGCGGTAGCCGATGATGGTGAAGTCGCCGTGCTCGGTGGGGAGGGGAGTGACCGCGCCACGCTCGATCAGGCGCTCGGATCCACCCCGGTGGCGGATGAGGTCAGCGATGGAGATGAGCAGCATGCCGTGCGTGTCGGCGAAGGCACGGCACTGAGCGGCATCCATCATCGTGCCGTCGTCGTTGACCATCTCGGCCAGCGCTCCTGCGGGATGCAGGCCGGCCAGGTGCGCGAGATCGACGGCCGCCTCCGTGTGACCGGGGCGTCGCAGGACACCACCCGGCACCGCACGCAGTGGTGCGACGTGACCGGGACGCGTGAGATCGGTCGCCGCCGTGCGGGGGTCACCCAGCGACCGGATGGTGATGGCCCGATCGGTGGCGGAGATGCCTGTCGACGTCACCTCGCGCGCATCCACGGTGACGGCGTACGCCGTCCCCTTGCGGTCCTCGTTGACCACGGTCATCGGCGGCAGATGGAGGCGGTCGAGATCGTCACCCATCATGCCGACGCAGATGTAGCCGCTTGTGTGGCGGATCATGAAGGCGGTGAGCTCGCTCGTCGCCTTCTCCGCGGCGAAGATGAGGTCACCCTCGTTCTCGCGACCCTCGTCGTCGACGACGATGACGGCATGGCCTTCCGCGATGGCCCGGATGGCGTCATCGATGCTGTCCATGCGCACGGCATCGCGGTCGGACACGGGGCTCCTTGCTCGCAGCACTGGCGGTGACAGGGCTGCCAGCCTAGCGATGTGGTGCCGGACGGCGGTCGATGGAGCGGTACGGCGACAATGGTCTCCATGGCCCCCCTCGTCGCCGGCGGCTTCCGCGTGGACCCGCCCGTGGTGCTCGCGCCCATGGCAGGCATCACCAATCGGGCCTTCCGGCGACTGTGCCGCGAGCAGGGCGCCGGGCTCTACGTGAGCGAGATGGTCACCTCGCGGGCCCTCGTCGAGGGTCACGAGGCCACGCTCGACATGGTGCGCTTCGACCCTGACGAGTCGCCCCGGTCAGTCCAGCTCTACGGCGTCGATCCCGATGTCGTCGCCGAGGCCGTCCGAATCGTCGTCGGGGAGGACATGGCCGACCATGTCGACCTCAACTTCGGATGCCCTGTGCCCAAGGTGACGCGCAAGGGGGGCGGGAGTGCGCTGCCATGGAAGCGCGACCTCTTCACGGACATCGTGCAGTCGGCGGTCAAGGCGGCCGATGATCGCGTCCCCGTGACCGTCAAGATGCGCAAGGGCATCGACGACGATCACCTCACCTATCTGGACGTGGGCCGCATCGCCCGAGATGCCGGAGTGGCCTGGGTGGCCCTCCACGGTCGCACCGCCGCGCAGATGTACGCCGGCAGCGCGGACTGGTCCGCGATCGCGCGGCTCGTCGAGGAGCTGGACGGCTTCCCGGTGCTCGGCAACGGCGACATCTTCAGCGCGGGCGACGCCCTGGCCATGGTCGAGCAGACCGGCTGTGCGGGCGTCGTGGTCGGTCGCGGGTGCCTGGGGCGCCCCTGGCTCTTCGGTCAGCTCGCCGCCGCCTTCGCGGGGGAGGAGATCCCGGCGGATCCCGACCTGCCCGTGGTGATGGCGACCTTCCGCCGGCACGCGGAGCTGCTCCACGACGCGTTCGGCGAATACACCGGTTCGCGCGAGATCCGCAAGCACGTGGCCTGGTACTTCAAGGGTTATGCGGTGAAGCGACAGGTGCGGCTGGGCCTGGCGAACGTCGGGTCCCTTGCCGAGGTGGACGACTGGCTCGCGCAGATCGACCCGGACCAGCCCGCCGATGAAGCCGTGATGGCCGCTCCCCGGGGCCGCACGGGCGGCGAGCGCCCCCCGGCGCTGCCGGAGGGGTGGCTCGACTCGCCCTACCTGGACGCTGCGGGCGCCGCCTGCGTGCGGGAAGCCGAACTGTCGGTGAGCGGCGGCTGAGGGGGCGGTCCGCATGCGGGCACGGGGACCGAAGTCCCTAGCGGCAAGCGCTTGCGGCGTGGTGCCATGACCCCGTGGCTGCCGATACGACCGTCCCGACCTATGTCTACGACTTCGCCCGGGGGAGTCGCGGCCAATCCGACCTCCTCGGCGGCAAGGGAGCCAACCTCGCCGAGATGACCCGTCTCGGCCTGCCGGTCCCGCCGGGCTTCACCATCACCACGGAGGCCTGCCGCGCCTACCTCGAGCAGGGGCGCGAGCCCGCGGAGCTCGCCGCGCAGGTGAGCGTGCAGCTCGACCGTCTCGAGGAGCGCATGGGCCGACGGCTGGGAGATCCGGAGGATCCTCTGCTCGTCTCCGTGCGCTCGGGTGCGCGCTACTCCATGCCCGGCATGATGGAAACGGTCCTCAACATCGGACTCAACGACGCGAGCGTCAAGGGCATGGCGCGCATCTCCGACGACAAGCGCTTCGCCTGGGACTCCTACCGACGGCTCATCCAGATGTTCGGCAAGACCGTGCTGGATATCCCCGGCCACTACTTCGAGGAAGTCCTCGATAAGGCGAAGTCCGATGCGGGCGTGGTGTCCGACGTCGATATCCCCGTGGCGTCGCTCAAGGAGATCGTCGCGGCATACAAGGGCATCATCCGGGAGCAGGCGGGTCGCGACTTCCCGCAGGACCCTCGCGAGCAGCTCGACCTGGCCATCCTCGCGGTCTTCCGGTCGTGGAACACCGACCGTGCGCGCCTGTATCGCCGCCGCGAGCGGATCCCGCACGATCTCGGCACCGCCGTCAACGTCCAGGCCATGGCCTTCGGCAATCTCGGGGAGGGGTCGGGCACGGGCGTGGCCTTCACGCGCGATCCGGCGACCGGGGCCCCGGGTGTCTACGGCGACTATCTGCCTGATGCCCAGGGCGAGGATGTCGTCGCCGGCATCCGCAACACCATGCCGCTGGTGGAGCTCGGCGAGCGCGATCCTGAGGTCTACGAGGAGCTGCTCGACATCATGCGGCGCCTGGAGTTGCACTACCAGGATCTGTGCGACATCGAGTTCACCGTCGAGCGCGGCAAACTCTGGATGCTGCAGACCCGCGTGGGCAAGCGCACCGCGGCGGCGGCGTTCCGCATCGCGGTGCAGCTGGTCGACGAAGGCGTCATCGACATGGACGAGGCGGTACGCCGTGTCTCCGGAGCGCAACTCGTGCAGTTGATGTTCCCGCGTTTCGCGAATGACACCGGTCACCACCTCCTCTCGCGAGGGGTGAGTGCCTCCCCGGGAGCCGCGGTGGGGGCCGTCGTCTTCGACTCTCGCACGGCCACGGAATGGGCCGAGTCCGGACGCGAGGTCATCCTCGTGCGCCGCGAGACCAATCCCGACGATCTCGAGGGCATGGTGGCCGCTGCCGGGATCCTCACCAGTCGTGGCGGCAAGACCTCCCATGCCGCGGTAGTCGCCCGAGGGATGGGCAAGACCGCCGTGTGCGGGGCGGAGGAACTCACGGTCGACACCGTTGCGAAGCGCATGACCGCTCCGGACGGCAGCGTGATCCAGGAGGGCGACGTCATCTCCATCGACGGGAGCACCGGACAGGTCTTCCTCGGCGAGGTCCCCGTGGTGGCGAGCCCGGTGGTGCGCTACTTCGAGGAGGGTGTGGCCTCCGCACTCCACGACGCCGACGAGGCGACCCGCGATCTCATCAAGTCCGTGGATCGCATCATGCGTCACGCGGATAGGTCGCGCCGGATGCTCGTCCGCGCCAATGCCGACACGGCCCCCGATGCAGCCCGCGCCCGGCGCATGGGTGCCGAGGGAATCGGACTGCTGCGCACGGAGCACATGTTCCTCGGCGATCGCAAGCAGTACGTCGAGCGCCTGATCCTCGCCGACGACGAAGCCGAGCGTCTTGCGGCACTCGAGGCGCTCCTCCCGCTGCAGCGGGAGGACTTCACCCGCATCCTCGAGGCCATGGACGGCCTGCCCGTCACTATTCGCCTCATCGATCCGCCGCTCCACGAGTTCCTTCCCGACCGCACGGATCTCGCCATCCGCGTCGCACTCGCGGAGCAGCGCGGCGAGGGCCACGAGTCGGATCTCCGCATGCTCCAAGCGGTCAACCGCCTCCATGAGCAGAACCCCATGCTCGGCCTGCGCGGTGTCCGCCTCGGACTCGTGCTCCCCGGCCTCTTCGCCCTCCAGGTGCGCGCCATCGCCGAGGCCGCGTGCCTGCGGCAGAAGGCCGGGGGCGATCCGCGTGCCGAGATCATGATTCCCCTTGTCGGCTCGATCCAGGAGCTCGAGCTGGTCGCGGAGGAGGCGACGCAGGTCCTCGCCGAAGTCGAGGCGACCCACGGGTGCCATCTGCGCTTCCCCATCGGCACGATGATCGAGCTGCCGCGTGCGGCCCTCACCGCAGGGCAGATCGCTGAGGCGGCGCAGTTCTTCTCCTTCGGCACCAACGACCTCACTCAAACCACGTGGGGCTTCAGCCGGGACGATGTCGAGGCGGCGTTCTTCTCCACCTATCTCGACAAGGGCGTCTTCGGCGTCTCCCCCTTCGAGTCCATTGACCGCGAGGGAGTGGGTGCCCTGGTCCGCATGGCGGTCGAGCAGGGTCGGGCCGTGCGTCCCGGACTCAAGTGCGGTGTCTGCGGCGAGCACGGGGGTGACCCCGACTCGGTGCACTTCTTCGAGGAGGTGGGGCTCGACTACGTGTCCTGCTCTCCCTTCCGCGTGCCGGTAGCGAGGCTCGAAGCCGGGCGGGCCGCCCTGGGGGCCGGCGCCTCCGAGAGTCGCTGACGGCTGGGGAGCCATCTCCCGCGACGGCTAGGGTCGGGGCGTGAGCATTCCCCCGGGCTATACCCCGGCCGACGTCGAGCGGTGGGTCCACGACAGTCCCAGCGAGCGCTCGCCCTTCACGCGCGATCGTGCCCGCGTCCTCCACTCTGCCGGCCTGCGCCGTCTCGCGGCGACCACCCAGGTGCTTGTCGCCGGGAGCGCGGACTTCCCGCGCACGCGTCTGACCCACACCCTCGAGGTGGCGCAGATCGCGCGCGAGATGGGAGCGGCTCTGGGCTGCGATCCCGACCTTGTCGACGTCGCCGGCTTGGCCCACGACCTCGGCCATCCGCCCTTCGGTCACAACGGTGAGGGTGAGCTCAATCGCCTCGCCGAGTCGATCGGGGGCTTCGAGGGCAATGCGCAGACGCTGCGCGTGATGACGCGCCTCGAGGCCAAGGTGATCGATCCTGCGACGGGTCGCAGCGTGGGCCTCGACCTCACGCGTGCCTCCCTTGACGCGGCATGCAAATACCCCTGGCCCAAGCGCGATCCGGGGAGCATCGACGATCGCCGCGGGTCCGACCTGGGGGGCCAGTCGCACAAGTTCGGCTACTACGCCGATGACGCCGACATCTTCCACTGGCTGCGCGAGGGTGCGCCCGGCGAGCGCACCTGCCTCGAGGAGCAGGTCATGGACTGGGCCGACGATGTCGCCTACTCCGTGCACGACCTCGAGGATGCGCTGCACGCGGGGCTCATCACGCTCGAGATGTTCACCTCGGCCACCGAGCGCGAGAACATCATGGACGTCGCTCACCGCGGCTACCTGCCGCTCGTCGATCCCGCGTCGATTGGGGCAGCTTTGGATCGACTCCTCGCGCTCGACTACTGGCCCTCGTCGTACGACGGATCGCAGCGTGACCTCGCCGCGCTCAAGACAGCGACCTCGCGTCTCATCGGCCGCTTCTGCGCCGCGGCGGAGCAGGCTACGCGCGAGGCGTATCCGGGAGAGCGCCTCACGCGCTACTCGGCCAACCTCGTGGTGCCGGACGGCGTACGCGCGGAGGTCGCCGCGCTCAAGGCGATGACGGCCATCTACGTCATGAACCGCGCGGGCGCCGACGTGGAGTACGCGCGGCAGCGGGAGATGATCTCCGAGCTCGTCGCCGCGCTCGTGCTGCGCGGGGGGCGTGACCTCGAGCCCTGGATCGCGCCCGAGTTCGACGCGGCCGCTGAGGACGGCGGCCGGCTCCGCGTCGTCATCGACCAGGTGGCCAGCCTCACGGACGCCAGCGCCGTTGCATGGCACGCCCGCCTGTGCCGCTGACCCCCGGGGGATAGCGGCCGCAGAGGGTCGGCTGGGCAACCTAGGATCGACTCATGGCGGGGCGCATCAGGGACGAGGATGTCGCCCTCGTGCGTGAGAGGGCCCGTATCGACGAGATCGTCCGGGACTACGTCGCCCTCAAGCCCGCCGGTGGAGGCTCACTCAAGGGCCTGTGTCCCTTCCACGACGAGCGCTCGCCCAGCTTCCACGTGACCCCCAGTCGCGGCATGTACTACTGCTTCGGCTGCCAGGAGGGCGGCGACGTCATCACCTTCGTCCAAAAGCTCGATCACCTCACCTTCGCCGAGTCCGTGGAGAAACTCGCGGGCCGGACCGGGGTCACCCTGAGGTACGTCGAAGGCGGTGCCGGGGTCAATCGCCAGCAGGGGCAGCGCACGCGACTCGTCGAGGCCAACCGCACCGCAGAGGAGTATTTCGTCGCGCAACTCACGGCCCCTGAGGCGGCCCCCGCCCGCGCGTTCCTCACCGAACGTGGCTTCGACGCCGAGGTGGCTGCCGACTTCCGTCTGGGTTTCGCTCCGAAGTCCTGGGACTCCCTCACCTCGCATCTGCGGCAGAAGGGGTTCACCGACGCGGAGCTGCTCGCGGCGGGTCTCGTCTCCCAGGGCAATCGCGGGGTCTATGACCGCTTCCGCGGGCGTCTCATCTGGCCGATCCGCGACCTCGCCGGCGATGTGGTCGGCTTCGGGGCGCGGCGCCTGCTTGAGGATGATGACGGCCCCAAGTACCTCAATACCCCCGAAACCCCGCTCTACAAGAAGAGCCAGGTCCTCTACGGCATCGACCGCGCCCGCAAGGAGATCTCCAAGCAGCAGCGGGTCGTCGTGGTCGAGGGCTACACCGATGTCATGGCCTGCCAGCTCGCGGGCGTGCCCGTCGCCGTGGCCACCTGCGGGACCGCCTTCGGTGGGGAGCACATCAAGGTGCTGCGCCGCCTGCTCATGGACGACGACCGCATGCGCGGTGAGGTGGTCTTCACCTTCGACGGCGATGCTGCCGGCCAGCGTGCTGCACTCAAGGCCTTCGATGACGATCAGCGCTTCGTGGCGCAGACCTTCGTCGCGGTGGAGCCCCACGGGCTGGATCCCTGCGACCTGCGCCAGCAGCATGGTGACGCGGCCGTGCGCTCGCTCGTCGATCACCGCGTGCCGCTCTTCGAGTTTGCGATTCGCTCCACGCTGGCCGGCTATGACCTGGAGAGCGCGGAGGGTCGCGTGGCGGCGCTGCGCGAAGCTGCACCCATCGTCGCGAGGATCAAGGATCCGGCGCTGCGTCCCGAATACACGCGCCGGCTCGCGGGCTGGCTGGGCATGGATCCTGCCGGGGTGAGCAGGGCCGTGGGCGGCGGCGCGACGTCAGCCCCGCCGCCGCGCCGTCCCGATGCGCGCGACCCGATGCTCGCGGTGCAGCGTGAGGCACTGAAGTGCGCACTGCAGGAGCCTGCGCTGGTGAGCGCCTGGTACGCCTCCGTCGAGCCTGAGGCCTATCCCGATCCCACGCTGCGCGCGGTCCACGAGGCCATCGCGGCAGCCGGCGGACCGCGCCCGGATCTGGTGGGTCTGGCCTGGGTGGATGCCGTACTCGCCGGCTGCCCGGACGACGACGTGCGCGGCCGGGTGCGGGGACTGGCCGTCGAGCCCCTGCCGGTCTCCCACGGCGCGGATGCGCGCTACGCAACCTCGGTGATCGCCCGGCTCCTGGAGATGGATGCGGCACGTCGCATCGGTGAGCTCCGGGGGCGTCTCCAGCGACTCGAGGAAGGGACGCCGGAGCAGGCGGGTGCGTTCGCGGACCTCATGGCCCTCGAGGCGTATCGACGTGACCTGCGCGAGCAGAGGGAGGGCTGACGTGGGTCTCCTGCGCCGCCCGCCGGCCGAGGTGCGCGAGGTCGTGCCCTCGGGCGAGCGCGTGCTCGCGTGGTCACGTGTGAGCCCGGGGGGAGTCGCGGTGGCCACGGATGCGGCGCTTTACCTACCCGTAGGCGGATCTGAGGCCCGTCAGGTCGGCCAAGCCGCCCCTGTCGGGCTGCGTCTGGCCTGGGACCTCATCACGAAGGCGACGTTCAGCGACGCGGCCGTCCTCGTCGTCGAAGGTCGGCCGGAGGCTCGAGCGCGCGATCGCGCCTGGCGGGTTGTCCTCGAGGAGCCCGGAGCCCTCCCCACCGTCGTCTACGAGCGGGTGACCTCCAGCGTGGTCGTGAGCGAGCGCGTCGCGCTGCGCGGGGAGCTCGGTGCCCGGATCGTGGCCCGGCGGGTGGGTGACGGTCTCCGGTGGACCGTCACCTTCGACGCCGGCCTGGACTCCCGCGATCCTGCCCTGCGTCAGGAGGCCGATGCGGCCCTGGCCGAGTTGAGGGCCACGCTGGGGGTCTGACGGGCGTTGCTATCCTGTGGTCCGCCAATCCCGCATAGCTCAATTGGCAGAGCACTCGACTGTTAATCGAGTGGTTCCTGGTTCGAGTCCAGGTGCGGGAGCAACGAAGAAGGGCCCCTGCGCAGCGCAGGGGCCCTTCTTCATGAGGTCGGGTTCGATCACCCGTAGGGGCGACCGGCCCACGAGAAGTGGGCGACGTTCCAGGAGTTCCACACGTCGGTGACGCGCACGCCGGTGGACGGGCTCGAGGCCTCCACGATCATGCCGCCACCGATGTACATCGACGCGTGGTGGGCGCCGTTCTTGAAGAAGAAGAGCAGGTCGCCGGGCTGGAGCTCATCGGGGGAGATGCGACGCACCTCCTGAGCCTGGACGTAGGAGTAGGGCGTGAGTTGCACGCCTACCTGAGCCCATGCCGCCGCGGTGAGCTTGGTGCAGTCCCAGGAACTGGGCGGCTGGGCCGCGAAGCTGTAGGGCTTGCCGACCTGCGCGAGGGCGTAGGACACGACGATGGCGGCGCGATCGGAGCTGACGCCGGAGCCGCCGGAGTAGCCGCCCCCGCCGCCACCACCGGAGTTGTACTCGCCGTTGTCATTGGGGCCGCCGTTGGCGGACGTGGTGCCGGTGGAGGAGGAACCCCCGCCCGAACCACCGCTGTAGCTGCCGGAGTTGATGGCCGCGGCGGCCGCTGCGGCTGCGGCGCGGGCCTCGGCCTCGCGGCGGGCACGCTCGGCCTCGATCTGCTCGCGGAGCTCGTCCTCGAGGCCATTGAGGTAGGACTCGGCGTTCTGCACGGCCTCGTCGAACTCTGCGGAGCGGGCCTCGAGGTCGGCGAGGGCGGACTGCTCGGCCTGCTCCTGCTGGGTGAGCTCGGCAGCGGCCTGGGCGAGCTGGAGCTTGGCGACCTGCGTCTTGCGCAGTGCGGCGCTCTGCCCCGAGGCGACGATGTCGAGCACGACGGCCTGATCGAGGAACTGCTGCGCATCCTCGACGAGGAGGAGCTGGAGCGAGGAGTCCACGCCGCCGGAGCGGTAGGCGGTCGCGGCGTAGCGACCGATGGTGTCCTGGGTCTCCTCGAGCTGAGCCTTGGCCTTGGCAACCTTGGCCTTGGTCTTGTCGATCTTGCCCTGGACCTGGGAGACGGCGTACTCGGCCTCCTCGACCAGGCCGTGGGCTGCTGCGGCCTTCATCTCGAGGTCATCGAGGTAGGCGCGGGCGTTCTCGACGTCCTGGCGCAGGTCCGCGCTCGAGGAGCCGATCCCCATGAGGGTGGCTGCGGTCAGGGCGGTGACGGAGACGGCGGCAACGAGTGCGCGCCGAAGGCGTCGTGGTTGGTGCGGCACGGTCATCCTCTATCCCTCTTGCCTACCGGGTGAGCTGACGGGCTCGGGCGGGGAATGCCCTACCTCCGGTGGCAAGCCACCTTCGGATTCGCCCCAGGTACCTGGGTCCCCGGCTCCGATCTCGGGTGAGATCGGACTCGGCATGGTCGGTCGGTGTGTACGTGTGTCGCCGGCCCCTGGTCGCCCATGCCCGAATCGGACATGCTCGATCAAGGACCGGTCCCTACGGTAACAGGATGATCACGGCGGTCAAACCGGGGTCCCAAAACTGTGGACAAGTCTGGGGATAAATGGGCAGATGAGGCCCCTGGGACTACTTCCGCTGCTGGACCACGACGGAGAAGGTGAGCTCGACGGGGCTGCCCAGGGCCTGCTTGCGGAAGCCTTGCATGGTGCCCGTCCCCGTGGCTCCGGCGTAGGGGCCGGTCCCGCCGATGACCGTGAGGGTCCCGCGGAAGGTCGCGTTGGCGGTGCCCGTCTGATCCTGGGGGCTCGTGGACCAACCGCTCACGGAGAGCGCGATCTTGACCCCGTCGGCGCGGGTGACGGTGACGAAGCCTCCGAAGGGCCCGGTGCCGTCGACGTAGTCGACGCTGCCGAGGAAGCGCATCTGCGCCGAGGACTTGCCCCAGCGAGTCGGACCCTGGAGGTCGTTCCAGCCGTAGGTGATGTCACCCGGGAGGGTCTCCAGCGTGGTCCCCGCGCTCGTGAGGTCGACATCGAAGACGAGTGTCTTGGCCGGTGCGGCCTGGACCGGGACTGCCGCGAGGGCGGTGGTGGTGGCGAGGGCCGCAGCACCGAGTGCGGCCAGGATTCGGATGCGCATATGTCCTCCTGGGGGGCGAGGGCGCCAATGTAGTGGTGCCGAGAGCGTCCACGCGACGAGGCGGGCAGAATGGCCGCGCACGGGGCGGTAGCTCAGCTGGTCAGAGCAGCGGACTCATAATCCGTCAGGTCGTGGGTTCGAGCCCCACCCGCCCCACCGGCTGCTTGTGTGGTTTCGGCTGATCCTTGACGTTTTGGTTTCGGCTGTTCCTTGACAC
>Ga0181556_1000950_pt1 | contig 30430 bp, 27 predicted proteins | sample 011ome_14_FD_148651 | JGI IMG/M metagenome (GOLD analysis project Ga0181556, IMG submission 148651) | Coastal salt marsh microbial communities from the Groves Creek Marsh, Skidaway Island, Georgia - 011505AT metaG (spades assembly) | ecosystem: Environmental > Aquatic > Marine > Intertidal zone...
TTTCTCTCGCAACGTCTCTTTCTCTCTCTCTCTCTTTCTCTCTCTCATTCTGTTATTACGTTAAGTTTTATTCTGATTCTGATTCTGATTCCACGCTGAGTAACTCTCCATCTTCGTAAGACCAGCCTTCTGGTAGAGGACAGTTATTGTCGAGGAGGTATTGTAAACATTCGGTTTGGTTGCTCTCCTGCGCTTCTCGTACGGCCTCAGAGTCCCAAGGCGCTTTGGCGGTTTCGTGTAAGTACTTCAAACAGTCCAAGTGGCCGTACTTGGCCGCACACCAACACGCATCTTCGACAAATTGATCATACTTACGCTCGACAAGATATTCGAGTATGTGAAGATGACCATTTTGAGCCGCCCCATTGGCAGTATACGAATTCCAAGGCGCTTTGACTTCTTCGCGTAAGTATTTGAGTACCTCGAGATGACCTTTTAAGGCAGCATATGCACACGCAAACTCATCGATAGGACACTCATTTGCCACGCAATACTTTACCATTTCCAGATTGCCTTGTTCTGCGGCCGCATCAATCGTCCCTGAATCCCACTTACACTTTTTCTCCTCTCGCGCCCACTTGAGCAACTCGAGTTTATTCGTTTCAGCAACTCTCCAGCAGAAATTTGTTTCGTCCCACCGACTCGGCCACAACGATTTATGCTCCCACGCTACTTCCAAAGTCAATATCGACGACATCTCGCTCACTTTAAACCCCTTTTCCAACTCCCCCTTGCGAGTTGATCTCTTCACCAACGCTCTCGTCTCTCCATTCACCTCGTACAAGAATTTCACATCATTCGAATTCAATTTCGGAAGAATGTGTTTGAAACAAATGTCGTCGTTATCCACGATCAAATCCCACAACAAAGAATCTCTCTGACCAACCTTCCTCTTCCTTAATCTCGTCATCGCGACGCCTTTTTCTCCCGACGTCATCGTCAAAAGTTTCTTTTATTAGAAAACATTATTTTCTATTCAAATCGAGCGTTTTTCACGTGTGTTGAAATGAAGGATTTTCTTCCTTCGTACGTAAAACGAGAGCGTTTAAATACATAACACGTAACATACTACACATAACACATAACAACGACTACCGCACTACCGTATACTTTTATTTCGTGTTCCCCTTTCTTTCTTTCGGCAAGCGGCTGTCTTTTAAAAACTTTTGGTACTCTTTGTTCATCTTATCGTACTCTTTCTCGTCCCAACCGGATTCGTTGTTTGAACTCGCTTTTTTTAAGGACGCGTTCATCTCTCGCACCTCGTCGAACTCGTCGTCTTGCGAGGCGGAGGATAAGCGCTTCGAGGTGTCACTTTTGGTGATTGTTTTCGCGGTTTTGGAGGTGCGGTTGCCGAGGAGTTGCGAGGAGTCTGGGTTTTGGGCGATGGCTTTCGTCCAGCGTTGCTTTTGTCGCTCTCGGTCGGCGGCGAGGCGGATTTCTCGTTCGGCTCGCTTTTGCGCGCGCTCGCGGCGGTTTTTGCGCACGCGGGAGGAGGTGAAGGCCAATAAGAGGAAGGAGGAGACGTAGAGCGCGGTTTGTTGGATCGCAGCCGGGGAGAGGTTGGTTGGCGCGGTAGCGATAGACGGCGGTCGGATGTTTGTCGTCGCGAATTGAACCGCGGAGGTGACTTTGTCGCCAATCAGAGTTCTCGATTGTTTGGCTAAAGAAGAAAACGACGACGGTGAAATCTTCGTCGCCAGAGTGGAACCAGCGGCGGAAGTTTTCGTGGCGTTCGTCGTCTTTGTCTTTTCCATCTTCTTCGATGTCAAAATCGCTTTCTTCTGTTGCTGAATTGGTTTCAGTTTTTCGACGGATTTTTTCTTCTTTTCTTCTCGCTTCGCCGTCGCGGATGATGCTACTTTTTTCGGTTGTTGTTGTTGTCGCTGTTGAATTTTCTTGTTGTTCTTTTTCGTCGTCGTGTTCTCAATAATCTTTTCTTTTCTTTTCGGCAATTCAATCGAGAGCAAGGAATCTTTCGTCTTGGTCGCGACGTTGGATGCCGTCGACACGGTTTTCTTTACCGAAGAAACAGTCGCGTCTTTCGCCTTCACCGAAACATCCGCGACGGACGATCCGATCGATTTCGAAGTTTCAAACGCCGACGAGGACACGGATTTAGAGAATTCCGCGAACGACGAAGCGCTTTTCGAGAGTGATTCTTTCGTTTGCGTCATGTCCGGCAAGGAAACCTTCGGCATCTGAATTGTTCTTTTTGACGTAGTAGCGCTCGTCGTCGTCGTCGCTTTCGTCTTCTTTTTCTTCTGCTTCTCATCGTTTTTCTTGTTATTCTTCTTCGCATCCATCATCGTCTTTTGTTGTTGTTGTTGTTGTTGTTCTTGCATCATCATCTGTTGTTTCGCCTTCTCCTTTTGCTCTTGTTTCTTCCTCTCCGCGTCGATCTTCATCTTCGCTTTCATCTCGAGCTCTTCCTTCACTTTTTGCGCTTTCATCTCCGCTTCTTTTTGCGTCTTCGCGCGTTCTCGTTCAATCTCTTTCGCCTCTTCCATCTTCTTTTGCAAAAGTTCTCGCTTCAAAATTTCCACGTTCTTGCGTTTCTGTAACTCCGCCTTCAACTTTTCGCCCTTGGCGTCAAACTTCGTCTCCGTGCCGTCCGATATCGACTTCTTGAACCGCTTCTCCGTGAAGTACGTCTTGCCGCGCTGAAAACTTAACTTTAAGGGAAAGTTCTCGGACTCACCAAAGGGAGTGTTTTTGGAAAACTCTCGTTTCGCGCGATCTTTCCACCGCGCGCTTCGCGTCGGTTTCTCGGCTTTCTTTGAAGTCTTCTTTTCCTCCTCTTTGGGAGAAGAATTGACAAAAATCGGTTCCAAAATCCCAGTCTTTTCCGCGAACGCGCACCAACTCAGGAACACGATCAGACTTTTTCCGCCGGAGGAAACGCCTTGCATGTGGTACGTTTCCATCTCTTCTTTGTTTTTGTCGTTGTCGTCTTCTTCTCGCGGAGGTGATGTCGTCATCGACGGGGGAAAATCATCATTTGCATCGCTTCTTCGTTTCGATCGCGCGGCGGATTTAACAACGACGCGGGTTCGTCGTAAACGCGCAGAGCTGCTGCTCGCGCTGATGCCTTTCGAACGAGCAAAAGGAGCTCGCGCGGCGAAAGAAATCGTCGTCATCGTTCTTATTCTTCTTAGTCGTTGTTAAATACTCTGATTTGTATAAGAGTATCGATTTGTCTGTGCGTGTGTGTTGTTCAAAAGTGAAGGACTGCCAGACAGTTTTCGTTTCTCCCTCCTTCTTCTTTTTGTCGTGTGTCTTTTCAACAATTAGAATATTTCTCGAATAATAAACCTCACTTTTCAAGCGCGCACGACATCACTTCAAAACAAGTACGGTCGTACCTAAACGCGGTAAAAAGAAGTATCAACACTTCTTCTACTCCGTTAATCGTCTTAATCAACGAAAATCGCCTTCGGATCTACTCGTAAGTAAAGAAATAGAAAGTAGGATTTTAATCGTTCGTCGTCGTCGTCGTCGTTTTTCCAAAAGTCGCGAAAGGTTCCCGAAGTTACGCACCTTAGTATAAGTTGTGGGTGGGGGGATGAGCGATTATCAAACACCGCGGAAAGAAGATGAAGCAGAGACGAGTTTGGACGAAGAGGACGACTTGAACGACAGGGAAAGCGTTGCTCCCACTTCCCGGCTTTTTTAAATTAAAGCTAAAACCTCTCCTTTATTTTGCCACCTGGCTTTTTTAAATAAAACAGGTCTCTTTTAGAGCTCTGCATCGACTACTTGTCATACCCGAGTACGAGTAAGAAAGTATAAAAATGTCGAATATCTGGTTTGGATGGATACTCGTTGTGGGTATCATTGCCATTTCAGGTGTAAGTGCTACCCCAGGAGATACTTGCACCAATCACAGTCATTGTGAAGCTGGAGAATATTGTTATGATGCAGGAGCATGCTCTCAATGTTTCAACAATAACGTATGTGCCATCTATGGTAACTCAATAGATGGGGATTGTAGCAAATGCTCTACTTCAAGTAATTACGATTCTGGTTCTGGTGTAATTGGTCCACTTGGTTTTGAAGTTAACCCGAACTCAGTGACTGGACTTGATTGTATAAAATACACTATCACGCTCACAGATGGTGTAAACTCCGACATTCTCGCAGGATTGTTTACACTGGAAAATGGTAATGCCATTGTCAATTCCTTATCAAACTACGCATCTGTCGATGTGGCCGGCAACGATATAAGGTCGAAACTTGTCTCTGGCTCTGAATGCTCCAACAAGTTTGCATCAAGCGCGACATGTACCAAAGTTGTTGCACTCAATCCATCGGAAATTTACGTTGGCGGTATTGCCAATAAGGGCAGTTCTAGTAAAGCTTTCAGTTACGCAAGTATGAGTTGCACTGATGCGGAAGCTGCATCAGTGTCCTCTGGAATCACACTTCGCGCTCTCCTTGGTCTCACTTCTGCGATTATCGTTGCTCTGGTATTGGCGTAAGTGACGAGTACTTCCAATTTAATATGTAGGTTTTAGAGGAAAATGTCCAATCTGAACACCAACATGTTACTGTGAGTATGAGGAGCAAAACGACTTCGAACGCTCCTCTAGCTCTAAAAACACTGCTTATTTCTGGGTTTTGATGCTTCTTTACATTTCGAGCGTGCTGCTCCGTGTGCGCGTTGTGATTGCGCAAAGTCTACGATACGTGCTCGCTCGCGCGTTATTAGTACAAAAGTAGTATTATTCAAAGAGGTCTAATTCTGATTCTGAATGTAATTCTGATTCTGAATAGTCTGGCACGTGGAGCTCTCCGTTCGCGTACGACCAACCTTCTGGGAGAGGACAGTCGTTGTCGAGGAGGTATTGTAAACATTCGAGATGGTTTTTCTCGCGCGCTTCTCGTACGGCGTCACTGTTCCACGGCGCTTTGGCGGTTTCGTGTAAGTGCTTCAAACAGTCCAAGTGGCCGTACTTGGCCGCACACTGACACGCAAGTTCGCTATATGTATCATACTTTCGCTCAACAAGATATTCGAGTATGTGGAGATGACCACTTCCAGCCGCCAAATAGGCAGTATCATAATCCCAAGGCGCTTTGACTTCTTCGCGTAAGTATTTGAGTACCTCGAGATGACCGTTTTGGGCAGCACATGCACACGCAAACGCATGCATAGGACAATCATTTGCCACGCAATACTTTACCATTTCCAGATTACCTTGTTCTGCGGCCACACAAATCGTCCATTTATCCCACTTACACTCTTTCTCCTCTCTCGCCCACTTGAGTAACTCGAGTTTATTCGTTTGAGCAACTTTCCAGCAGAAATATTCTTCGTCTTTGCGCCAGCACAACGATCGATTCTCCCACGCAACTTCTAAAGTCGATACCGACGACATCTCGCTCACTTTAAACCCCTTTTCCAACTCCCCCTTGCGAGTTGATCTCTTCACCAACGCTCTCGTCTCCGTATTCACTCCGTGCAAGAATTTCACATCGTTCGAATTCAATCTCGGAAGCACGTGTTTCTCCACGACATCGCGACACACGCCTCCCGAAAACGCACCGGCGTTTCGAAACAACCTCCACAACGCGTCGTTGTTTTCCTCCTCGACCGCGTCTTCGCTCGAAGACATCATCAGAAGCAGTTTTAAAGGTCGTGGCCTTTTTTCTGTGGATTTCCCCCCAAAAACGTCAGAAAAGAGAGACGTAAAGACGTAAAGCTGTGACGATGTTTACGACGTGTGCGACGCGCTTTTACACCAAACCGACGAGAAAAGCATCGCCTCCGTCCAAAGCCTCTGTGAACGCTTCCTTTCTTCCATCGGTTCGGCCTTTGTCTTCCTCTAAAAGAACCAACAACAACAACAAAACCATTCGTCGTCGTAACGGTATGACACTGAACGCGTTTGGAGGAGGAAAAGGTTCACCTCCTAAAGAAGAAGAAGAAGAAGAAGAAGAAGAAGAAAGGAATGAAACGATACAAACGATGCGAGAAGAAGAACGAATGATGTTTTTACGAATCGAAGACGTCTCGCACGTCCCACCGGGATCGGCGAGACCGACCTTGACGAAATGCTTCGTTGGATTCCCGAAACAGGGTTTAGTGTTACTGGTGGGAAAGTCCGGAGCTGGGAAGAGCACTTTGTTACACTTAATCGCCGGTCTATCCGAACCAACCGAAGGCGGGATTTATATTCTCGACGACGACGAGGACGAGGAGTATGAAGAGGAGGAGGAAAAGGAAGGAGGAGGAAAAGCGACGTCAACGCAAATGTTGCAAACGCGACGAAGAAGAAAAACGCACACGCCGGCGGCGGAGCGGACGAAAAAAGTCGGCCTGTGCTTCCAGTTCCCCGAGCGGCACTTTCTCGGGAGGACGATTTTAGAAGAGCTGACGTTCGGGTGGCCGCAAAACGCGAGGTCGTTTCGGATGCGGCGAGAGCTCGCGGAGACGACGAAGAGAGCGTTGAGAGCGGTGGATATGCAGGAGTATCCGTTGGAGAGCGAGGTAAAGACGTTGTCGGGAGGGTATAAGAGACGATTGGCGTTGGCGTGTCAGTTGGCGAGAGACCCGAAGGTTTTGTGTTTGGACGAGCCGTTAGCTGGGTTGGATTGGAAGTCGCGGTCGGACGTGGCGAAAGTTTTAGAAAAGTTAAAGAGAGAGAGGTTGATCGTCGTCGTCACGCACGACGTGGAAGAGATGAAACGCATCGCCGATTTCGCCTACCGAGTGAGAGATAACGGGAAAGGAATCGAAGAGGAAATAGGTTTAGCCGAAGGAGGAGGAGGGTTTTCGTGGTTCGAAAAGGGAGATGAAACTACCGCGGCGGCTTTGAAGAGCGAGTTTGGCGAGTTTTTGTAGTAGCAGTTTTGTTCACGATCAGAGAGAAAGAAGAATTTATTCGCGTATCTAATAGTACTAGTAGTAGTAGTCGTTTTTTAATACACGTACTGGTAGTAGTAATTAATGCACAACTACCAACACCTCCTCGTCCTCCTCACCCTCGCGGAACGTCTCCCCAACCGCAATCTAAACACTGACCGTTCGGGTCTAACAAATGCTCCAACGTCCAAAGCGACGACTTCTTCGGGTCGTTCGGGTCATCCTTCTCCTCCAACGCTTGCTCCCAAGTCTCCCTCGTCTTCGCCTCCTTCCTTTTCCTCAAACACGCTAAACTCGCCACGTTCATTTCCACGTTCGTCTCCCCGGTGAACTCTCGCACCGCTTCTTCCAATCCTCGATTGTGCCCGACGATCAAAACGACTTCGTCCGTCTGTTCCCCCTCGAACGTCTCGCTCTCCCCGATAATCAACTGCTTCACGTGCGACCCAAACACGCCGTCCATCCCGGCGTAGTGATAAATCGACCCCAAATACACCACGGTATTGTTGTTGCTACTGGAAGAAGAAGAGACTTTGTCGTTGAAAATTGACATCGTCGGTACTAAATCCATCGCCATCAGCGTCTCTCGCGTCCGCCTCGCGCTCGAGCACACAATCCGCGTCGGCATCCACTCCTCGCCGCAAATCGTTTTTAAATTCTCCGAGAGTTTCTTCGCGTACGTAATGCCTCGTTCGGTTAAAGGTCGATCGATGTCCCTCCTGTATTTTTTCTTCTCCTCGTCTTCCTCCGCCGCTTCCGAATGCCTCATGAGGATCAGACGAAACGATGCAGATTTGGAGGAGGACTTTTCATCATCGTCATCATCAGCTGCTGCTACTGCTACTGCTTCTCTTCTCGCTTTTAACCGGTGTCGTTGTTTTCTCGTCGTTCTTCCTCGATTATTATTCACAGGAATACTTCTGAGTACATCATTCCTCCCGGGAACTCCCGAGGGTGTTGTTGTTGTTTCTCTCGCGAGAATAACGGAGGTTTTATGCATCAGATAGATGCTTCTTGAAAAACAGATACACTTCTCTCTCTGCTTTTGCTTTTCTTCGCTTTCTCGCTTTCAAACGCGTCTCTGTGTTGCGTGTGATACGAATAAGGTCTGCTGCTTTGTTTTTCTGGGGAAGTTTCTGAAACAGATATTAGGGTGAGTGTGTCTCTTTTTTTTACAAGCGTAAATGGTGTATTTCTTTCTCTCTGTGTGTCTCTCTTTCGTGTGTGTGTGTGTGTTTATTACGAGGTGCGTAACTCTCCATCTTCGTATCGCCAACCTTCTGGTAATGGACAGTTGTTGTCGAGGAGGTATTGTACACAGTCGGAGTGGTTGTTCTTGTGTGCCAAGAATACGCCCCAAGAGTCCCACGGCGCTTTGGCGGTTTCGCGCAAGTACTTCAAACAGTCTAACTGGCCGTTCGCGGCTGCACACTCGCACGCATATGCGGTATATTCATAATACTTACGCTCAACAAGATATTCGAGTATATGAAGGTGACCATTTTCAGCCGCCCTTTCGGCAGTTCCCCAATCCCAAGGCGCTTTGGCTTCTTCGCGTAAGTATTTGAGGCATTCGAGATGACCGTTTTGGGCAGCATTTTCACACGCCCACGTATTGATAGGACACTCATTTGCCACGCAATACTTTACCATTTCCAGATTACCTTTAAATGCGGCCACATTAATCGTCCTATAATTCCACGTACACTTTTTCTCCTCTCGTATCCACTTGAGCAACTCGAGTTTATTCGTTTTAGCAACTCTTACGCAGAAACATATTTCGTCCCATTCTCTCGGCCACAACGACTTATGCTCCCACGCAAACTCCAACGTCGATATCGACGACATCTCTTCAACTTTAAACCTCCCTTTCAACTCCTTCTCGCGTGACGATCTCTTAATCAACTTTCGCGTCTCCGTATTCACCTCGTACAAGAATTTGAGATCGGTCCCATTCAGTCTCGGAATGATATGTTTGAAACAAATATCGTCGTTATTCACGATCAAATCCCACACGTCTCTCTCCCCCATCCTCCTTTTCTGCGCTCTCGTCCTCACTCCAGACATGAGACGCAACGACAGAGAGAGAGACGCACACACACACAAACAAAAAACAAGAGCTTCTTCTCGTGTCTTTTTTTAGAGAGACATGTGATTATTTTTCTCGCGATGAAAAACGACCGTTTCTGACATCAGAGACAGTTGGAAAAAAATGGATAAACTCTTCATTTTGAGAGCATACAACACACGCACGATGCGGTCATCTCAGAAACGAGGACGGTTCGAAAAAGCTCTGATGATGAGAGCGACTTTGTTTCTGCGAACGCGACGAGAGAACACTTTTCATCGTCGTCGTCGCGATAATATCAGCAGCAGCAGCACCACCCTCCGCGCAGAGGACACGCGAGACCAACAGAATGCACCGTTTTCCCCTCACGGTGAGAGGACGCGGACGACGACGAAACAGACGCAACAGAGAGCGTTACACTATGAAAACGTCCTCCTCGTTTTAAAAGAAACCGCGTTGCTGAAATACACCTCCTTAGTCGGCGCGGCGGAAACGAACGAGAGATACGGAGATTCGTACGAAAATGTCGTCCGCTGGGACCGATTGAAAGCGAGACACGAAACGCACGAGAAGGCGGTTTTGAAAGGTACGCGATTACTACTGTTCTTATTTTCGAGTATTCTTACTATTCTTATTCTTATTACGACGACATTGACGTTAACAACAGTGCAAACGTTCTTGAAAAAATGGCAAGAAGAGAGCGGCGGAAAGCTTAAATACGCGCTCGTCAAACGAGATTCGCTCTCGGAGAAGGATTTGGATGGGGTGGATTTAGTCGTCGCGTTAGGTGGAGACGGGACGACGTTGATTGCCAGTCACTGGATTAGTTCTTCTTTGTCTTCGTCTTTGTCCTCCTCCTCCTCCTCCTCTAGGAACGATGGCGGCAATGCGAAATCATCGTCACTCGCGAGCGATAGGCCTAAATTGATCGGGATAAACACGGACCCGGCGGTTTTAGCGCCGTGCTTAACGTTCACGAAAAAAGCCGAAGACGAGCGGCGGTCGACGGGATGGTTGTGCGCGGCAGATGCGAACGACGTGGAGGATGTGTTGAAGGAGATTTTGTTCGCGTCGTCGGAAGATAATAATAATAGTACTAACGAATGTAGCGATAGCAACAACGACAGCGACAACAAAGAGAGCAGTAGAAATAGCAGCGGCGTAAATAGTTTGATAAAACGGCGTCCAATTCGTGCGAATCGTATTCGGATAAAAGTAAACGGCAAGACGTGGAAGACGATGCCGCTGGCGTTGAACGACGTGTTAATTTGCCACAACTCGCCGGCGGCGTTGTCGAGGTATTCGGTCTTGCTCGAAGAAGACGACTTGGTCAATAAACCTCCAAAACACTCTGACGACGACGACGACAAAGACGACGAAGACGGAAACAAGAAGAAAAAGTTCGAAGCGTACTACCACATCCGCTCCTCCGGCCTCCGTTTATGCACCGCGCTCGGCGCCACCGCCGCGATGAAATCCGCCGGAGGTTTCGCCATGTCCCGCGACGACGCCCGCATCCAATTCCACGACCGAGAACCGATATATTACGACCACGAACCAAAACCTCCCGGTCGCGGTCGAGGCTTTTACCAAGCGAACAAAACGACCAAGTTTCGATGGAACACGCGAGTTGGAAAAATCTACGTCGACGGCGCGCACGTGTGCCACCACATTAAAATCGGCGACGAAATCGAAGTCGAGAGCGCGATTGGCGACGAGGTGGAGATTTATTGCAGGAATTTTAGGAACATCGCTTTGACTTGACGCACCCTGACTTCGTTCAGAGAGAGAGAGAGAGAGAAACGGTAGTTTCAATCGATAAATCGATTCCTTTTAAATCTGTCATATTTAGGAGAAAGAGCAGAGAGAGAGAGAAAAACACCGCTAAAACCTACACCCTAAACCAGAAAACGTCCAGATCGTAAGCGCGAGAAACTCTTCATTACGAAGAGGAAGAAGAAGTTTAAGAAGACAAAGATGACCTCAATACTCGCGGACACCCGAGACGCAAACAACTCCAACGCGCTCGGTCTCAAACCTTTCTTCAAAGGCAAAGTGGAAGCGTTAGAAATCGCCGTAAGGGACGGGACGCAAAATCTTCGACGATTGGAAGCGCAAAGAAACGAGTTAAACTCGAGAGGTTTGTGTTCGTCTTTTCATCGTCAGCGCGCGTGATACTCGCGCTCGCTTATCTTTGGTGTCGCTTTTCGACGCGCGTTTTTTTGTTGTTTTTGATCTTTGTCTTCTTCTTTGTGCGCGCGTGTGTCTGTTTGTAAACGTCTGTTTTTGGATGGGGATGGGATGATGTTTGAAAGATCCACCAGAGAGGCGAAAAGGAGCGCGAAACGAGACGAGACGACATTTCGCGATGAACACCCGTTTAAGAAGAACAAACGCTGACCTAATTTGAAAACTACTCTGTCGTTTATTTATTATCACGAACAGTTCGAGCGTTGAAAGAGGAACTCTCTTTGCTCCAAGAACCCGGGTCGTACATCGGCGAAGTCGTGAAAGTGATGGGGAAGACGAAGGTTTTGGTGAAAGCGCATCCGGACGGGAAGTACGTGGTGGATTTCGACAGGTCCATCGATTTAGCAAAGTTGACGCCGGGGGTGAGAGTCGCATTGAAGAACGATTCGTACGCGTTGCATTACATATTGCCGTCGATGATTGATCCGTTGGTGTCGCTGATGAAGGTGGAGAAGGTGCCGGACTCGACGTTTGATATGATTGGAGGGTTAGATCAGCAAGTGAAAGAGATTAAAGAAGTCGTGGAGTTACCGATTAAGCACCCGGAGTTGTTCGATTCGCTAGGCATCGCGCAACCGAAAGGGGTCATTTTGTACGGTCCGCCCGGGACGGGGAAAACGTTGCTCGCGAGAGCCGTCGCGCACCACACGGATTGTTGTTTTATTCGCGTCAGTGGTTCCGAATTGGTGCAGAAATATATCGGCGAAGGCGCGAGGATGGTTCGAGAACTCTTCGTCATGGCTCGCGAAAACGAACCGGCGATTTTGTTCATGGACGAAGTCGATTCTATCGGTTCGGCTCGAGGCGGCGGCGGCGGATCCGGCGGCGATTCGGAAGTTCAAAGAACTATGTTGGAACTCTTGAATCAATTAGATGGCTTCGAGGCGTCAAACAAAATCAAAGTCATCATGGCAACGAATAGATTGGACATATTAGACCCGGCGTTACTTCGCCCAGGGAGAATCGATCGTAAAATCGAGTTCCCGAATCCAACCGAAGAATCTCGCGTGGACATTTTGAAAATTCACTCGAGGAAAATGAACTTAGTCAGAGGCATCGATTTGAAATCGATCGCGAGTAAAATGGGAGGGGCGTCCGGGGCGGAGAGTAAAGCGGTGTGCACGGAAGCTGGGATGTACGCGCTGAGAGAGAGGAGAGTGCACGTGACGCAGGAAGATTTCGAGATGGCGGTGAGTAAAGTGATGACCAAAGATACCGATAAAAACATCTCGATCAAGAAGCTCACTTTGTAGTAGATACATTTTGCAATAAATAAAAAACACACGTATTAGTATGATAAAACAACACGCATTCTCTCCCTCTCTCTCTTTTATTAACTTTTCTCTCTTAAACTCTCTTAAAAATATTACTTATTTGACGCTTTTTTCGTACGCCTCCCATCCGGCTTTTCGATACTCGCTCGCCGCTTTCGCTGGATCTTGCGCTTTATAAATACCTCTCCCGACGATGATCACGTCCGAGCCGTTGTTGCAGATTACATTCATCGGAGTGTTGTATTGTTGGCCCATGCTATCGCCGCCAACTTGTAACTGCACGCCTGGCGTCATGTTGATCAAGCCTTTAGACCATTCGACTTTCCAGGCGTTTGGGTTCGTCGCGATGAAACCCATGACAAAATCTTTGTGGTCTTTGGCCATTTGGATGGCAGCTTCGGTGTACGCGCCGTTCGCCATGGTACCTTTAGAACTCATTTCTGCGAGGAGAAGTAACCCTCTTTTCTTGGGTAAACCGACAGATTTTAACCCGTCGATGATCCCGGATCCCGGCACGATGTGCGCGTTGGTCACGTGCGACCAGTCGGCGATTTTATGCACGCCAGAGGAGTACTGCCCGACGACCGTGTTGCCGATATCGGCGAATTTACGATCTTCAAAGATGAGAAAGTCGTGCTTTTTCGCGATCGCTTGTAACTTTTCGCCGAAATCTTCCGTGAAATCCGGGTACAAATCGCAGTGCGTTTTTAACATGCAAATTTCCGGGCCTAACGTTTCCGCGAGTTCGAGCAATTCCTTCGCCGTGTCCACGTCCGCGGCAACGCACAAGTTCGACTTCTTCTTCTCCATCAAGTGGAACATATCTTTCGCGCACTGGTTGGAAGCAATCTTCGCTCTCTCCGCGTACGTTTCTCTTTTCGTCTTTTCTTCCTTGGGCTTGTCGCCTCCGGTTTGGTTCGCCGCGATGAACTGTTGCACCTCCTCCACCAACTCCTTGCTCATTTTCCCTTCCTTCTCTAAAACTTTCAACACTCTGCTCAACGGCAACACCGCGTGCAATTTCAACCCGTTCTTCTTCAACGTCTGCTCCCCACCTTGCTCTCGATCGATCAAAACCACCACGTCCGTCGTCTTCAACCCGACGTGTTGCAACGGATGCACCGTCTCCATCACCGACATCCCGCTCGTCACTAAATCCTCAACCAATAAACACGTCTGCCCTTTCTCAAACGCACCCTCGATCGCCTTCTTCGTCCCGTAATCTTTCACCTCTTTCCTTCGCATGAGCATCGGACAATCGTGGTTCAAAGACATGCACGTAGCAATCGGAAGCGCCGTGTACGGAACCCCGCACATGTTGTCAAACTTCGCTCCATTATTCGATAAAACGTCCCACATGCACTCCGCCACCGCGGTTAACACGTCCGGATACGATACAATCACGCGTAAATCGATGTATATCGGCGATTGGAGGCCGGATTTTAACGTGAACGAGCCGAATTTTACCGCTTCAATCTAGATTTTTTATACGAGGAGAGATTTTTTGAAGAGAAAATTTTTGTCAATTTTGAACCTTTTTTTTGGTCTGTCGTTTGAAGAAAAAACGAACAACACAGAGACTACACCCGCCAGCCGGCTGCTTTTCCTTTTCCCGCGCTTCCCGTTCGGGAGGACCACCACCGTTTGAAAAGACCGCGCGGCGAATAACACCGACGATCTTCGAGACGCGCGCCTTCAAAAGACGACGCGACACGGAGACGACTTTTACCCGGGAAAAATCTTTCAAAATGTTTTGAAAATTCGAACGCAAAAAGCATGCGACGGACGAGACGATCGAGAGCGTAAGAATACCTCGTGTAATCGCAAAACCAACGCGTCGATGCGTTCGTCCATCGTTTTAACGTTGTTTTTATCGCTGCCAGTGCTCGAAGGGACGCACGAGCGGGTCATTTTGTTATTCGAGTTCCCCATTCTCGAGTTTAGTGTGGTGATTTTTCTGAGGTTTCGTGTGCTTGTGTTTCTCGTCGAAGTTATTTTCTGGTGTGCGTATGTATGCGCGGGGCGTGTTATTACATTAAGTTTTATTCTGATTCCCATTCTGCCACGATATGTAACTCTCCATCTTCGTATCGCCAACCATATGGTAATGGACAGTTGTTGTCGAGGAGGTATTGTACACAGTCGGTGTGGTTGTTCTTGTGCGCAAAATATACGGCGTCCTCGTCCCACGGCGCTTTGGCGGTTTCGTGCAAGTACTTCAAACAATCCAAGTGGCCGTGCGTGGCTGCATTTCCACACGCCCATGCGCTATATTGATCATACTTACGCTCGACAAGATATTCGAGTATGTGAAGATGACCATTTGAAGCCGCCCAAATGGCAGTGCCCAAATCCCAAGGCGCTTTGGCTTCTTCGTGTAAGTATTTGAGGCACGCGAGATGACCGTTTTCGGCCGCATTTGCACACGCAAACTCATCGATAGGACACTCATTTGCCACGCAATACTTTACCATTTCCAGATTGCCTTGTTCTGCGGCCGCATTAATCGTCCTTGAATTCCACGTACACTTTTTCTCCTCTCGTATCCACTCGAGCAATTCGAGTTTATTCGTGTAAGCAACTTGCAAGCAGAAATATGTTTCGTCGTCCTTTCTGAACATACCCCACGGATAATGCTCCCACGCAAACTCCAAAGTCGATATCGACGACATCTCGCTCACTTTAAACCCTTTTTTCAACTCCCCCTCGCGAGATGATCTCTTAATTAACTTTCTCGTCTCCGTATTCACCTCGTACAAGAATTTCACATCCGTCCTATTCAATCTCGGTAAAATATGTTCCTCCACGATGTCTCTGCACTCGCCGCCGTCCAACAGAGCGGTTTCCCTGAACAATCGCCACAGCATCGTCGGTTTCCTCTCGACCTCGAGCAGGACTTTCTCGAGCTCTTTCTCGCGTTTTCCAATCGCTCGTGCTCCTCTTCTGTCACGTAGTCCGAACATTCGGAATTTTGCATCATCATTCTTTCTTAATCAAATGTATACGTTTTGAATGCCATTTTCATCGCAACAAAAGAAATCGCCCCGCAAACAAAACGCGTTTTAAAGAGAGAGAGTGTGTGTGTGCGAGTGTCGCGTTTGTTTATGCACGACAACAACAACAACAACTACTTAAAGCAGTCCAAATTTGTATCGATTTTCCCCTTGAAAATTGGAGAAAAAAAGCGTGTTAAAATTTAGGGTGTACAACCCTAATACTCGTAATGGGCACATTTCCCTCCAACAAAAATTTTATCCGAGAAAGCGCGCGCGGAAACCCACACACTTCCCCCGCGCGCGAATACCAAAACGATGTCGTTTTCATTGCAGTGCTCGACTTCAACCCAATCCTCGAGAGTTTCGACGTCCTCTTTGACGTCCAACGCGACGAGTAAGAGAGTTGTTCAGAGAAAGGCGTTTCGCGTTCGCGCTGCCGATGCCGGTACGTGTTGATTCTTCTTTTTTTTTCTCTGTAACGCGCGCGCGCCGCATCGCGATGATGAAGAGAGATGCGACCAAAGACGCCAGGAAATCTCGTCAAATATACATCCAACAAACGTTTCTGCGCGAGATTTTATCGTTTTATAAATCGTTCTGTGCTGCTTTATCATCGAGCAGCGCTCTTGCCGTCGTCGGGTCGAATTCCGGTGAAAACCTGAAAGGAGGATAAAGAGGGCTGCTCTGCTTGTGTAGTAGAAAATACGCGCGAGACGAAGAGTTCTCTCTTCAAAGAGTGGCTCTCTTTTCTTTGTTCCCCAGTGCGACGCGCGATGATGACGTTTTCATTATTACACATCCCTTTTGTGTTTGCTGACTTGTGTTCCTTCTCTCTCTCTCGTTTACGTCAACAACAATTCACAGCCGCCGCGCCGGTCGCCGCGTCAAAGATTAGAATCCGCTTAAAATCCTTCGAAACGACGCACATGCAAGCCGCGTGCGACAAAATCATAGAAGCTGCGACGGCTACGGAAGCGCGAATCAAAGGTCCGATCCCGTTGCCGACGAAGAGACGCATTTATTGCGTTTTACGTTCGCCGCATGTGAACAAGGATTCGCGAGAGCACTTTGAAACGAGAACGCACAACAGAGTGATTGACGTGTACGAGCCGACCGCGCAAACGATTGACGCGTTGATGGGGTTAGAGTTACCAGCGGGGGTTGACATTCGCGTGAAATTGTAAAGTGTTTTTTTGTTTAACACCACCACTTTGTTGTTGTTCGTAGTATACGTGCGTACAATTTTAGCTGATTTTTATATATACGTAGTAGAAAAAACTTTCTTATTATCAAATTAATGGTACAACCGAGCACAATCCACGACGCGCGTTTGTAGGCGGACGACGACGTATGCTGTGAGACGTATACGACCCCGACGACGCTTTTTTTCAATGGAAATCTTCCTCCATTTCCATGTACTCGTCCACGCTCATCGCTTTGCTCATTCTATTATTATTATCTGCCGCCGCTGCTGCTGGTAATGGTGGTTGTCTATTTTCCTCGTTTTCCTCGTCGCCGCCGTCTTTTCGTGCCTCGTAATTGTTACTCCCGAACGAACCTCCACCCGATGACGGGGTCTCTCTCGCTTTCTCTACGATTCTCGTCAGCAACTCTCTATCCATGGGTTCAAATTTTGAAGCGTGCGAGGATGCACTCACATCATCGTTTTCAAACAACTCGCTCGGTAAATTCACGTTGAACCATTCGTCTTTTTTGATATCCTCCATGGTTAACCGTTTCGCGACGTCGACCTGGAATATGCCGGCTAACAGTTCTCTGCACTTTTCCGACAACGCGACTTTCGACGGGAATCCGTACTCGCCGTTTAATATCCTCTTCACGGTTTTTCGAAAATTCTTCGGGTCTGTCTTATCTTCGAACGGATATCGTCCGCACAACATGACGTACAGAGTGACACCGCACGACCACACGTCCGCGGCTCTCCCATCGTATTGACCTTGTCGTTTGAGAACTTCGGGCGCGATATACGCCGGCGTCCCGACTGCCGATTTCGGCGCCGAATCAATCAGAGAGTGTTTCGAGTACCCAAAATCGCAAATCTTTAACCTCGGAGTATTATTATGGCTGTTATCGATCAACGCGTTTTCCAATTTCAAATCTCTGTGCGCCACGCCTTTGCTGTGACAATAATCCACGCCGGATATTAACTGTTGAAAGAAATACCGCGCCTCGTCTTCTTGCATCCTACCGTTCGTTAACACCCGATCGAACAACTCCCCACCGCTCGCGTATTCCATCACGATGGCTAAATCCGTCGGCGTTAACAAAACTTCGATGAACCGCACGATGTTCGGATGGTTCAATATCGCGTGGTTATGGATTTCCCTGTTTTCGTTTTACGTTGTTGTTATCATCGTTTGCGCCGAAACAAAGCGAGAAACGCGTTGAATAAAAACAGAATAGAAGCAATAGGTCAGCAATGAAAACAGGCGTCAAAAGGTCTCCTTGGAAAGAGCGAAACATGTTTGGCTTTATATTCTCTCGAACAGAGCGAATGTGCGTCGAATATATCTCAAATCGAGCGCATTAAATAAAGCGCATCCTGTTCTCTCCTCACGCAAACAAACAACTCACTCGGAGAAGGAAACATTCGATCATAAAAAACCAAATCAAAAACAGAAGAAGAATACAACACAACCACATCATTACCTCACCACGTTCTCGTCTAACTTTTTCCCTCTCGGTATGTATTTAATCGCCACTTTTTTCCCTGTTTTTGTTTCGAACATGAGGCGCGCTTGGCCGAAGTTTCCGGTTCCCAGCGGGGGGTGATTTAACACCGGATGGTACTTTTTATCGTGCATCGTCTCGTCCATTTTTATACGCGTATTCAGCGAAGCCGAACGCTGAAAAGACGAACAGAATACAGACTCGAGCGCCTTCTTTTGATTGCGCTTTTAAAATTCCTCTCTCTCTCCTCTCTCGAATACACGCGTTAATGCGTAAGTCTCTCTCTTACTAATGAGGACCTTTTCTTTTCCCCCTATTCCTTTTCTTTTGAATTTTTTCTCAAAAATACGAGTACTTCTCTACCATAAATCACACGTCTAAAGAGCAGAGGAAGACATACAGACACTCACGCGGTAAAGAACGAGAGACGTGGACGTACTGGTACGCGTTCTATAGAGTAGAGAGTAAGAAACATGCCGCTCTCGATAGCGAGGACCTCTTCTGTTCCGCCTGTTATTTCTCTAAAGAGGAGTCTTTTTTTTTGAATTTTTTCGTGGTAAGTGGAGCAAAAAATACGAGTAAGACATACAGACTACTCGAGTACGAACGAGAGACGTATGCATCGTTCTTTAAAGAGCAGAGAGTAAGAAATGCGACAGACACTCATTACGAGTACGAACGAGAGACTCATAGACGTTGGAGGTTATGCGAGGCCATTTTTGTAGAGAGCAATTTTAAGTGGGTGGTTTGGTGGACAAAAAAGACAGCTCTTGGAAAATACAGACGAGAGAGCGTTTTGTGATCGCTCGTGCGTACACGCGCATATCTTCTCTCTCTCGATCTAAATGCTCCTGAAAATTCGTACAAGTATACGTACACACGTTTCTATTCTTCGTGTGAATTTCCAGCTCTAGAATCATTGCGACCGAGCAGATAACAACAGATGTATAGATAGTCTAATAAAGAGGCCATTTTTAGGCCAATTTCTTCATAAAAAGTCTCTCTCCTTAATAGGCGGCGCAAACAAAAGTGAATATATAAAACACATCAAACACACTCTCTCGCTCTTACTACCACGACCAAATACTAAAGAAGACAAAGATACTACATCACTCTTCCGTTCTCTCTCCGATCTGACTCTAAAACTCTCCAGCGAGCGCACAAAACAGATCAAAACTCGTATCAAATTGCGCGTAAAATCCGATCCAAATCCGAACCAATTTTCGATCATTTCTCTCTCTTTCAACGCGTTGTTTAGAACCACAGAACTGTTACATTCGCACCCAGAAGACTATATAGTACACACATTACACGTCTTGATAAAATGGCGGCAAAAGTCACGAAGAAGACAAAGACTGTTGCAACAAAAGGACAAGATGAAAATCTCAAGAAAATGACAGTCAAAGAGCTCAAAGAACGCTTGAACGCGTACGGCTTGGACGCGACCGGTTTGAAACCAGAACTCTTGAAACGACTGGAAACGTTTTTGACGTCCTCGATGATGCAAACGACGACAAATGGGAGTGGTGGTGATGGTGATGATGGCGAAAACGATTTGAACATTGAAACGTTGCGAGACGAAGCGAAGAAGAAAGCCGAGGACGCCATCGCAAAGTTTGAGATGAAGAACAAGGAAGAAGATGACGAAGATGAAAAGCCTCGCAAACGCGTCATCACGGAGGAAGACCACTTGCCGACAAATGTGGCGGCGGAGGAGGAGAAGAAGAGTGGTAAAAAAAGAGGACGAGGAGGAGGCGCTTTGGCGTCGGCGTCGTCCTCGAGGAGGAGGAAAGTGAGAACGATCAGCGAGTCCGACGAGGAAGAGGAAGAAGACCAAGAGGAAGAAGAAGAAGAAGAAGAAGAAGAAGAAGAAGAAGGGAATGAAAAGAAACGTCGCCGCGATGGTGGTAAATCGAAGAAGAGAAGAGGGAAAAAAGAGTACGAAGACGAAGACGAAGAAAAAGCCGTTGAAGTTGAATACGAATCGACCAAATCTATTCCGTGCGTTGGAAACGAAGGACGAATCATCGGCAAAGGCGGCGCTAAGATTCGCGAGTTGCAAGCGAAGTACGAAGTCGTCATGCAATTGAACAGAGAGAACGGATGCGTGGAAATCATGGGCGATCGAACGAACGTTCTCGAGTGCGAAGTCGAGATTCTGAGAATCATAGAAGAAGGCACGGCGAGGAACGCGGAGAAAGAGAAGCAATTACAAAACCAAGGACGAGGTGGTCAACATCATCAGAGAGGCGAAAGAGGCGGAAGAGGAGAAGAAAAGAGAGGCGGAGGAGACAGAGGAGGAGGAGGACAAGGAAGAGAGGAAATTCCGTGTGCCGGGATGGAAGGTCGTATCATCGGTAAAGGCGGCGAGACGATTCGAAGACTCGAAGCGGATTCCGGCGCGAGAGTGAGAATCAATCGCGAACGGTTAGTGTGCGAGATTTCTGGCGAACCCGGGTGCGTGGAAACGGCCGTTCGGTTGGTGCATGAACTGATGGCGAGCAGCGGCGCGGATAGAGGCGGCGGCGGCGGTCAACAAGGAAGACAACAACAACAAAACGTTTACGGAGGACAAGCTTTCGGTCAACAACAACATCAAATATACGGTCAACCCGCCGCCGCCGCCGCCGCCACCACCACCCAAGTGTATGGCGCAGCCGCTGCCACGTACGGTCAGCCGGCGGCTTCTTCTCACGTCGCCACAGCCGTCGCTCCCGTCTACGGCCAACAACAACAACAACAATATTCGTACGGTACCCAACAACAAGTGTACGGTCAAGCGACGGCGCCCACTTCGTCCGCCGCTCCCGTCTACGGCCAACAAGTGTACGGTCAACAAGTGCAACAAGTCGCCCCGCCCCCGGTAGCGCGTCATCATCCGATTTCCTCCTTACCCCCCGATTGGGAAGAAGTCAACCAAGACGGACAAATTTACTACTGGAACACTCGCACGAATTTGACCCAATACGAGAGACCCGTTTAAAAAGCAAACAAAAGCACCACAAGCGCGCATCATCAATATCATCGTCATCATCATCATCACAACTCAATACTAATCAAATTTTCACGAATCTATTTGAACTACTACTACTACTACTACTACTACTACTACTACTACTACTTCTTCTACTTTTAAATCTACGTCTATAAAAACCACCATCCTCTCTACCTCCTCTTCTCGATATTGTCGTCGTATGAATGCGCGTCTGTAGTCTGCCCTTCGTACACCTCAATATTCTCTGCAAACTCTTTCGGCATGTACGTCCCGTTGCGTCCTCGATATTTACCCTCCACATTCTTCTTCTTCTTCTTCGTATAATTATTCGTATTCAGCGGCGGCGGTTCAATCTCTCGCATCGTTTTCTCTTTCTCGTCGCAATCGACGACCCAGAACAAACCTTCGACTCTTTTACCGGCGTCCCACTCTTCCGCGTTCCCAAGTTTGAAAGCTTCTCGAGCGGATCGAGCGATCGCGTCTCTGGAGTATTGAGCGCGTATGTCCTCTTCTTCTTCTCTTGGTTCTTCTTTTTTCAACAACGCGACGACAATCACGTTACACGGCTGATCGTGAATCGGAATCGTCATGACCGGCCCGATCGACTTTTCCAATCGAGCGCAAATGACGTGAACAAACGCTCTCGCGGTCGAGCCTCTCACGCCGTTGAAACAGTTCATGATGAACATCGACGGCGATCTTTGATTATTATTATTATTGTTTTTCAACTTTTCGCCGCACAAGCGGAAAAACGCTCTCGAGATCAAATGTTCCGGTACGTTTCCGCCGCCGTCAAACGCGTCCATACTTATGATATCTAAACTTCCATTCATAACTTTTGTTTCCAAATACTCGCGAGCGTCGTCGACGACGCATCGAAACGGTATCGCGTTCCCGTTAAAACACGTCCGTTCAATCGCTTCGATGACCACCGGATCGTGTTCCACCGTCTCCATCTCAAACTCATCACTAAAATGCGTTTCCATGAAAAACGGCAACGCGCCAGAACCCATGCCAATCATCAGCATCTTATCCTTTGTTTCATTGTCTTCTTTTCTGTCTTCTTCTTCTTCATCCGAAAAATCCAACCTCCTCTTCGCCGCCGTCGCCGCCGCCATCGCTCGCAAATACTCGTACGCCAAAACTTTCCCGTCCATGATCTCCTCATCAACAACGTACGCTAACCCTTGCTCGACGTCGTTAAACCGAAGCGATCTCCAGTTTGGACCGAATTGAGAGATTGTCACCAGACCGTTCGCTTTCTCGCTTGGTTTCGAGAAGAGGATTTTTCCTTCTGAGTCCTATATAATAAAGTAGTTATAGAGGGAAAAATGTCAACATCACAGAACACATCATCAAAGCACAATAAAGGGCGCATGTATACTATAAAAACGAACACTACGTACCGGGTACTCTAAATACGCGCGTTCGCTTCTCTTTTCGAGCTCGTTCGCTTTCGTAAACGCGAGGAGAGGCGTGAAGAAGTTGGAGACGTTTTGCGGGAAATTCATCGCATTTTTAACGACAGTTTTTGATCTTCTCTTCGATGCCATCGCGCTCCGTCGCGCGTTCTGCCTTTTCCACGTTCTCGCGAAGCGCGGTGCTCTTTTCTCTCCTCTTTTCGCGAGGGAGGCGAAAACTTTGCTCCGCATCATCGTCGTCGTCATCACTGGTCGTCGTTTCAAAAAACTTCTAATGAAGTAAAAAGTGTTCGTTTTTTTCTCGTAACGGCTTTTGTTCTCTCCGCACATTTACTCGCGAGAGTAACTCCATCGACTGCAGACTTTACGCGCGAAGAAAAAGACGAAGACGAGACCACTCGAATTAGTAGCGCTGCACCAGTAGCGCTCGAAACGTTGGCAAACGATGCATTGGATGCCGCGCGGTTGGTTCCGCGGAAGTACGGATGATCCCGAGTTCTGTGTATGAATTTCTGATCTGAAACAGTTTGACTGCAAATCTCTCTCGCTTTGCGATGAGATCTTCTTTTATTAAAGTCACGACAACGAACGCCGTTCGCGAAGAGAACGAAAGAGAACGGAAAGAGAGACGCGAAAGCGAACGAGAAAAAGAACGGAAAGAGAGACTCTTTTGCGATGTGAAACGGTTTTCTGCTGCGCTTTTGTTGTTCTCCGTTAAAGAATATTTTGTTTGGTGTTGGGGGAAAGGACATGTAACGAATATCCTCATTAAAACGCGCGCTCGAACACTCTTTTCTACCGCTTTGAAACGCGCGAGAAAAAGAACAGAAAAAGCAGCACAGAGAGAGAACACCTCGACGACAACATTAGTATTTCATCGAAGTCTTCTGCGTGTGCGTCGAAAGCATCGTTCGTGCTTCATCATCTTCATCCTCTCAAATCAGGGAGGAGGAAAAGGAGGTTCGGGAAATTACGAAGAATATTAAGTTTAGGACAACGAACGATGATGGAGAAGAAAGACGACCAGGAAAGCCAACACCACCGTACGTTTTAAACTGTGCTCTTATTGTATTACTCTAAACTGACACCGTTTTGTCTCGTTATGTAAATATTATCATTAAATAAAGCGTACTACGATGCGGAAACCAAATCGACGAAATGGGAGGCCATGTGGCAAAACGAAGAGAAAAATGGCGAATCGAAACCAAAGTTCGATTGCAATCGAACCGGTACGTTTTGTTTTTAGAGTCAAACGATGATGAACTTATTAACCGTCTCTCTCTCTTTCTCTCTCTCTTCTCTCTCTCCGCGAACACAACGACAACAACAGAACCGGCGTTGGTCCATTTCTTGGCGAAGAATACAACGTTCGTTCCAGAGTTGCAGAAAACGAAAAGCGCGAGAGTGCTCGTCCCTGGATGTGGCCGAGGCTACGCGTTGGAAACCTTCAGTCGGACGTTTTTTGATTCTGAAAATATCGTCGGTTTGGAAGTGTCCGAGACCGCTCGAAACGCGTGCGAAGCGTACCAAAGCGAGAATAAATCGAAAGCGAAGTGCGTCGTGGAGGACTTCTTTACGCACGACGATAAGTACGACGTTATTTACGATTGCACGTTCTTATGCGCGATACAACCTACGCAGAGACACGTGTGGGCTGAACAGATGCGAAATCTCACCAAGAAAGGTTCTCGCGTGATTTCCTTGGTCTTTCCCTTGGGTGATTTCAAAGGCGGTCCGCCTTTCGCGCTTTCCCCCGAGTTGGTCAAATCTCTCCTCCAAAACGATTTCGACGTCGAGGAGTTGATTCAAGTTCCCGAAGACATGTGGGCGAGAGGAAGACCCGAATATTTATACGTCTTCATTCGCAAATGATGATAGATACTGTTAATACTAATAATACTTTAATAGATAGGACGCGTACGCGGTAGAATTTTAATTGTTCAAAACGAGACCTTTTGAAAATACTTCACTTTCTCGTTTTCAACAACACACATCCATCCATCGTCATCATCATCGTCATCATCGAAGCGAACAACAGAAATGTACTACTCTTCTAAACAATATAAACACTTCCTCCCGGTCTTCCTCCTGGCACTTTTCGCCACGCTTTTGAGGCAAATCGAAGCGTACAGATATTACGGTATGTTAAACGCTTATTTTACGAAACGTGTTAAAAATATGACTGATCTTTATTCTAAAACACTTTAGGAGGGTACGCGCGGCCGGCAGTCGTCGTCGCGCGCCCGGTCGTCGTCGTCAGACGGGGTCGATGGGGACGGAAATTACTCCAAGAAGATGCCACGCAGTATACGCCGGGCGAGAAGTGCGAGACAATGCTAGGTAATGATTACGAAACTTTATTCTTTTTTTTTCTCTTGTATAGTCTTGGACGTTGCTCTGAAAGTATTACATCTGACGCGCGATGATCTAACATTTTCTTTCATTTACAGAGATCATCAAAACCCGTCCGGGTCTGTCCAAACTCGCCTCCGTGGTCGAGAAACTCCCTCGCATTTCCGCCGCTTTGAACGGCGGCGATGAAAGTCGGGGAAAAACCGTGGACACTTTATTCGCGCCGACGGACAAAGCCATCGAAAACTTCCTCTCGTGGACGCGAGCGCAGAACAAAACGGAAGAGTTTGCGAAGATTTTAGGCAACCAAACCGTCGCCGGGGCGATTGTCGCGTACCACGTGCTACCAGAACTTTTGTATAAATTTGGAACTTTAAAAGCATTTGATCGAAAATTCATCAACACCGCTTTATCGAACGCCGTCTCGGATACCTCCGGCGCGTTTGCGCTTCAAATCGACGAAGAAGGCGGGTCCATTTTCGTCAAAGGTACCGGGTCGGAAGTAAAAGTAATCGGAGCGGATAATTACGCGTGTAATGGAATCATTCACTTAGTCGACGGCGTGTTGTTACCGTTCGATGCGGATGGAGAGTTGAGCGAGAAGCAAAAAGAACGCTTGGAAGACGCCAAGGAAATGTTATCGGAAGCGATCGAAGAAGAAGAAGAAATGGAAGAAGGCGCCTCGCCGGCGCCGGCGCCGGATGCGGCTTTATCCATCGGTCTCTTAACTGATCTTGACGGCTTAGGAGGAGACGCTCCAGCGCCAGCACCATCTCCATCGACTATTGCTACTACCGAAGTCGTCGATGATATCAAAATCGTCGATGAACCTCCGCTCCCGGAGACGACAGAAGCCGAGGCGTCGGAGGAAGAGGCCGAAGTCGTCGTCGAAGACGAAGATTTGCTCCAAGCCGAGTTGGACGAAGGTGATTTTAACATCACCACCGGAGCGAAGAACGAAACAACTACGCGCGATTAAATTCGACTCCAGAGCTCGAGCTGCTACTACTACTACTACTACTACTTCGCGCGTCGCGTCGGATCCACCTTTTGTCAAAGGCACCACATTTTTTTGAAAGAATCACAGACACACCCAAACGCATCATATAAACGGTTCAAAATTGACCACACGTTTCTCCTCACTTCTTTCGCGTTCAAAATTTCCGAATCAATTCTCGTCTCTCATTTTGTCGCGACATCGACGTCACTTTTAACACAACTCTCAAGAAAAAAAACCTAAAATGCTCACCAAAACGATCAAGAAATCCTCCGCGTTTCTCGCGCTCTTCGCGTGTGTCTTTGCACTTCTCCCTCGCTCTTCCGACGCGTTCGGGTATTGGGGTTGGCGCCCGTACGGTTGGGGCTGGGGAGGTTACGGATGGCGTGGTTACGGTACACATTTTCTTTTTAGATACAAAAATAAAACTGACCGTTTCACACAAAACTAACACTAGGCTGGCGCGGCGGCTACGGATGGCGAGGCGGGTATTGGTGCGCATTATCAGTAGACCAAGAAAAAGACTGATTATATTTAAAACAGGGGCCGCAAGTTATTGCAAGACGAAGCGCCGGCGTGCACGCCGCTCGCAGAGGTTGGTTTTTGTTTCCCGAAAGAGAGTTTAGAGATATTTTTTACGTTTCGTATCGATACGAAATTTCTCGATTTTAAGAAAAATGTATCTCATTTTGCGTCGAACGATGCGAACTCTCGATGACAACATTCTCTCTCTCTCTCTCTCTCTCCTCTCTTTCTCGGTCTCACTACCGACGCTTATTACACGTTTCTTTTAAATACTAGTTCATCGCGTCGCGCCCGGATTTAAGCACCATCAACGACATTCTCTCGTTCGCGAAAGTTGTCACCGCCAAGCTGGACAGCGCGCCGTCGGAGTCGGAGCCCAAGACGGTTTTACTCCCGAACGACGACGGCTTTGCCTCTCTCGAGTACTGGAATAACATGACCGCGTACGAAAGAGCGATGAAGCTTCTCAACGAAACGGAGACGACGTCGTTTCTCGGGTACCACATTTTACCAGGCGGCGCTTTTGATAGCGCGACGGTGGCGACTTTGAACGGTCAAACTGTCGACACGTATCTTTCCAAAGCGGTGATGGACTCGTACCCGGATTCCACCGTCTTGGACGTCGGCGTGGAAGTTCGCGACCCGGACGTCTTCATCAAAGCGAGAGCGTCCGAAGCGAAAGTGGTCGAAGCGGATATCCCGGTTTGCGAAGGTATCGTCCACATTCTCGACGCGCCCTTGTTGCTTTGCGACACCGAAATGGAGTTCACCGACGAAGAGACGACGGTCGTCGAAGCCGCGGTGACGAAGGTTGCGGAGATGCTCGAGAAGTACGAGGAAGGCATGGCCCCGGCACCGGCGCCGATGGAAGACGAAGCGGTGATGCCGATGGAAGCCGTCGCGGAAGAACCGGAAGCCTAAAAAAGGAGAACGCCGAAGTGTGAAGAGAGAGAGAGACAAAACGTACAAGGAGGAAAAACATCTAAGTTTTATACACCAACAACAACACAAGTCATTTGAGAGAGACTAAGAGGCGTTCTGCACAAGCGTCGTGCTTTCATTCGTTGTAATCTATAATCCATTTCTAGAATTGCGTCTATAAAAACTACTACTAGTGTTCTTCTTCTATTACGGATGCGGCGGCGGCGGTGGTGGCGGTGGCGGTTGAATTTGCTGTTGCATCATTCTTGCGCCCATCGCCATCGGCATCATCGGATTCACGACAACCGGCGGCGGCGGCGGCGGTACGAATTGCGAAATAGGCGGCGGCGGCGGTATCCTTCTCCCCTCGTCTTCCTCTTCCTCCTCGTCCTCCTCTTCCCCAAAATACCCACCACTTAAAATCCGTCTCTCTTTCACCCCCATATCCTCCCCGACGATTTCGCACGTCACCTCTTTCCCTCGTTCCAACATTTTCTCCGCGTGCGCCTTCGCTTTGCGATACTGTTTCTCCATCCCCGGCGGAGCAGGCGGAACGTACGCGTCCTCCATACCTTCCCAATTTTTCACGTAAAACTCCACCGTCCTTTCTTTTTCTGTTTCTTCTTCTAACCCGTGTGGTACTGTCACTTTAACGATCGGTCCGAATGGAATCTGCGCTCGTATCGTTTCTCCGGCTTTCACGCCTAAAGGAAAGGACACTCGAAAGAATCGAAATTTTCGTAATTCTTCTCTCGCGAGCGGTTTTTCATCCGTCGGTGGCCCCGGTATCCCGGTGATCGTTTGGTCTTCTTTCTCGTTCTCTGTTGCGTCTTGTTGTTGAGAATGCTTCGTGATAATCACGCTTTTGTTCTTCTTTTGCAGCTTTTCGAGCGCGAGTTTCCGCTTCGAATCGAGCTGTTTTTTCCGTTCCATTTGCTCCGATTTCGTATTCGTAGTACCATGTTTTCTCTTATTCTTTTTATTCTTTTCATCGTTTTCGAGCGCTTGAAAGTACGCGTCGCGTTGGTTCTTGAGAGAGCTTTTCTCGTTCGTCATGGTGCGTTTATGTGTTGTTGTTTATGTGCGCTAAAGTTGTTGAATAATGAGGAAATTGGTTCGCTTTGGAAACAATCGTCTAAAGGAGCGTTTTCCCCTACAGCGTACTCTCTGTGCATCGCATCCGCTCCGTCGCGTTGATTCTCGAGCTTCAAATTCTCACGGAGCACAAAAACACGCACACGACGTAAAGGTGTACGAATTTTCAGGGGCATTCAAAGCGAGAGGCGGGAGATGCGCACGCGCGAGTGATCACAAAATCTGAACCGTTTTTTTTGGTCTGTTTCGGATTGAAATCACATGCGAGAAAAAAAAAACTTCAATTCACTTTTTGTTCTTCTTCTTCCTTTTTGAAACGCTCGGTTGTTTAAACGAGGACGTCCGCGATCAAAAGACGAATGGGGGACGAGAGAGATTCTTTGTTGTTGTTGTGGGATGTGGTCGTGAAGTGCGACGATATTTGTTTCACTCATATCTTGCCGAGATTGAATCGAACTGATCTTAAATTCTTGTACGGAGTGAATACGGAGACGAGAAAGTTGATTAAGAGATCGTCACGCAAGGGGGAGTTGAAAAAGAAGTTTAGAGTGAGAGAGATGTCGTCGATATCGACTTTAGAAGTTGCGTGGGAGAATAAATCGTTGTGGCCGGATTCAGGCCCGGCCCCTTTCGGGGGCCGGGCCAGGTGGTACGAAAGACATTTCTGCATTCAAGTTGCTCTAACGAATAAACTCGAGTTGCTCAAGTGGGCGCGAGAGGAGAAAAAGTGTAAGTGGGATAAATATACGATTAATGAGGCCGCATCTCAAGGTAATCTGGAAATGGTAAAGTATTGCGTGGCAAATGAGTGTCCTACCGGTACGTTAACGTGTACACGTGCTGCCCAAAACGGTCATCTCGAGTGCCTCAAATACTTATGCGAAGAAGCGAAAGCGCCTTGGGGTTCGGGTACTGCCTCTTGGGCGGCTGCAAATGGTCATCTCCACATTCTCGAATATCTTGTTGAGCGTAAGTATCGTAAATATACGGCATATGCGTGCGAGCGTGCAGCCGAGAGCGGCCACTTAGACTGTTTGAAGTACTTGCGCGAAACCGCCAAAGTGCCGTGGGACTCTTGGGCGGTACGAAGAGCGCACGAGAACAACCACCCCGAGTGTCTACAATACCTCCTCGACAACAACTGTCCATTACCATATGGTTGGCGATACGAAAACGGCGAGTTACACGACGTGACAGAATCAGAATCAGAATAAAACGTAACGTAATAACAGAAAGAGAGAGAGGGAGAGAGAGAGAGAAAAAGAGATACAAAACGAGCGGTTCGGCGAAAGTACCCTCCCAGGGATACGGAAACGAAACCTTCGACGGAACGAGAACGAAACATCCAACAGAGGGCGAGATTTGCACGCAACCTCCTAAAAAACACACAAAAACATACACACACGCAAAGTATAATCGTAACGCAGACAAAACACACACGCACGAGAGATTTACAGACGAGAGTCTCCCCATATTCGTATATACCCTAAATCAGAAACCCATTCCTTCCGTTGGGAGAAAATTCAAAATTTTCTCAACTTTTACTCCGCTCTTACGCATAAAAGATGTTTACGACGATCAACGACAAAAGAACCGCCTCGATGACCACCACCAAACGCAAAAGCACGAGTCGTGCCTCTTTTTCTCGCACAAAACTGGGCCTCTTTCTCGCGTTTTTGGCGTCTGTTTTACTGGTTTCCACGCGATTGAAAATCGAGAAAATCTTCGTTTCCGCGCTCGAACACGAACGTCATCAGCATCAGAGGATGCCGCCACCTGCGCGTCCGCCTCCTCCTCGCCGCGAAGAACATCGTGAAAAGCATCGTCTGAACGATGAGAACCGGAAAAAGAGCGAACGAGAGAGACAGGAACAGAAACCTCCACCACCGCCGCCTCCCGGGCGGATGCACGCCAGGAAGGTGGATCCGCCTCTAAACCCTAATGAGGATGTTGATGCGCAAAAGGAGCAACAGGATC
>Ga0181556_1000978_pt1 | contig 29881 bp, 25 predicted proteins | sample 011ome_14_FD_148651 | JGI IMG/M metagenome (GOLD analysis project Ga0181556, IMG submission 148651) | Coastal salt marsh microbial communities from the Groves Creek Marsh, Skidaway Island, Georgia - 011505AT metaG (spades assembly) | ecosystem: Environmental > Aquatic > Marine > Intertidal zone...
CTTCGTGGCCGAGGAGTACCTCCGCGACTTCGTCCGCGACTTCGGTCGCCTCCCCGAGCTCGGGGATCAGGAGGGCATCTTCCTCACTCAGCAGATGACGGTCAGCACCGTCGAGCGGGCCGCAGAGTACGCCGACACGCCCTGGGTCATTGCGGATCCGCTTCCCCTGATGACGGCGGTCTACAGCATCGTCTACTTCGATGACTCCTCGCTTCTCGAGGTAGGCCTCCAGGATGCGTCGACATACGACATCGTCCTGTGGTGCGCGCCCGACATCGACTGGGTCGCCGAGAAAGGCATGCGAAACGGCGTCGAGCATCGCGACCGCGCTGAACGTGTCATCGCGGAATACATTGCGCCGCGTCTGCAACTCATGCGCATCAGCGGGACACCCATGGAGCGAGTGACCTCGTCGCTTGCGGCACTCAAGCGCTAGCGGCCGCGCGCCAGACCCGGCTCACGAGGGGCACGCCAGGGCGGTAGGCCAGGTGCACATGCGAGGGCGCGTCGAGGGCGATGAGATCAGCCTGTCGGCCGGGCGCGATGGCGCCGATGTCACTGCGTCGCAGCGATGCTGCTCCCCCGGCGGTCGCCGCCCACACGGCCTCGGCGGGCGTCATGCCCATCTCGCGCACGGCGAGCGCGATCATGAGCGGCATCGAGGTCGTGTACGACGATCCCGGATTGCAGTCGCTCGCGATGGCCACGGTGACGCCGGCATCCCAGAGGCGACGCGCGGGCGCGTAGACGGATCGCGTCGAGAACTCCGCACCGGGCACGAGCGTGGCGACCGTCCCGACGCCGGCTAGCGCCTCGATGTCGTCATCGCCGAGATGGGTGCAGTGATCGACCGACGCAGCGCCGAGCTCGACCGCCAGGCGCACGCCGTCACCCTGCGTCAGTTGGTTCGCGTGCACGCGCAGGCCCAGGCCCTTCGCCTTCGCCGCCTCCAGGATGCGTCGCGCCTGGTCGGGGTCGAAGGCACCGCGCTCGATGAAGACATCCGCCCAGCGCGCATGCGGCGCGCAGGCATCGAGCATCTCGCCAGCGACGAGATCGACGTAGTCATCCGGCCGATCGGCGTACTCCGCGGGCACTACATGAGCTCCCAGGAAGGTCGTCTCGTCGGTGACCGTCCGCGCCGCGACAAGCGAACGCGCCTCGTCGTGCACCGTGAGGCCGTAGCCCGACTTGGCCTCGACGGTGGTGGTGCCCTGCCGCAGCGCCTCGGCGACCAGCCGGGCGGCGTTCGCCGCGAGTTGCTCGTCGGAGGCCGCGCGCGTGGCGGCGACCGTGGTGCGGATGCCCCCCGCGGAGTACGGCGTGCCGCTCATCCGCGCGTCGAACTCCGCCGCGCGATCCCCGGCGAAGACCGGGTGCATGTGCGCGTCCACGAAGCCGGGCAGCATCGCGGCGCCGGCCATGTCGTGGGATACGTCCACCTCGGGGAAGTCGGACGCGGAGCCGATCCAGGCGATGCGCCCATCCACGGCGACGACGGCGGCATCGCGCAGGATGCCGAGCAGTCCGTCACCGGCCTGCGGGTCGGCGGTGCAGAGCTCGCCGATGTTGGTCCATCCCACGACGCTCACGCGAGGACCTCCCGGATGCTTCGATCGAGCTCGTCAGCCGTGTCCAAGGAGACATGCCGCGCCGACCGCACACGTTCGACTCCCGCCACCACGACGGTGCGCACGTCCGCGGGCGCCGCGGCGTACACGAGAGCATCGACGACCGCGTCGGGGTCGTGCCCGGCCAGGCGCACGCTGCCCGTCGCGACCTCGACGAAGTCCGCGGGCGCACCGACGGCGATGCCGCATGCCGGCAGGCCGAGCGAGGAGGCACCCCCCGTCGTCATCAGGTCCAGGAGATCCCTGCCGGTAAAGCTCCCCCGGCGGCGGCTGCCGAGACGCTCATCGAGCTCGATCGCGCGGGCCTCCTCGAAGGGATCGATCACGGCGTGGCTATCGCTACCCAGGCAGAGACGTGCGCCCGCATCGCGCAGGGCCGGGATCGGGCCGATGCCGTCTGCCAGGTCACGCTCGGTCGTCGCGCACACGCACACGTGACTACCGCCGAGAGCGGCGATGTCCGCATCGGTGAGATGCGTGGCGTGGACGGCCGTGAAGTCCTCGCCGAGCGCTCCCGCGTCGCGCAGGATCTCCACGGGTGTCCGCCCGTAGGCCGCGAGCGACTCGTCGTTCTCCCGCGGCTGCTCGGAGACGTGCGCGTGCAGGGGCACTCCTCGCTCACGCGCAACCGATGCCGCGTGCGCGATCGCGTCAGGCGGCACCGCGCGCACCGAGTGCACGGCGAGACCGTGGGTGACGAGGCCACCGGATAGCAGGGACGAGGTCCGCTCCGCCCATGCCCCGACGTCCCCGTCGCTGAAGCGGACCTGAGTCGGGTCGGGTGCGACGCCCGGTCCCCCCGCGAGGTAAAGCGTGTCGAGCAGGACCAGCCGGATCCCCGCGTCCTCCGCCGCCGCCGACAGGGCGTGCGACATCTCATTCGGGTCGGCGTAGGGCGTGCCCCCGGGTGCATGGTGCACATAGTGGAACTCCCCCACGGCCGTATAGCCCGCCTGGAGCATCTCAGCGAAGACCGCGCGCGCGAGCGCGCGGTAGCGCTCGGGGTCCAGGACAGCGGCGGCGGCGTACATCTGCTCCCGCCAGGCCCAGAAGGAGTCGCGTCCGCGATGCGTGCGCGAGCGCAGCACCCGGTGGAAGGCATGCGAGTGGGCGTTGACAGCGCCGGGAATGACGACGCCGTCGAGGATGCGCGCGTGCCAGGGAGCATCGCTGCCTGCGGTGACCTCAGTGATGAGACCGTCGCGCTCCTCGATCACGACGCGGTCCATCACTTCCCCGCCGATGACAGCGCGCGCGGCCCACCAGGTCGTCATCGCGGCAGGGTCTCCGCCGTGAGCAGGTGGGCCAGGGCGTCTGCCAACGCCGCACCACCGGTCTCGCAGTCAGTGTCTTCCGTGAACTCGTCCGGGGAATGCGAGACGCCGGTGGGATTGCGCACGAAGAGCATCGCGGACGGCACCCCCACCTCGGCGAGCACGCCCGCGTCGTGACCGGCACCGGTGGCGAGCATGGGGGCGTCGCCGAAGAGATGCGACAACGCCGCTGACAGCGCGGGGGTGAATACCTGGGCCGGGGTGCGCGACTCCACCTGGATCTGCGCCTGCAGACCGGGGAGGTGGAGCAGGTCGCGCCCGATCGCCTCGAGCATGGCGTCCAGTGTTGCCTCGTCGTGGGCGCGCGCGTCGAGCCATCCCGTGACACGCGCGGGGATGGCATTGACGGCGTTGGGCGTGCACTGCACTTTGCCGACCGTCGCGCGTGCCGCCCGGACGACAGAGTCGCGCTCGGCCGCTTCACGTCGTGCCGAATCGATGAGCACGGCCAACCCCATCATGGGATCGCGCCGGTCGGCTATGAGGGTCGTGCCCGCGTGATTGGGCTGCCCGGTGATATCCACCCGCCACCTCCCGTGCGGCAGCACCTCGGTGCCCACGCCGATCGCCGCGTCCATATCGACGAGGCCGCGCCCCTGCTCGATGTGCAACTCGACGAAGGCTCCGATGCGCGCCAGGCGATCAGGCTCGGCACCGAGAGCACGGGGGTCGCGTCCAGCAGCCGCGAGGGCCTCGGCAAACGTGATGCCGTCGCCATCGCGCAGGGCCAGTGCACGCTCAGGCGCGAGCACGCCCGCGAACAATCGCGAACCGATGCACGCGACTCCGAAGCGACCACCCTCCTCGTCGGTGAAGCACACGACTGCGAGCGGACGGCGGGGCTGCACGCCGCGACGCTTCAACTCGGCGACCGCTTCGAGGGCACTGGCCACACCGAGTGGGCCGTCGAAGTTGCCCCCGTCGGGGACGGAGTCCAGGTGGGATCCGGTGATCACGGCATCGCCCGCGGAGGAGTCACCCCACCAGGCCCACATGTTGCCGTTGCGGTCCACCTCGAGATCCAGTCCGAGTGCGGCCGCCTCTCCGGCGAACCACTCGCGCAGGGTCAGGTCGGCATCGGTCCAGGCAAGGCGTCGATACCCGCCCGAGGACGCATCGCGTCCCACGGCCGCGATGTCCTGCAGACGAGATGTGACGCTCACACACCCTCGCGCATCGGCACGCGGACGCCGCGCTCTTCCGCGACTTCCTCGGCGAGGTCGTAGCCGGCATCGACGTGGCGGATGACACCCATGCCGGGGTCGTTGGTGAGCACGCGGCGCAACTTCTCCTCGGCGAGCGCGGTGCCGTCGGCGACACTGACCTGACCAGCGTGCAGGGATCGACCGATGCCAACACCGCCGCCGTGATGGAAGGACACCCAGCTGGCACCCGAGGCCGTGTTGAGCAGCGCGTTGAGCAGCGGCCAGTCGGCGATCGCGTCCGAGCCGTCGATCATGCCCTCGGTCTCGCGGTAGGGGGAGGCGACGGATCCGCAGTCGAGGTGATCGCGACCGATCACGATGGGCGCGGAGACCTCGCCCTTGGCGACCATCTCGTTGAAGCGCACGCCCGCCTGGTCGCGCTCGCCGTAACCGAGCCAGCAGATGCGCGCGGGCAGGCCCTGGAAGGCGACGCGCTCCTCCGCCATGGTGATCCAGCGGCGCAGGTGGTCGTTGTCCGGGAAGAGATCGAGCACGGCGCGGTCGGTCGCCATGATGTCCTTCGGGTCACCGCTCAGCGCCACCCAGCGGAAGGGGCCCTTTCCCTCGCAGAAGAGCGGGCGGATGTACGCCGGGATGAAGCCCGGGAATTCGAAGGCGCGTGAGAAGCCGCCCATGCGCGCCTCGTCCCGGATGGAGTTGCCGTAGTCGAAGACCTCGGCACCGCCGTCCATGAAGCCGACCATCGCCTCGACGTGCTTGGCCATCGAGACGCGGGCGCGATCGGTGAACTCCTCGGGCTTCTTGGCCGCGTAGTCCGGGCCGTCCGCGAGGTCGATGCCCTCGGGAAGATAGCTCAGCGGATCGTGCGCGCTGGTCTGATCGGTGACGATGTCGATCTCGACCCCGCGGCGCAGCAGCTCGGGGAAGACGACCGCGGCGTTGCCGAGGACACCCACGGACAGGGCGCGACGTTCCTTCTTGGCCGCCGTGACCCGCGCGATCGCGTCGTCGAGATCATGGGCGACCTCGTCGAGGTAGCGATCCTTGACCCGCTTGGCCAGGCGCGTCGGGTCGACGTCGACGACGAGGCACACGCCCTCGTTCATCGTCACGGCGAGCGGCTGCGCACCGCCCATGCCGCCGCAACCGGCGGTGAGGGTGAGCGTGCCGGCGAGGGTGCCCCCGAAGCGCTTGGCAGCGACAGCGGCGAAGGTCTCGTAGGTGCCCTGGAGGATTCCCTGAGTGCCGATGTAGATCCACGATCCGGCTGTCATCTGGCCGTACATCGTGAGACCGAGGTGCTCGAGGCGGCGGAACTCGGGCCAGTTTGCCCAGTCGCCGACGAGGTTGGAGTTGGCGATGAGCACGCGGGGCGCCCACTCGTGCGTGCGGAAGACGCCGACGGGGCGCCCCGACTGCACGAGCATCGTCTCGTCGTCGGCCAGCGTCGTGAGGGTGCGGATCATCGCGTCGAACGACGCCCAATCCCGCGCCGCACGACCGGTGCCGCCGTAGACGACGAGCTTGTCGGGATGCTCGGCCACCTCGGGGTCGAGGTTGTTCTGCAGCATGCGCAGCGCTGCCTCCTGCGGCCAGCTGCGTGCGGTGAGCGTGGTGCCGCGCGGCGCGGAGACGGGGCGAGCTCCGGGAAGTGCGTCGGACATGTCAGTCCTCCGGTCGGTTGAGTGAGTTAAGCGGTCCGGTGACGGTCTCGACGGCGCGGACGATGGATCCATCCCGCACCAGTTGTGTAACGGCGGCGATCTCGGGCGCAAGGTGCCGGTCGGGACCCGGTCCCGCGACGCTCCGGCGGAGGAGGGCCACGACGGCCGCGGTCGCATCGGCCGGCGAGAGCGGGGCGCGCAGGTCGAGGGCGCGGGCGGCCGTGAGGATCTCGATGGCGATCACCGCCGCGAGGCCATCTACGGCCGTGCGGAGCTTGCGGGCAGCCGACCAGCCCATGGAGACGTGATCCTCCTGCATCGCGCTGGACGGGATCGAGTCCACGCTCGCCGGCACGGCGAGGCGCTTGAGGTCGTGCACGATCCCCGCGGCGGTGTACTGCGCGATCATGTGGCCGCTGTCGACCCCGGCTTCATGGGCGAGGAACGGCGGAAGCCCGTGGCTGCGATGCCGGTCGAGCATGCGGTCGGTACGCCGCTCCGACATGCTCGCGACATCGGCGATCGGGATCGCGAGGAAGTCGAGTGCGTAGGCGACCGGTGCGCCGTGGAAGTTGCCGTTGCTCTCCACGCGCCCGTCGAGGGTGACCACCGGATTGTCGACCGCCGCAGCGAGCTCGCGCCCCGCGACGATCGCGCAGTAGTCCGCGGTGTCGCGAGCAGCGCCATTGACCTGCGGTGCGCACCGCAGCGAGTAGGCGTCCTGCACGCGTGTGTCCTCCGGGCCCGCGTGACTGGCGACAACGGGAGAGTCGCGCAGGACCCGACGCATGTTGGCCGCACTGATGCGCTGACCCGGATGCGGCCGCAACTGCTGCAGATCGTCCGCGAGCACCCTGTCAGTGCCGAGGAGGGCTTCGATCGACATGGCGGCCGAGATATCGGCCGTGGTGAGGAGGACCTCGAGGTCCGCGAGGGCGAGGACGAGCATCCCGAGCATCCCGTCGGTGCCGTTGATGAGCGCGAGGCCCTCCTTCTCGGCCAACTTGACCGGTGCGAGCCCGGCGGCCGCGAGCGCATCCGCGGCGGGGACAAGCGCACCCGTGCGGTCACGCACCTCACCCTCTCCGGTGAGTGCGAGTGCGATGTGCGAGAGGGGTGCGAGATCACCGGAGCAGCCCAGCGATCCGTGCTCGCACACGACGGGGAGGATGCCGGCGTTCATCATCGCGGCGTAGGCCTGCGCGGTGGAGGGACGCACACCGGTGCGTCCAGTCGCGAGGGTGTGCAGGCGCAGCAGCATCGTCGCGCGCACAACCTCGGGCTCGACCTCCGGTCCCCAGCCGGCCGCGTGCGATCGGATCAGCGACTCCTGCAGGTGCGCGCGCGACTCCGGTGGGATGTGGACGGTCGCGAGTGCGCCGAATCCAGTCGAGATGCCGTAGGCCGGCTCCGGCGACTCGGCCAGGTCCTCGACGATGGCCCGGGAGCGAGCCATCTCGGCGAGGGACTCCTCCGTGAGCTCGATGGGCTCCCTGCCGCGCGCGACGGCGACGACCTCGGCGGCGGTGAGCGGGGCCGGACCCACGCGGACGGTCATGGGGGCTATCTCACCGCGAGCCGATATGTCCGGGGAGGCCCCCCTCCAGCCTTATGTCTGGTATCCCAGACATATGAGCCGGGTGCCTGCTGCGAGCCAGACGCTCGCCCTCCTGCGGGCCCTGGCTGAGCGAGGCCCCTCCACCGCGGCAGCACTCGCGACCGCGGTGGGCCTCCCGCGCAGCACGGCGTACCACCTCCTCGCCGTCCTGCGCGAGGAAGGCTTCGTGGTGCACCTGCCGGAGGAGCGGCGCTGGTCGCTCGGCCCCACGGCCTTCAGCGTCGGTCAGGCCTACCTGCGGCACGATCCGCGCGAGTCGCTCGCACGGCCGCTGATCAAGGCGCTCGCAGACGAGGTCGGGCAGACCGCGCACCTGGGCGTGCTGCACGGCACCGAGGTCGTGTATCTCCTCAAGGAGTCACCCAGTAGACGACTGGATACCCCGACCCTCATCACCGGTGTGGGCGTGCATCTGCCCGCGGCGATCACCGCGAGCGGTCGCGCACTGCTCGCGCATCTGCCCAAGGCACAGCTGCGCGCGCTCATGTCGTCACCGGATGCCTTCGTACGCCGCACGTCGAGCGGACCGCAGTCGCTGACAGAGCTGCGCCGCGTCCTCGACCGCGAGCGCGAGCGCGGCTACGCCCACGAGGACGGCGAGATCCTCGCCGACTACGCATCCGTCGCTGCTGCGGTCCTGGATCGCCAAGGCCAGCCGGTGGCCAGCGTCAGCGTGACCTACCGGAGCGACGCCACGGAAGACTCCCGCACGCTCGGGGCCCTGGTCATCGAGACCGCCCGGGCGATCGCCGCGCGCGGTTAGTCACCTCACGCGATGTGCAGCACCCCGTCGACACGACGGGGAATCCCCCACGGATTGCCATCGCGCAGAGCCTCAGGCAGCACCGTCTGGGGCATGCCCTGCCACGTGACCGGGCGCAGGAATCGATCGACCGCTGCCGCGCCGACACTCGTCGTCGCGGGAGCAGTCGTCGCCGGGAACGGTCCTCCGTGCTGCATCGACCACGTGACGGCAACGCCGGTCGGCCAGCCATTCCACAGCACGCGGCCGGCATGGGACACGAGACGTGGCATGAGCTCGCCGACGATCGGCTCATCGGGATTGCCGTGGATGCCGGCTGCCAGGAGCCCCGGCAGCACGTCCGCAAGAGCGAGCATCTGCTGGGGGTCGTCGTACTCGACGAGAAGCGACATCGGGCCGAAGCACTCCTCGAGCAACTCGGGCGTCGCGATGACATCCTCAGCCCGGACAGCGAAGAGCGTGGCCTTGACCGTGTCGGTGTCGGAGTCCCAACCGCCACCGTGCAAGACCTCGACCGAGGTGAGGTCGATCCGCTCGCTCACGCCGTGCAGGAAGGCGTCGCGGATTGCTTCGGTGAGCATGCCCTGACCGGGCACCCCGCCTACGGCCGCCACTGCAGCCGCGCGCATCGCCTCGTCGCGCGGCGCGACCAGCAGGCCGGGCTTGGTGCAGAACTGGCCGGCGCCCAGCGTGAAGGAACCCACCCAGCCTTCGGCGATTGCGGCGCCGCGCTCGGCCGCTGCATCCGGCGTGACGAACATCGGGTTGATGCTGCCGAGCTCGCCGTAGAAGGGGATCGGGCGGGGACGATCGGCAGCAAGCCGTGCGAGCGCGAGGCCACCGCGCTGGCTGCCGGTGAAGGCCACCGCCTCGATGCGGTCGTCATTGACGAGATCAATGCCGTCCTGGAGCTCGTGCGACACCATCGTGAGCACGCCGCGCGGAGCACCTGCCGCGGCGAGCGCCTGCTGTGCGATCGCCATGATCGCGTCACTGAGACGCGGATGACCCGGGTTGGGCTTGACGACCACGGGGCACCCTGCGGCGAGCGCGGAGGCGGTGTCGCCTCCCAGCGTGGAGAAGGCGAAGGGGAAGTTGGACGCGGCGAAGACCGCGACAGGACCGCGAGGGACATTCATCCGGCGAAGGTCGGGCCGCGGCGGGGTGATGTCGGGGAGTGCCTTATCGAGGACGACACCGAGGAAGGCTCCATCACGGACCACCTGCGCCATGAGCCGGAGCTGACCGGTCGTGCGCCCGACCTCTCCGGTGAGGCGATCGACTCCGAGTCGGCTCTCCTCCACGGCGACAGGCACGAGATCGTCGCGCGCAGCGTCCACCGCGTCAGCGATCGCCTCGAGCAGCGCCGCGCGCGTCGGCAGATCCGTGTCGGCGTACCACTGCTCGGCCGACTTGGCGGCCGCGCAGGCCTCGTCGACGCTCATCACCGTGCTCATGCCACTCCTTCTGCGATACGGGCGCTGACGACAGCGTCCTCCCAGGCCATGCCCATGCTCTTGAAGACCCTCGAACCCGACTCGGGAGGCTCCACCGATCCCCTCGCCACCTCGGTGAGGTCGGCCGCGATGTCCTCGGGCGTCATGAGCCCCGCGGTGATGGCGCACACGACGTCACCCGCCTCGCGCAGCGCAGACTCGCGCTCCTCGACGACGACGAAGGAGCGCCCGACGAGCTCGCTCGGCAGCTCGCAGCAGACCGGCGAGTGCGTGCCCACAGCGACAGCGGCGACGTCGTCGCGCGTATCGGCGGCATCGAAGAGCGCGCTCGTCGCGGTCGTGGCGGCGACGATGATCCGCGCATCGCGTAGCGCGGGTGCAGCGTCATCACCGTGTACGAGGGTGACGTCGATGTCGGGATGGGCGGTGCGCGCGTAGTCGAGAAGCTGCTGAGCACGCTCGGGCCTGCGAGCCACGATGGTGACCCGACGGATGGGCCACTCAGCGACGATCGCATCGATGTGCGCGCGAGCCTGGGGCCCGGCGCCAAAGACGACGAGCGAGTCGCAGTCCGGCTTCGCGATGAAGCGCAGCGCCACGATGCTCACGGCGGTCGTGCGCATCACGGTGAGGGCAGCGGCGTCCATGATCACCTTCGGAGCCAGCGACACGGGATCGAAGACGACGTGGACGCCCTTGATGCGGGGATCGGGCCGATCGGCATCGTGATGGATCGTCACGAGCTTGACGGTGGGCGTCCCGGTCACGCGGCTGGGCATGAGGAGCAGTTCGCCCGGGGGGAGGTCGACGAAGATCCGTGCCGGATCGGACTCACCGGGCAGCCCCGCCCTCAGCGCGGCCTCGAGCGCGTCCGCGCACTGACCGATGGTTGCGGCGGCGTAGGTCGCCTGCTCGTCGAGGAACGTGACGCTCATGATGTGCCCATCCTGTCTCCTCCGTGGATCGCTGCCGCGAGCGCCCCGAGGGGGACGGGTGCAGCCACCGGCCTCGTCGCCGCACCGACGAGCGATGCGAGATCGTCGAAGCCGCAGAGCCCGTCGACGATCCGGCCGCAGACGCGGCCCTGGCACCAGCCCATGCCGGCGCGGGTCATGAGCTTGACCGAGCGCGCATCCGTGGCCCCGAGGGTCATGGCCTGGCGCACCGCGGAGACAGGCACCTCCTCGCACCGACAGACCAGGGTGCCCTCCTCGACATCACCGCGCCAGCCCTCGCGCACGGGGAACGACTCGTGCAGGGCGGTAGCGAATCGCCGCAGGTCGCGCACGCGACGGCGCGTCTGGGTCTCCGCGCGCGCCGTGAGCGCAGGGACCAGCCCGCACCGCTCCGCGGCCGCGGCTCCGGCGAGGAGGCCCTCGTACCCGGCGAGATCCACCCCACCGACGCCGGTCGTCTCACCCGCCGCGAAGAGTCCGGGGACCGAGGTCTCCTGGCGATCGTTCACCTCCACGGCGATGCCGCCGTCCGCACCACGCACGTAGCGCGCCGCACCGAGGAGATCGGTCTGCGCGGTGAAGCCGTAGCCGATCGCCAGCGCATCGACCTGGATCTCACGCTGCGTGCCAGGAAAGGCTCGCCACTCGGGATCGACCAGCGACACGGTGATCGCCTCGAGGTGATCAGTGCCGTGCGCCCTGGTGACGCGAGCGCGACGCATGTAGGGCACCCGATGGCGTGCGAGTGACGCGACGAAGCCAGCGAGCTCCCGGGTCTTGCCGAGCACAGGCAGCGTGGATCCCACACGGGAGGCCAGCGCACGCGGATCGTTGGCTTCGATGACGGCAACCACATCGCCCCCCGCGTCGAGGATCGTCGCCGCAACCGCGAGCAGGAAGGGGCCCGTACCCGCGACGGCAATGCGCCGACCCGGCAGGACACCGCTTCCCTTGACCAGCGCCTGGGCCGCACCACCGGCCATGACCCCTGGGAGATCCCAGCCGGGGAATGGGAGCTGCCGGTCGAAGGCTCCCGTCGCCACGACGACCGTCCGCGCATTGATGTCGCGAAGCGCACCGCGATGGCGATCGTCCCCCCGTGCGCGCACACGGAATGCCCCGTCTCTGCGCTCGAGCGCATAGACGTAGCGCGAGAACAGCGACTCGACCCGTCCCGCTCGCTCCAGATCGGCAAGCCGTGCGCACATCTCGGCAAAGCGCCCCGTCGGACCGCCGCGGTAGTACTGGCCACCCGGTCCCGGGCCACTGTCGACGAGCACGACCCGACATCCGGATGACGCCGCGATGACGGCGGCGTTCACACCGGCCGCGCCTCCACCGATGACAACGACATCGATCATCGCCCGACCCCGTCCTGCCTGCGCACGTCGTCTCCCGGCTCGATCCGGGTCACGCACGCGCGCACGTTGGGCTCGTCGTTCACAGTGATGAGGCAGTCGTAGCAGACTCCGATGCCGCAGAGAATGCCCCGCGGGCGTCCCGCGAACCGTGTCGTGCGCCACGACATCACGCCGTGACCCATGAGGGCTGCGGCGATCGTCTGGCCTGCGTCCGCGCACATCGGCGCGCCCTCGAAGGTGAAGTCGACGTCAGACATGGACGGACTCGAATCTCTGTGGCGCAAAGGGAGCGAGATCGATGCTCGCGGGTGTCCCGAGGATGGACTGCGCGATGAGGTCACCGGTCGCAGCCGCGAGGCCGATGCCTGCACCCTCATGACCACAGGCATGGAGCAGGCCGGGCGCACGAGGATCCGGACCGATGACCGGCAGGTGGTCCGGACAGTAGGGACGGAAGCCGCCGTAGGTGCGCAGCAGCGAGACCTCCGCGAGCACGGGGAAGATCTCGATGGCCTGCGCAGCCAGCCGCTGCACGACCGCCCAGTCGAGCGTGCGATCGAATCCCACGCGCTCACGGCTGGCGCCGATGAGCACCGTGCCCGAGTGCGTGCCCTCCACCACGGCCGAGGTCTCGAGCCCGGCGGAATCCGAGGCGACGTTGGCGACGTAGTCCGCGGCGTACACCTTGTGCCGGATGAGAGGTGGCAGTGGCTCCGTTACGAGGATGAAGCCGCGGCGGGGCAGGATCGGCACGTGCACTCCCGCGAGGGCAGCGATCTCCCCGCCCCAGGTGCCGGCGGCGTTGATGATATGCGGCGCTGACATCACACCCGCGGGCGTGCGCACTCCCGTGATGGACCCGTCGGCCCCCCGCTCGACGCCGAGGACCTCGGTGCCCGTCAGGATGCGGGCGCCGTACCGGCGACGCGCCGCATCGAGCAGGTGTGCCGCGGCGAGCATGGGTTGGACCTGCATGTCCTGCGGGTAGTAGACGCCGCCGGCGAGATCGCGTGCCATGTGCGGCTCGTGATCGCGCAGATCATCCGCGGCCACGGCCTCCGCGATCACGCCACTCGCACGCTGGGCCTCGGCGAATGCCACGAGGTGATCGAGGGTCTGCTGCCGTGCCGCGACGACCAGGCCACCCTTGGGATCGAGCTCGCAGGGACCGCCTATCTCCTCTCCCAGTGCTGCCCACGCAGCGCGACTGAGGAGGGCCAGGTCGAGCTCGGGGCCAGGCTCCTTGTCCGAGACGAGGATGTTGCCCTCTCCGGCACCCGTCGTGCCTCCCGCGACCGGGCCTCGATCCACCACGACGACATCGAGGCCAGCCCGAGCGCACGAATATGCGCAGCATGCGCCCACGATCCCGGCGCCGATGACGATGACATCCGCCTTCACGCCCGCTCCTCGCGTCGTGTCGCCCAGATGCCGCGCACATGATCGAGGTGATGCGCCATGACCTGCTCAGTGGCATGTCGATCGCCCGACTCCAGCGCATCGATGAGCCGAAGGTGCTCGTCGGCCGAGTCGATGAGCACTCCCTCGAGCGCCAGTTGCTCAAGACCGTAGAGCCGGCTCTGATCACGCAGGCGACCGACCATCTCGACCAGACGCAAATTGCCCGCTTGGGCGAGCAGGGTGAGGTGGAGTTCACGATCCGCCTCGACATAACCCACGACGTCTCCGCGACCGGCTGCATCGCGCACGTCTCCGGCGAGTCGACGCAGGAGCTTGATCGCCGCACCGTCGAGCGATCCCGAGAGGCTGCTCACCGTGGGCACCTCGAGCAGCCGGCGCAACTCGGTGATCTGGTCGAGCTCTGCATCGGTGAGCTCGACGACGCGGAAGCCCTTGTTGGGCACGGGGGTCACGATGCCCTCGTTGACCAGGTCGAGCATGGCCTCGCGTACGGGAGTGGCCGAGACTCCAAACTGCTCAGCCAGCGCGGGGATGCTGTACGTCGGTCCCGGCACCATGCGCCCGGACACGAGTGCCGCGCGCAACGACTCGGCGACGCGCTCGCGCAGGCTGGTCCTCCCTGCGATCGCGACGAGTCCCTCAGGAGTCGACGTCACAGCAGGAATCCCGCGGGGAAGGGATCGTCATCCGAGAGCAGGATCTGCGACAGCGCCGTGAGCCACGCCCGACCCGTGATGAGGGGTACGACGGCGGGCAGACCGCCCACTTCGCTGGTCTCCGCGATGCGGCCGATGAAGTGCGTGCCGATGAAGGACTCGTTGCGCAACTCGTCACCGACGGCGAACTCGCCCCGGGCATGGAGCTGGGCCAGGCGCGCTGAGGTGCCCGTGCCGCAAGGAGAGCGGTCCAGCCAGCCGGGGCTGATCACCATCGCGTGACGCGAGTGCCGCGGAGTCGATCCAGGCGCGAGCACCTGCACATGGCGCAGGCCCCGGATGCCGGCATCCACCGGGTGGACGGGACTATCGGCCGCATTTATCGCGGCCATGACCTGCATGCCCGCGTCGATGATCCCCGCGGCATTGGCGCGGTCGAAGGTCACGCCGAGATCCTCGGCGCGCACGATCGCGTAGAAGTTGCCACCGAAGGCGAGGTCGTATCCGACGGTGCCGATCCCGGGCACGTCGACCGACCGGTCGAGCCCCACCGCGAAGGACTCGACATTGCGCAGGGTGACGGACTTCGCGGCACCCCCCTCGACAGCGACCTCGGCGACGACGAGACCGGCGGGAGTGTCGAGCCGGATCGTGGTGACCGGCTCGACAACCTCGACCATGCCCGTCTCGACGAGCACGGTGGCGACTCCCATGGTGCCGTGCCCGCACATGGGCAGGCAGCCGGTGACCTCGATGTAGAGCACGCCCCAGTCGGCGTCCGGACGCGACGGCGGCTGGAGGATCGCCCCGCTCATCGCCGCGTGGCCGCGCGGCTCGTACATGAGAAGCGTCCGGAGATCATCCATGTGCTCCATGAGGTGGAGTCGGCGATCGGCCATCGTCGCGCCGGGCACGACGCCGACTCCCCCGACGACCACGCGGGTGGGCATGCCCTCCGTGTGGGAGTCGACGACCTGCAGGACGCGCTTGGCCCGCATGTCAGGCCGTCGCGAGTCCCGCGTCGATCGCGACCTGCGTCGCCGCGCGCACTGCCTTGTCCTGCTCGGGCGTGAGCGGCAGGCGCGGGGGACGGCAGGGTCCGCCGTAGCGACCGACCATGTCCATCGAGAGCTTGATCGCCTGGACGAACTCCGTCTTGGAGTCCCAGCGCAGCAGTGGGTGCATGGTCCGGTAGAGAGGGAGAGCCGTCGCGAGGTCCGCGCTCATCGCGGCGTCGTACAGCGCGCGCGAGGCTGTGGGGAAGGCGTTGGTGTAGCCCGCGATCCAGCCCTTGGCCCCTGCGATGGCGAGCTCGAGCACGACGTCATCGGATCCGATGATCACGTCGAGGCCGGGGGCCTCCTCGGCGATCTCGTAGGCACGGCGTGCATCGCCGCTGAACTCCTTGACGGCGACGATGAGGCCCTCGGCGTAGAGGCGGCCGAGCAGCTTCGGCGTGAGATCGACCTTGGTGTCGTAGGGGTTGTTGTACGCCACGATCGGCACGCCGGCCTTGGCCACCTCGCGGTAGTGCTCGATGACGATGCGCTCGTCTGCGCGATAGGCATTGGGAGGCAGGAGCATGACGGCGACAGAGCCCGCCTCCGCGGCCTGCTCGGTCCAGCGGCGCGACTCCTGGGCGCCGTACGCAGCAACACCGGGGACGACCACGCCACCGGCGGCCTGGGCCGCAGTGACAGCTACCTCGACGACCTTGGCGCGCTCCTCGTGTGTGAGCGTCTGGTACTCCCCGAGCGAGCCATTGCAGACGACTCCGTCGCTGCCGTTACGGATCAGCCAGTCGACGTGGTCGGCGTAGCGGGCGTAGTCGACGTTGCCGTCGGCGTCGAAGGGCAGGGCGGTCGCGGTGAGGATGCCGCGCCAGGGGGTGTTGGACATGTCGCTCCCAGGTAGGTGGTCAGTGGAATATTACATACCACTGACCCTGGGTCAAGTCCGGTCTTCCAGGGGGCGCCAGAGCGCGAAGCCCGTCACGGCCAGCCAGACGAGCATCCCCACGTGCAGGACGTCGTTTGCCGAGAAGTAGACCCCTGAGGCCCACAGGGACTCGGTGAGTCCCGCGGCGTAGTACGCCAGGTATGCGACCTGCACCGCGACGAGCAGGATCAGCACCCCCAGGACCCTTCGCCCCAGGGATTGGGAATGAGCGCGCCAGCCGAGGACGGCCACGACGACCAACGCGGGCACCGCGAAGAGCAGCAGCACCTCGAAGGACAGGAGCAGGGCGCTCGGGATGAGAACTCCGATGACGGTCACCACGATGTACACAACGATGTTGACGGCCGCGTAGATGCTGATCGCACGACGTGCGCGGTCGGAGGCCAGGGCCCAGGCCACCGCGACCACCATGGCGCTCATGCCCGCAACCTGGAGGAGGCTGTAGGCGATCTCGAAGCCGTTGGTGAGCGCGCACACATCCCGGCCGGCGCACTTCAACTCGTAGCTGAATGCCTGGTAGCTGATACCCGCCGAGCCAGCGGCCACGCCTCCGAGCACGAGCGACGCCCCAAACCACGCGCGCGAGCGCTGACTCCGACGGTTCGCGAGGAAGGCGACGCCGATGCCGATCCACAGCAGAGCGAGGCCGAAGACGAGGGCGCTGCTCCATGGCTCGGCCACGATGAGCCCGCCCACCTCCACGCACGGTCGCTGGTCGCACCACTCCCTGGGAGTCGTCGCCGGCGCGTAGTCCAGGCCCGGCACTGACGCGCACCCTGCTAGCAGGACACCCAAGACGCCAAAACAGGCGACGGACGGGACCTTCACACGCTGACTCTAGGACGCGGATGCGAGAGCCCTAACGAACTCCAGGAGAGTCCGCACACCGAAGCCGGTGGCGCCCGGTGCGCTGGCCGGCCCCACCCACGCAGGCCCGGTGATATCAAGATGGGCCCAGGCAACTCCGGCAGGCACGAACCGCTCGAGGAAGAGGCCGGCAGTGATGGCACGGCCGACTTCGCTCTCGGGATGGTTCTTGACTCCGGTGCCCAACCGGACCTGGGACAGATAGCGCTGAGCCAGCGGGAGTCGCCACCACGCCTCACCCACAACGGCTCCCGCATCGATCAGGGAGCGGGCGAGGACATCATCGTTGGCAAAGAGCGCCCCGATTTCATTGCCGAGGGCGATGGCCGACTGATAGGTCAGTGCGGCCACATCAATGATGACGTCGACGGGATCCTCAGCCGCATATGCCAAAGCATCCGACAGGAGAACTCGCCCTTCGAAGTCGGTGTCCACGATGGTAATTTGCGTGCCGTCGCGCCCCGTCGCCACATCACCAGGCTTCACGGCGTCGGGACCCACCATGTTCTCGGCGAGGGGAAGGAGCCCTCGCACCGTGACTGGCAGCCCAAGATCCGACAACACCGACATCACGGCGAGGACCACCGCAGCGCCGACCTTGTCCATGCGCATCGGAGCCATGGCCGTCGGGGACTTGAGAGACAGACCCCCCGTGTCGAAAGTGACGCCCTTGCCCACCAGCGTGAGAGATGCCACGGGGTCATCCGGCACGTATCGCACGTCGACGAGTCGTGGGCGATGCCGCGACCCGCGACCAACGGCCAGGATCCCGCCGAAACGCCCCCGCTCGAGCGCCTCATCGTCCATCACCGCAATACTGAGCCCGTTACTCCGAGCCGTCTCTTCGGCAAGTCCGGCGAATCGTTCCGGATAGAGTTCCTGTCCCGGAGCATTCGTCCACTCACGGGCACGACGCAGGGCTGCGGCCTCAGCCTCAGCCCAGGCAAGGGCAGGCGCGGGGAGGCGAGACCACGCAGGCCGGTAGCCCGCATCGACGAACTCGGCCACAGCATCCGACTCGCGTACCACCGGCGGACCCACGGGACCCAGGGGATTTTGGGTCAGGACAGTCCCGGATGGCAGGCCGACCGCGGCCACTGCCTGACGGACATGCTCGCGATCAGGTTGCTCACCCAGGCCGCAGTAGACGGTCAGGCCGTGTTCGGTAACCACAGCTCGTTGGCCGAGTGTCCCGTCGAAGCCTTGGGCCTCGAGCAGCCTCCTGATGTGCGGGGACAGAGCCACGAGGTCTCCCGGCGTCACCAAGCGTGCGGTACTGCGGACCATCGCTGACACCCGGAGTCGTCACGCTCGGGTCGTACGCCGGAAGGCCTGGTCTGCCGCAACAGCGACGAAGATCAGCAGACCAAGGATGGTGAGCTGGTACGTCGTGTCCACGCCGAGCAAGTTCAGACCGTTGCTGATTAGGGCAAAGGTGAAGATGCCCATCACTCCGCGCCACACGGCACCCGATCCACCGAAGATGCTCACACCGCCTACGACCACGGCCGCGATCGCTGTGAAGACAAATGTGTCGTTGTAGGCGTTTGTGGCGCCACTGCCGTACCTCCCGGCATAAATCACACCGGCGATACCGGCGCCCATGCCGGACAGCACGTAGCAGCCCACGAGCACGCGCTGCGTGCGAATGCCCGCAAGATAAGCGGCTTCCCGATTGCCGCCTACGGCGTATACCCACTTCCCGAAAATGGTCTTGGACAGCAGCAGTCCAACGATCACGACGAAGGCAAGTGCGATCCAGGCCGCGCCCTTGATGCCGAGGAACTTGCCTTCCATGAAGCCGTTGAGGGAGGCAGCCACCTCTTTGTCGGCGATGGACACCAAGCCGCCAGCGGCCAGGATCAGCCCGAGTCCTCGATAGGTGAACGACGCTGCCAGGGTGCCAATGAAGGAATTCACATTGGTCGCGGTGATCGCAAGCCCAGTGATAAGCCCCAAGAGTGCTCCGAAGAGGACCCCGAAGATGATGCCCGGGAACATCCCAAACCAGTTGATCGCGTTGACGGTCATGATGGCCGCAGCCGTGGCGACGGCCGCGATCGAAAGGTCGAAGATGCCCGCGATGACCGCGACGGTCGTGGTTGCGGCGAAGATGAGCAGGATAGTGGACTGGTCGAGAATGTTGGCTGCATTCTGGAGTGAGAGGAATGATGGCGACGAGATCGCAAGGACGACGAACAGGACAGCAAAGACCCCCACAATCCCGTAACTGCGCACTCTCTCAAGCATTGCCCTTGCCGTCCTTCCCAAAGAATGCGGCCAGCACGTCCTCCTGGACATAAGGCGGCCTGAACTCTGCCTGAATTCGTCCTCGATGCACTACGAGAACCCTGTTGCACACGCCGAGGACTTCATCGATCTCACTTGAGATGAAGAGCACGGCCAGACCTGCGTCTGCCATCTCCTGCAATGTGGCGTGGATACCTCGTTTAGCCGCGATGTCGACGCCGCGCGTGGGTTCATCGACAATGAGGACCGTGGGCGCGACGTCTACCGCGCGGCCGAAGAGGATCTTCTGCTGATTGCCGCCCGACAAGGACACCGCGGGCTGCGCAATCGACGTGAAGCGGAGATCGACCTTCTCTGCAAGCGCCTGCGCCGTCTGCTTGATGCGCCGACCGGACACAACTCCCGCGGTCGTGGCCTTGTCGAGCGAGGCCAGCGTCAGGTTGTCGGCGATCGACGAGCCCAGCACGAGACCCTGCTCCTTGCGACTCTCCGGAATCATGAAGATTCCCTGGTCGATCGCCTGCTTGGGCGATGACACGGAGACGGCTTGACCGTCCAGAAGGATCTCGCCCGCTGACAGGCGATCTGCGCCAAAGATGCATCGTGCGATCTCGCTGCGACCGGATCCGATGAGGCCGGCCAAGCCAACGATCTCCCCGGCATGGATATCGAACGAAACGTCCTGGACCGCTGGCGGGCGCTGCAAGTGGCGCACTGAGAGGCGGATTGCGGTGTCCGGCGCGCGATGCACGCTCGCGTATTCGGTGACGAGTGACTTGCCCACCATGCCCGCCACGAGGGAATCGACAGTCTCATCGACCGTCGCACCTACTCGGACTAGCTCGCCATCCCGCATGATGGCGACTCGGTCGCTGAGCGACAGCACCTCCTCCAGGAAGTGCGAGATGAGGATCACGGTGGCTCCGCGTTCGACGATTTGGCGGATCGATGCATGCAGGCGGACAACCTCGTCCGCAGTGAGCGCCGCACTCGGTTCGTCCATGATGATGAGTCGGGCATCCTGCGACAGTGCCCGGAGGATCTCAACCTTCTGCTGATCGGCAATGCGCAGCGTGGCCACTTTAGCGCGTGGATCGAGATCGAACTTGGTCAACTCCACCAGCTCGTCGTACCGGCGTCGCATCTCCTTGCGGTTGGGGAAGATCCCCCGGCGCGGGAGATTGCCGAGCAGAACGTTCTCCTCAACGGTGGCGTCCGGGACGAGCATGATCTCTTGCGCCATCATGGAAACCCCGCCGCGAATACCTTCGTAGGGGTTCCGAAACGTTACGGCCTCACCGTTGACGAGGACTTCACCGCTATCCGGGCTGTGCACGCCCGCGAAAATCTTTGCAAGCGTCGACTTGCCCGCGCCGTTCTCACCCACAAGGCCGAACACACTCCCCGCGGGAATGTCCAATGAGACATTGCGAACAGCCCGTGTTGCGCCAAAGGTCTTAACGACGTTGCGCGCCTCGAGCACGGATGGGGAGGCGGTCATCTGACCGCCTCCCCACACCATGTGATGCTCATACCAGTTGTCAGCCGAGATCCGAGTAGGCGCACTCGTAGCCGGCGATGACATCAGCCGTGCCCTTGGGATCGCGGAGATCCTGGCTGTTGATCACCAGGGCGGGAGTCCCACCGTTGGCGATCTCCGAGCCCAGGATCACGGACTCGTAGCCCATCGCGACCGTGTCAAGGTTGTAGAGCGCGTACCACTTGCCCGCGCTCACAGCGTCGAACGCCTCGCACGAAGCACCGTTGCCGATCAGCTTGACCTTGGCGGTGTCCACCACGCCCTCAGCTCCGATGATCGCCTGAGACGACCCCACCATCACGTTGATCTCGGGGTTTGCCTGCAGGGCGTCCTGCGCCGCCTTCTTGCCAGAGTCAGGTGAGTAGCCACCCTCAACCTGCGCTACCAACTTGGCGTTGGGGTTGGCCGCCGCCAGCGTGGAGACGAAGGCCTCGGTACGAGCATTGTCGAGTGGCAGCGCCTTGAATCCCTCGAGGTAGGCCACGTTGCAGGGGTTGAGGTCGGCACAAGCCTCGGCTGCCAGCTCGGCGAGGATCGAACCATTCGACACCGGCGTCTCGCCGACCACGGCAAGGCCCGGCACCTGGGGCTCGAGGGTCGTGAAGTCGGCCCCGAGCGGGGTGAAGGCGGCGACGACGGTGATGCCCTTGTCGATCGCCTCCTTGGCTGCCGTCGCCATGCCGACCGAATCGGACGCCAGCATCACGTAGACCTGAGCGTCGCCCTTGATCGTCTGGTCCTGGACGGCCTTGATCTGTGCGGCCGCGTCGTACTCGGCCGGGCTGAGATCGAGGACCTCAGCGCCGATCTCAGCGGCGCCTTCCTCGACACCCTTGAGCACGGCCTGGGTGAACGAGTTCGTCTTCCAGAAGCCGAAGAACGCGACCTTCTTGACGACCTCGTTGGCACCGGGCTCCGGTGCCGGAGCGGCAGAGCTGCTCGCGGCATCGGTGGGTGCTGGCGCGGCGGAGGAGCTCTCGCTCGATCCACCGCTGGAACCGCAGGCAGCAAGCGTCAGTGTCAGGACCGACGCGCCCGCGAGAGTCAGGAGCTTGCTTGACTTCACCTAGTTTCTCCTTTGTGTCCCGACCGGTAAGTCGGCCCATAGTGGGTTTTCGGGGATCGAATGGAGCACCTCGTGGATCTGCGCTGACGCCTTCGGATCGAAGTCGCCGGACATCAGCGCGGTGAGGTCCTCGGTCGCTACCCCGCGTTCGGGATGGTCCAGCCAGCGCTGATACGCATCTCGGTCTTCCCAATAGCCGATGACCCACGCGCGTGAGTCATCGTCCTCTGGCGCGCTAAGGCTCAGTGCCCAGCACCCTTCGACAGTGATCGCAGTCTCCAGAATGCGATACCGTCGAAAAACTTCGTGCAATCTTTCCCTTCCTCCCGGGATCAGATCAAATTGCAGGACGGAGACGATCATCCGGACGTCGCCTTAGCGCGCCCAGCCTGAGTCGCCGCCTCGTCGACGCTGAGCGTCGAAGGATCGATGACAACGCCGTAGTCACGGCGAGCAGCCTCAATGGAGACGTAGCCCTCGCGGACATCACGCGCGACCCGCTCCGGCTCGCGCTCCCAAGCGCGTCCCCAGCCGCCACCGCCGCCGGTGAGGTTGGTGATCGTCTCGCCGGTCTCGAAGTAGGTCGTGCTGAAACCGATCTCATCCTGTCGCTCAGTGCCTTCGTATCGGACGACGATGTTGTTGACTCCCGGCTCGCCTCCTCCGACAGACCAGGGCTGCGTCCGTGTCTTGTAATTGATCACGATCGCGGTCGTAGGAGCGAGGAAGCGATAGGCCCGCTCGATGCCCACGCCGCCACGATTCTTGCCAGGGCCGCCCGAATCAACGCGGTAGCCGTAGCGATCGATGATCATGGGGGCCTTCGCCTCGAGGATCTCCACCGGGTTATTGCGGCAACCCGGCTCAGTGATGTGCATGATCCCGTCTTCACCGTCGCCGCCTGCGTGAGCTCCGAAGCCCACGGCGTCGTTGGTCGCTTCCAGCCAAGGAGCGTTGTTGCGCGGATTCACCCCGAGGTTCATGACGTCGCACACGTCCCCGCCGGAGCACGCCGGGATGAGATCCGGCATGCCTTGGGCAAGGGCCTTCGTGACGACCTCAGGGGCCAGCAGGCCCGTCCAGAGGGTGAACGTGGGAAGCGGCGGGACAGCATGCATCAGGCTCCCCTCCTTCGCCTTGACCTCGAGATTGCGGAAGTTGCCCGCACAGATCGGGGTATCCGGAGTGGTCACGGCCTTGAAGGCGAGGCGGGATGCCGCGATAGTCATGCCGATCGGCACGTTGATGGGGCCTTGCGCCGCCTTGTCCGTAGCCGTCCAGTCGATGATCATCGAATCGCCCTCGATGGTGACAGTGACCTTCAACTCCACAAGGTCGTCCGTGATCCCGTCTGAATCCACATAGTCGACTGCGGTCCACTGGCCGTCGGGGAGCTTCGCCACCGCAGCCCGCGAGAGACGTTCACCATGGTCACTGATCTCCTGCATGGCCTCGAGAAGGGTGCTGTCGCCGTACTTAGCGGCAATCTCCCCGAGACGGACATCGCCGGTGTGCACAGCGGAGACCATCGCCTGAATGTCGCCGATAGTGCGCTCGGGGAATCGGCTGTTGAAGCGGACGATGTTGAAGATGTCGTCCCTGATCTGGCCGCGAGAGTAGAGCTTGACCGCCGGGAAGAAGATGCCCTCCTGGTACATGTCGGTGGAGTCCAAAACGTAACCGGGAACCTTCTGCTTCAGGTCCAGGACGTGGACACGGCACGACGCGAATCCGATGTGACGATCACCGTGGAATATCGGGGTGAAGACGAGCGGGTCCAGGGTGTGCGCCGCCGACCAGTACGGGTAGTTGCACATGATCACATCACCGGGCTCGAGCGCGTCGAGGCCGAGGAACTTGACAGAGTCCTTGATGCCGAAGTCATTGGCCCCCGAAAAGATTGCGATGCCGGGTGCCTCGGCAATGGTGTTGCCCTCAGGATCGTGGAGGCCGATTCCATAGTCGTGGATCTCGTACACAACGGTGTTGTACGCGGTGCGACACAAATTGCGCGCCATCTCTTGCGCGGCCGACAGCATCGCGTGCCGGATGACCTCAGAGGTGATCGAGTCAACCATGTCAGCTTTCCTTTCCGACCGAGATGACGACCTCGCCTAGAGTGCCGATAGTGGCCGTGTCTCCAGCGTGTAGAACGGTTGTCGAGGTGTGCTCGTTGATGATTGCCGGCCCGGCTATCACATCGCCTTGGCCGAAGTCGTCGCGGTGGAACACCCGGTAGGCCACACGCTCACCACCGCGATAGACCATCCGCTCTCCGCGTGGGGTGGGATTGCCCGAGCCTGCAGGCACCTCGGGCATCGTCGGCGCGTCGACCACTCCGGTGGCACTCAGGCGGACGGCCACGATCTCGATGGGATCGGTCATGGTGTGTCCGTAGGCACGCTCGTGCGCCTCCGCGAAGGCAGTGTGGAGGCGCTGCACCTCGTCCGTGTTGAACACTCCTTCGACAGGCAGCGTCACCGAGTGCTCCTGGCCGGCGTAGCGCAGATCTACAAACTGGGCGAAAGTGCGGCTCTCAGGCGCGAAACCCTCCGCCTCGAGTGCCGCCTCACCCTCCCTCTTCATCTCGAGGAACTCCTGCGCGACCGCGCCAGTATCCACCGAGTCGAGGAGCGACATCCGGGTCCGAGAGAAGTCATGCTGGACGTTGGCCATGAGCATGCCGAAGGCGCAGAAGGCACCGGGGCCGGGCGGGACGATGACCGTGGGGATCGAAAGTTCGCGGGCGACGTCGACCGCCACGAGGCCTCCGCCACCACCGAAGGACATCAGGGCGAAGTCGGCCGGGTTGTGGCCGAGCTCGACGGTGATCGCACGTACAGCACCCACGATCTTCGTCGTGGAAATGCGGATCACACCCAGAGCCACGTCATCCACGGATAAGCCGAGCGCATCAGCACTCGCTTGCAGAGCCTGCTGAGCGAGAGCCGGGTCCAGGCTGAGCGTCCCGGCGAGGGCTGCATCGTTGCCAAGGAATCCGACATGGAGAGCCGCGTCGGTGAAGGTCGCCTGCGTGCCACCACGACCGTAGGCAGCCGGCCCGGGATCGGCGCCCGCGCTCGCCGGTCCCACCTGAAGGTGATTGCCCTCATCGATCCATACGAGGGAACCACCGCCGGCTCCGATCGTGTGGATGTACAGCGAGGCGAGGTTGATCGGCAATTCCTCGAAGGAGGCGTCGTAGTACGTCAGAGGCTGGCCGTCGACAACAAGCGAGGCGTCAAGGCTGGTGCCTCCCATGTCGATGGTGATGAGGTTGGGGTGCTTCGTGACGTTGCCAAACCACGACGCACCTAGCACGCCCCCGGCGGGTCCCGACAGGATCAGATTGACCGGTGCCTCCTGCACAGTGGCGGCAGTCATCGCGCCCCCGCCCGAGCGCGTCATGAGGAACTGTCCACCGAATCCTGCGTCGCCCAGCGAACCGGTCAACTTGCCCAGATAGCGACGCACGATGGGCTTGATGTAAGCGTCGAGGACAGCGGTGCTGGTGCGCTCGTACTCGCGGATCTCGCGAGACAGCGACGATGAGCGTGTGACCTCGACGGAGGGCGCCACTTCGGCGATGATGGCCGCCATCCGCTCCTCGTGCTCAGGGTTGACGTAGGAGTGGATGAAGCAGATGGCGACTGCCTCAAGTCCATGATCGACGATTTCCTGAGCGACTTCGCGCGCGCGTGCCTCGTCGAACTCCACGAGGACATTGCCCTCGAAGTCGAGACGCCCGGGAACTTCGAAGATGTCGTACCTGGCTACGAGGGACTCTGGCTTGCGGTACTTGAAGTCATACATAGGGGTGCGCGCGGTGCGACCGAGGAGATAGACATCGCGGAAGCCTTGCGTGGTCACGATTCCTGTCTTGGCGCCGCGGCGCGTCAGCAGGGCATTCAGGCCGAGAGTCGTGCCGTGGACAAACGTCGTGATGTCGGCGAGGGGGACCCCCGTCGCCTCAAAGCCATCCAGGACACCGCGCTGCGGGTCCGAGGGCGTCGTGGGGACCTTGTCGAAAGCGAGCGAGCCAGTCCCCTCACGCAGGGAGACCACATCGGTGAATGTCCCGCCGACGTCGATCGCCACCCGAGTGCCCTGAGTCATCTGCATTCCCGCCCTTTCGTGTCACGCCCTGAGTGCCCCGACCCTCCCGCGAGCGAGCCCGCCGAGTCTTGGCCGTCCTAGTCGTCATGAGAGTCCATAAAGTACAAATCTGTGCCATAGCACTGTAACGCGACAGCGACTGGATCTGAGAAAACCGATGAATGAATCGGCTCAAAATCGGGCATACGCAGCCGTCACTGCCATAGCAGCCAGTCCTTCAGCAGGCCCGAGAGTCCGATACTTACCAGACCGCGACCGGTTTCCACGGGACCCCTGAAGCCGGTTGAAAGGTCCGGCTACGCCAGGCGTTCAGCCACCCTCGAGGGGAGCGATCTGCGTGACCGCGGCGAGGGCGTAACTGATGTGGTGACTCACGATCTCCTTCACGCCGTCCGCATTTCCGTCGGCCATGGACCGCACGAGATCTACGTGCTCCTGCGCGGATCGAAGCAACTGGCCCGACTCGCGCAAGCCGGGAAAGGCATGCATACGCGCCTGCGCACGCAGTCGCTCGGACATCTCCACGAGGACGGGATTGCCCGTGAGCTCGAGGACTTCACGGTGAAAATCCCTGTCGGCTTCGATGTAGCCGTGGAGATCGTCGTGGGCCGCGAAGTACGCGGTCCGCTCAGCACTCTCGAGGAGCTCCTCCATCTCGCCCTGAGTGGCTCGCCTCAAGACGTCCAAGGTCGCAGGGATCTCGAGGAGCCGACGTACGTTGGCGATGTGCACCACAGTCGCCGCGTCCGGCTGCACCACAGTGAAGCCCTTGTTGGGTCGAACACTGAGCAATCCCTCGCCGCACAGGTCCAGGATCGCCTCACGGAAGGGGGTGGGTGAGACGCCGAACTCGGCAGCCATACTCCGCACGGTGTAGGTCGTCCCCGGGCGAAGGTCTCCGCTAATGAGAGCCTCGCGCAACTGCTCGGCAACCTGCTCCCGCAGCGACGGCGGACGCACCCCGGACACGGCCGACACTCTAGCCAGGCAGGGAGCGCCCTAGCCGACCACTCGGCGCCCGGCCTTGATGACAATCCGCTCGGGCGACTCCTCCCACAGCACCTCGGGTGCGGTGAAGGGATCGCGAGGGAGGATCAGTAGGTCACCCGTGCACCCCGGAGCCACCCGACCATGGCGCGCAACACCGAGGATCTCGGCGTTGCGGGAGGTAAGGCTCCGCAGTAGTTCAAGGGTGCCCTGCACCTCATGCTGCAGGGGGAGACCACTGAGTTGCATGTACTCGAGGTCGCCCATGAGATCGGAGCCAAATCCTACGGGAATGCCCATGGACATGGCCAGCTCGACGGCACCCTGGCCCGCCTGGAGCACCTGAGCATTCTTCTCCAAGGCCACGGGTGCCATGCCGAGATCACGCCCGTGCTCCGCCATGGCGAAATAGGTCACGAGAGTGGGCACAAGCACTGCACCGACTTCCCTCATCACGTCGGCAGACTCGGAGTCGAGCAGATTGCCATGCTCGATACTGCGCACGCCGTTGCGTACCGCATGGATGATCGCCTCGGGCGAGTAGGCGTGGGCAGCCACATACGAGCCCCGCCTGGTCGCCTCCTCCGCGACAGCCCGGATTTCCTCTCCTGAGTACTGCGGGATCCGGATCGGGTCTGTCAGAGATACGACGCCGCCGGAGGCCATGATCTTGATCGCGTGAGCACCTGTCCTCAACCGCTCGCGGACGGCAACACGGAGATTGTCCACCCCGTCCACTACCTCGACGCCGTGATGATTCGAGCAGCACACATCGAGATGGGCGCTTCGGGGGTCGCCGTGACCTCCGGTCTGACTGAGGGCAGGACCGGTGAAGTAGTAGTTGGGCGCGGGGAAAAGGCCTTGATCGACAGCCATTTTCAGCCCGATGTCGCCGCCGGCGACGTCACGCACCGTGGTGAATCCACGTCGCAGGGCCGAAGCAAGGCGCCGCGACCCCTTCAGCGCCACCCAACTGGTGGGGCTGGCTTCCATCTCCATCATGTTCAGGCTGACGCCGTAGGCGTGCATGTGGTTATCGATGAATCCGGGCGTCACCACTGCCCCACGAGCGTCGATGACTTCGTCGTCGGGGGCAGGCACCACTCCAGCTCCGACCTCAACGATGTCCCCGGCAGAGATGCGCACGGCACCTTCCTGCAGGTCGGCTCCCACTCCATCGAAGATGAGGGAGTTGACGACGGTGAGGTCTCCGGTCTGCATGGCGACTCGCTTTCTCGTTGGAGACTGGGACTAGGGAAAGCACATGACGCTAGGCGAGCGCCTGTTTGCGATAGGCACCGGGGGGCAACCCCAGGATAGAGCGGAACTGCCGCGTGAATGAGCTCTGGTCATAAAAGCCGCATGCTTGAGCGATCTCGCCCATCGTCATCTGGGTCGTCCCCATGAGCCGCACGGCATGCTCAATGCGCAAGCGCTGGAGAATCGCGCGCGGGGGCAAACCCAGCGTCCGGTGGGTGAGACGTTCGAGTTGCTTGGTCGAAAGGCCCGCGATTTGAGCGATATCACTGATCCGCCAAGCCTCGTCGATGCGGTTGCGCACCTCGACGAGGGCCTGGGCAAGGCCTCCATGGGCACTGTTCATGTGAGCGTGGAGATCCACGGACAGCACCGCGAGGCCAACCGGCCGGCCTCCATCGTCGATGAGCCGAGACTTGGACGTGAGGTACCAGCCGAGCTGGCCGTCCACGCGAACGATGAGTTCTAGGTGGCCCGAAAGTGGCTGGCCCGAGCGCATGACCTCGTCGTCCTGAGCAGCGTAGGAGGCGGCCAGCTCGGGCGCGAAGAGATCGCCCACCGTCGCTCCCACGAGATGCGCCGCGGGGCGCCCCACGCGATCGGCAAATCCCCTGTTCACGTAGACGTACCGCCCTCGGAGATCCTTGGCGGAGGCCATGACCTGCGGGAGACCTTCCACGAGCTCGATGAACAGGGTCAAAGCAGCGCATGCTGCGACAGACACCTCTCGTGTCTCTGGTACCGATTCGACACTCACGGGGTCACTGTGGCACAAGACCGATGCCCGGGGACGCGGTGGACTTCTCCCATGACGATCGCCCCCGATCAGACCGAGCAGACCCGCGCACCCGCGGCCGAGCGCCGTGCCCGCGATCTCCTCACGCGCGCCCTGGCCGGCACCACGCGCAAGGAGCGGCGCGCAGCGCAGCGCCTGGGTCGACTCCTCGCCGATGACGATGGTCGCGATCTCATCCTCGACCTCACCGATCAGGTCCTGCGCATCCGCGATCGCAAGCGGGCCGCACGCCGCCTCCGCGATCTGGTCGCGCAGGGTGCGCCCGCATCGCTGAGCCCGATCGATCGCATGGGGCTGCGTGTCCTCGGTGTGATCGCGCCATACGCGCCGCGACTGGCCGAGCGAGCAGTCGACTGGCGCGTCAATCAGGAGACGACCGGGGTCATCCTCCCCGGTGAGGACGCACCCCTCACCCGCTATCTCGCACGCAGACGTGCCGACGGCTTCCGGCTCAACGTCAACGTGCTCGGCGAATCGATCCTCGGGGACGACGAGGCCGCAGCGCGATTCGACCTGGTCTCGTCGCGCATCCGCCGCCCGGATGTCGACTACGTCTCGATCAAGATCTCCGCGCTGTGCGCCAATCTCGATGTCCTCGCCTGGGACGACTCCATGGCTCGCGTGACTGAGCGCCTGGCGGCGCTCTACCGCGTCGCCCGCGATCACGGCACCTTCGTCAACCTCGACATGGAGGAGCACCGCGACCTCGAGCTGTCGGTCGAGGCCTTCATCCAGGTGCTGGACAGCCCCGAGTTCGTCTCGATGCCGGCCGGGATCGTCCTGCAGGCCTACATCCCCGACTCGCACGTCGCCCTGGACCGGCTCATTGCCTGGGCCAACGCGCGGCACGCCTCGGGCGGTGCACCGATCAAGATCCGGCTGGTCAAGGGCGCCAATCTCGCGATGGAGCAGGTCGAAGCCGAACTCCACGACTGGCCGCAGGCGCCGTACTACTCCAAGGCCGATGTCGATGCCTCCTACAAGCGGATGCTGGCGACCGCGCTCGAGAGCGCCA
>Ga0181556_1000979_pt1 | contig 29870 bp, 50 predicted proteins | sample 011ome_14_FD_148651 | JGI IMG/M metagenome (GOLD analysis project Ga0181556, IMG submission 148651) | Coastal salt marsh microbial communities from the Groves Creek Marsh, Skidaway Island, Georgia - 011505AT metaG (spades assembly) | ecosystem: Environmental > Aquatic > Marine > Intertidal zone...
GCATCACCGGCATCGGCGTCTACAAGAACTCGCTGCACTTCGACCTCGGCTCGCGCCGTGCGTGGGGCCCGACCAAGCGCAGGGAGAGCGTCCCGCCGTGGGCTGCCGAGGCGATCATGCGCCATGAGACGGGCACCGTCCGTCCGCAGGGCGGCATCACGGGCGGCATGAGCTTCGATCAGGTGTGGTCGCGGCTGATCAACGCCGAGAGTGGTGGCAACCAGTCTGCGGTCTCCTCGAAGGGGGCCATTGGCCGTGCGCAGATCATGCCGACCACTGGCCCAGATGCTGCCAAGTATGCCGGTCTCCCGTGGGATCTGGAGCGCCTCAAGAACGACCCGCAGTACAACGAGGCCCTTGGTCAGGCGCTGCTGAAGCACCACCTCAAGACCTATGGCGGCGACTATTCCAAGGCTCTGGCGGCGTACAACGCTGGCTCCGGCGCGGTGGATAGGGCCGTCGAGAAGGGTGGCGACAACTGGGTCAACTACCTGCCGGACGAAACTCAGGGCTACCTCGGGAAGATCGTCTATGCGCAGGGTGGTGCCGGTGTTTCTGCCCCCACGTCTAGGATGACCACCTCGCAGGCCATCGAGCAGGTGAGGGCAGACCCCGCCTTCCAGCGCCTGCCCATCGAGAAGCAGGACAGCCTCATCAGCTCCATCACCACCCAGTTCAATAAGCTGGACGAGGAAGACAAGCTGGCCAAGGCACAGCTCACTGCCGACTACCGCCTCAAGGTGGACAGCGACCTGAAGTCCATTGAGGACACGGGGCAGGGCGATCCCAACCTGACCATCGATGATGTCTCCTTCGCGATGGGGCCGACTGAGGCGGCGAAGTGGTATCAGGCGCGGCAGGTGAACAAGGCCATCTGGGACGCGACGAGCAAGTTCGTCGAGATGCCGGACGCTCAGGTCACCCTCCAGATCGCGGAGATGAAGGACAGCCTCGAAGGCATGAAGGGCACGCCCCAGTACGGCATCATGGAGAAGGTGATCGCCGCCGCCGAGGCCAAGCACAACGAGCTGAAGAACCTGCGCCGCGATGACCCGTTCACCGCCGCCGAGCAGCTTCCGGGGGTCAAGGGCTACATCGAAGACCTCATGGACCCGCGCCGGTCGAAGGAAGGCGAGAGCCTTGCCTCGCGCACCGAGCTGGCCATCGAGGCTGCGATGGATGCCCAGCGCAAGTTCGGCTTCCGCAGGGACACGGACCTCGCTCCGATCCCGAAGCGCACCGCCATCGAGCTTGGCATGCAGCTCCAGCAGGTGGGTTTCGAGGCCGCAGCCCTCGACCAGACGGACAGTCCGGCAGCCGCGCTTCTGGTCAGGAAGCAGTACGAACAGCTCCAGACCATCTACGGCAAGTACACCCCTGACGTGATCGCCTATTCGTTGGGCGTCACCACGACCATGAGCCGCGACAGCCGCGAGCTTCTCACCGACACCCTCACTGCCCTTGGCACCGGCAAGCAGCTCCCCGCCGAGCGCCGCGCCGCGAACAGGGCGAAGCGGGAGGCCGAGGACCAGCAGCGCGCCATGAACGGCTGGGGGCAGCGCCTGTTCAGTTGGATGGGCGGCGACGAGGAGCAGCCGCAGCCCGCCCAGCCCTACACCCCGCCCGTGAATAACGAGCCCGCGCCGCAGGACAATCCCGAGGCTGACCCCGCAGGGATCGAGCCGTCCCTCTCGACCGACGACAGCCTCAACAGCCGATAGCGAGACCATCCAGCATGAAGTCCCTTTTTGCAGATCGCCTGCCGAAGCCTCTTTCGTCGAAGGAGCTTCAGGGCTGGATCAAGGCTGACCTTGAGAAGCGGGCGGCGTTGGAGCAGCCCACCCCGAGCGATGCCTTCACTGCGCCCAAGATCGAGCAGCCGAGCGACAGTATTCCGGGGCAGATCGGTGCTGGCGTCAGCTCCGTCCTCGCAAAGGTCACGGAGCAGTTCCCCTCCCAGATCAAGGCCGACATTTTCCGTGGCTTTGCCGATGCTGCCGAAAAGGGCTTCTTCGAGAACCTCCAGAACGAGGAGAACCCCTCGGTTCTTCCGGGCCCCGGAGATGTCATCGGCGGCCTCATCAACAACGCTGGCGCTGCAATCTTCGGCAAGGAGGATGCGCAGGCCACGGCTCAGGAAGCCCAGCGCAAGGCCATTCAGGCGTCTCAGGACATCGCCCGCCGCTACCCGCAAGGGACCAGCGCAGAGCGGTTCTACAAGGCCGTGCCGGATGACCCCCTCTACACGTGGGCTGGCGCTGTCGGCACCCTGAAGGCCATTGCCAACGAGCCGGAGGGAGCCGCCCAGTTCAGCGCGCGGATGATTTCGGAGATGGCTCCGGCCCTGACGGGTGCCGCCATCATCGGCTACGCCACGAAGAACAAGAGCCTCGCCGCCGCCTTCATGGGCCTGAACTCCTACGCGATGGAGCGCTACGCGGAGCCGGTGGACTTCCTGATCTCGAAGGGCATGGACCCCGCAGATCCGGCAAGTGTAAACGCTTTCGTCAAAAACAGCGCCATCCTCGACGAGGCCGAGCAGTCCGGCATCACGCGGGGCATGATCATCGGCTCCATCGACTTCCTGTCCGGCAGGCTGGCAGGCGCAACGCTGGCCAAGAACCCCGTGGTGAACATGGCTGGCCAGACGGTCGTGCAGGGCACGCTGGGCGGCGCTGGCGAGGCGCTGGGGCAGGCTGCCACCCGCGACGAGATCAACTGGAAGGACGTGACGCTGGAGTTCCTCGGGGAGTTCGCTGGTGCGCCCCTCGAAGTCGTGACGATGGCCAACGAGTACGTGAAGGCCAAGGGCGGCAACAAGAAGGAGATCGACCTCGAACAGGTCCGTCTCGACGCGGCGCGGGGAGATCCCAAGGCGGTCGCCACCCTCAAGGCCTATGGCATGACCGAAGACCAGATCGCCAACTTCGTGGCCAAGGCCAAGCCCAAGGTCATCGAGGAGACGATCAACGGCATCCAGCAGTACGCCGATACCCAGCAGCCGACCGTCGAGCAGCGTCAGGCTGCCATCGAGGAGACCCAGAGGAAGCTGGCCGAGACCATTGGCGGGGTGGCCCCCACAGTCGAGGTAAAGCTGCCCAGCGACAAGCCGACCGAGCCCCCGAAAAAGAAGGCCCGTGGAGCCTCGAAGAAGGCTGCGGCTACCACCCCCGCCCCCACCCCCGCGAAGCCCGCCACGGACGCTCCTACGGGCGCACAGCCCCCTTCCGAGACGGGGGGTGCCACCGTCCAGTCTGACATGCCGGTGACCCCGCTGCCGGAGAAGCAGGCCGAGCGTCCGGCGGTGACCGTGGTCTCCCAGAAGAAGGGCGGCGACCAGTTCGAGGGCGTCCACACCAAGGTCACCCTGTCCAACGGCGAGACCGCCACCCTCCAGCGCATGACCGATGGCATGAAGGGCTGGCACTGGATGGAGAAGCCGACCTACGGCAGCTCGATGGTGGGGCCCGACTACACCTACATCGCGGACAACAAGAAGGACGCGATCCAGTACGTGATCGACCACTTCAACGAGAAGGCCACGGTCGATGAGGCGGTGCAGGCGGGTGAGACCACGATCCAGACGCCGGAGTTCAAGAACTGGTTTAAGCAGAGCGCGGCGGTCAACCCTGAAGGGAAGCCGCAGGTGTTCTTCCACGGCACCGGCAGGGACATCAAGGCCTTCGGCAACGCCAAGTCTGCATCTCTGGCTGGCGAGGAGGGCCCGTTCTTCCTGAGCCCCAACCCGAAGTTCGCCAACCAGTATGCCGAGATGGACCTCTCGGCTGGCGGCGGCGGCAAGGACAGGAAGAAGGGCGGCAACGTCATGCCGGTCTTCGCCTCAGCCCAGAAGCCCTTCGACTACGACAATGTCGGCCACGTCGAGCAGGTGGAGGCCGGTGTCCGCGAGGGGCTGGCCAACGGCACCTACACGGTCAAGGATCTCTACTCCCCGAAGGAGTACAAGCGGGTCACCTCGACGATGGGCGAGATGACGCCCGAGAAGGAGCAGAAGCTCCTCGACGAGCGCCTGATCCAGATGACAAAAGCCCTCCCCACGGGGAGCTGGGCGATGCTCGAAACCCCCGCGCTCCAGAAGGAGATCCGCAAGGGCTTCGACAGCTTCTTCGTCCGCGAGGCCACGATCAAGAACCTCGCCGTCTACAGCCCGAACCAGATCAAGTCGGTCTTCAATCGCGGCACGTTCAATGCCGAAGACCCGAACATCGACGCGATGGCTGCCCCCAAGGAGCGCATCGTCGATGGCGGCGCTCCGGTGCCGAACGCGGTGGACAAGGTCTCCTCGCTCGAAGAGGCCTTCAAGTTCGTGAAGTCGCAGGTGTTCGCCACGGGCCGCGACCTGAAGCTCGCCCTTCAGGCTGCCGTGCAGGCGGCTGCCGAGGGTGTGGACCTCACTGTCCAGAACACCGAGAACCAGCAGCACCTCGCGCGCATGGTTGTGCGTGACGCCCTCTACGCCCTGAAGTCGAACTCGAACGCTGTGGGCTGGTACGACAAGACGGTGACCAAAGCGCTCAAGGTGCTGGCCACGATCCACCCCGAGATCCAGACAGACCCCGATGCGAAGTTCGCCTTCACCTTCGCTCTGGCCGTCACCTCGAACGGCCTCAAGGTGGACAAGAACTTCCAGCTCGCGGAGCAGGCCTACCAGATCTTCAAGAAGACGGGGAAGATGCCGACCGACATCGGCATCGGCACGGCGGCTGACGCCATCAACAAGAGCCTCGGCGCATTCAACGAGCTGGTGGACCGCTTCGGCAAGGACGATGCCCGAGCCCTGATGATGACCCACTTCACCGTGGCCCAGCTCAGGAAGCTCGGCCTCGGCGTGACGGGCGAGGATGCCACGACCGTGGTGCGTGGTGCTGCCTTCATCGGCCCCAAGATCGGCAACGGCTTCTTCTCGAACCTGAACGGCGTGTTCGACGCGCTGACCATCGACCGCTGGCTGATGCGGACGTGGGGCCGCTGGACCGGCAACCTCGTCAGCGTGCGTGCCGACAAGGTGGCTGCCAAGTCTGCGGAACTGACCGCCCTCATCGACCAGCTCACCCCCGAGGAGAAGGCAGCGTTTACACAGGCTACCGGCGTGGCCCTTGACGGCAAGCCCGAAGAGATCGCGATGGCGATCAAGGCTGCCTCGACGGACCCTGCGATCCGCGCCGAGATGAACAAGATCGGCAAGCCCTATGGCAACGATGACCAGCCGGTTGGCGACTGGCTGCGCCGCACGGGCAATGGCCTGTGGGGCTACCTCGACGGCCAGATCGAGCAGCCCGAGCAGTCTCAGCGCCAGTACATCCGCGATACCTTCGGTGCCGCGCTGAAGTGGCTGAATGCCAACGGCTACCCCGACCTCACGATGGCCGACCTTCAGGCCCTGCTGTGGTATCCCGAGAAGCGCCTCTATGATGCGGCCAAGATTTCCGACGAGGCTGATATCGAAGAGGGGTACACGGACGATGACGCCCCCGACTACGCCAACGCGGCAATTGGACTTGCGAAGGAAAAGGGTGTATCCTCCGAGAAAATTGACAATGCGGTCAAGAACGCGGAGCTGGAATATGCGGCCAAGGTCAGCACAAGAGGAACAGGACGAGGTGACGCTGGACCCGAAGAAGCTGGGAACCAAGGCGGAGCTGCGCGCAATGATGGAGGAGAACGCAAAGAGCGGTCTCGGCTCCTCAAGCGCTGGGTCTTCCAAGAAGATCGACATCGTCGGATCGGTGATGGAGGAGTACGGGTTTTCCGAGGACAAAGCCTTGGAAGAAATCAAGCGCTGGGGCGGGTAAAGGCCCGCTTCGAACCCACCGGCAACTTCAAGAAGATCGCAGAGGCATCCGAAATTCGGGTGCCTTCTGCTTTCTATGAGCTGGCTCCTGCTGGCGATGAGGCAACCGCGAAGTTCGAGGAGGCTGTCGCCAAGGCTGAGGCCGCTGTTGCCAATGCCAAGTCCGATGGTGCGAAGGCCAAGGCCGAGGCCCGTCTGGAGAAGGCGAAGGCCGATCTCGACAATGCGAAGAACTCGCATGCTCGCTTGTTCAGCGATGCCATCACCGCGTCCAAGAACGCCAGTGACTTCGGCGCTGCGGTCTATGTCTACCCGACCGAGGACTACGCCAAGATGCGGCTGTTCCTCACGGATGACAAGCTCAACGGCTTCGCGATCAAGCCTGATGGCGACATCGTATCCGTCTTCTCGTCCGGCGGCGGCGCAGTGCATGCGATGCTGGAGCTGGCGGTCGAGCAGGGCGGCACCAAGCTCGACTGCTTCAACACCGTCCTTCCCAAGCTCTATGCCCTGTCCGACTTCGTCGAGGTTGGCCGCGACAAGTGGAGCGACGAGTACAAGCCGGAAGGCTGGGACTACGGCACCTTCAAGGACTTCAACGGCGGTCGCCCCGATGTCGTGTACATGGAGTATCGCCCGCAGGCGGTGCAGTCCAATGAGGTGGTGATCGAGGAGGACGGCAACGAGGAGGCGATCCTCCCCCGCAAGTCCGGTGCCCAGCTCACGGGCGGCAAGACCCGCACGGGCGGCATCGCCTCGACGCCGACGAACACCAGCTATGACGCGACCCTGACCCAGATCCACCAGAACTTCATCAGCCTGATGAACCTTGTGGTCAGGACCGGCTCGGTGACGGCTGGCGGCGGTCAGGCTCTTGGCCAGCACAGCAAGGACAACGGCGTCATCCGCCTGAAGGAGGCGCGAGACTTCGAGGTGCTGACCCATGAGGCTGGCCATGCGCTCCACTCGGATCGCGGCGCGCAGCTCGACGCCATCATCAACTCGGCGCTGGGCTCGACGGAGCTGGCGGCGCTCGCCCGCTACTTCTACGGCGGCAGCCTGAAGAACGCGACCAAGACCAAGATCCTGCGCGAGGGCTTTGCCGAGTTCTTCCGCCTCTACATGACCAACGATGCAGAGGCCGTGAACTTCGCCCCGAACTTCTACACCCAGTTCGAGAACATGCTGGGCAATGCGGACCCGAAGCTTCTCGACGGCATCCGCACGATCCGCTCCCAGTACAAGCGCCTCTTCGACATCTCGTCGGTGGCCTTCGGCAAGAGCTTCCTCGTCTCCAGCGTCGAGGGAGGCTTCCTCCAGAAGGCCCGCGCTGGCATCGAGGAGATGGGCCTGATCGGCTACCTGAAGTATGGCCTCGGCTTCACTGCCTACCGCGCCTACACGGGCGTGGTGGACAAGGCCAATGTGCTGACCCGCATCAAGACGGAACTCCAGAACATCGAGGAGAAGAACAAGGGCACGGTCTATGACCTGAAGCGCTTCGAAGATCCGCGCGTCCTGTATGAGATGATGCAGCGCTCCGGTCAGGTAGCGACCGACGAGATCTTCCACGGCGTCACCGACTTCTATGGCCGCAAGAACACCACCGCCTCGATGCGCGATGCCATCGCCCGTTTACACGATGTCGATCCCACCAAGAAGATCCCGATGGATGAGACGCTGATCGAGGACTTCAACAACTACCTTGTTGCCAAGACCGTCCTCGAAGACGAAACGAACCCCGATCTCCTCGCGCGCAAGGACAAGCCGACCGCTCCCTACAACAAGGCGGATGCCCAGCAGATCATCAGCGAGCTGGAGGCCAAGCACGGCGTGAAGCTGATCGAAGCCTCGGAGATGATCTACGACTACCTGCGCGGCGTCTGGAAGAAGATGTACGATGCGGGCCTGCTCGATGCCGAGAAGTATCAGGACGGCCTGATCCGCAAGAACTACGTGCCGCTGCTCCGCGACATGAGTGGAACTGCCACTGGCCCCAGCGCCAAGCAGAGCGCCCTCACGTCCGGCGAGGCGAAGGTGGTGAAGCAGCGTGGAGGTTCTGCCCGCGACATCATCTTCCCGCTCGAAAGCATCATGTCGATCACGATGGGCATGGAGCAGTCCATCGCCAACAACCGCGTGAAGGTTGCTCTGGCCCAGATGGCAGATCGCGCTGGCCGTGGCTCGGGTGCTTTCATCGAGCGCATCCCCGACACCCAGCTCAAGGTCATCGAGGCCCCGATCCTCGACGTGATCAATCAGGCGCTGTCCGGCACCAACCTCTCCACTCAGGATCAGGACATGGTCCGCATGATCTTCGAGAGCGTCTACGATGACGCGGCGAAGGCCACGGTCTTCCGCAGGCAGGTGAAGACGCCGGGGCCCGATGGCGAACACATCATGTTCTTCTGGGAGAACGGCAAGCGCAAGGCCTTCGTGGTCGATGACCCCAACGGGCTTCAGGTCGCTGAGGATCTCTTCGCCGCGATGGACGGCATGGGGCAGGAGAACTTCGGCGCGCTGGTCGATGTCCTCGCGCTCTCGTCTGTGGCTGTCCGCACGGGCGTCACTTCGTGGCTTGACTTCCTCCTCGTCAACTACATCCGCGACCAGCTCTCGGCGTGGGCCCTGACGGACGTGGGCTACATCCCCGTCTTCTCCGGCCTCAAGGGCATGTACCACATCCTCACCCAGAGCGACACGGCGCGGGACTACCTCAATGCTGGTGGCACTATGGGTGGTGTAAACAGTGCGGCTCTGGAGGCGATCCAGACCCAGCGCGATGTGGACATCCTCAAGCGCAAGGGATACTCGGTCCAGCTCTTCGGCTCTGACAAGGGCTACACTGGCGTCATCAAGGCGCTGACCCATCTCTCGGAGCTGATGGAAGGTGCCACCCGTGTGGGCCTGTTCGAGAAGGCCTTCAAGCGCGCCAAGGCCGAGGGCCTGACGGATCAGGATGCGATGACGGAAGCGGCGTGGATCGCGACCGACTACATCAACTTCTCCCGCCACGGCTCGGCCAAGTCTGCCCGCCTTGCCGCCCGCGTTGTGCCGTTCCTGAACGCTCAGGTGCAGGGCCTCGACAAGATGGTGCGCTCGATGTTCGGTGACGATGTCGCTGCGCGCAAGGGCACGCTGTTCGCGCTCAAGGCCTACCTCAAGAGCAGCCGCTCCATCGACGCGATGCAGAACCTGACGCGCGTCGAGAAGGCCCAGCTCAAGAATGGCCGGAAGCTGTGGATGAAGATGGCGATGATCGGCATGATCGGCGCGTCCCTGTCGCTGATGTTCAAGGGAGACCCCGACTACGATGAGGCCTCGCCCTATCTGCGCTCGCGCTACTGGGTGATCCCGCTTGGCAATGGCAAGGTGATCCTGATCCCGAAGCCCTTCGAGCTGGCCATCGTGAACAACGCCATCGAGGCAGCCATCGACAGCAACGGCGCGTCCCGCGAGCGCTTCCTCGACGGCCTCGCCCAGACGCTGACGCCGCCGGTCCAGAACCCGCTGATCAAGTATGTCTATGAGGTCGCGACCAACTACGACACCTTCAAGGATCGGCCTCTGGTGCCCACGTGGATGCAGACCCTGCCTCCGGCGCAGAGGGCGCATGCCTACACCTCGAACGTGGCGAAGAAGATCGGTGAGGCGATCAACGTCTCGCCCATCCTCGTCGAGCATTTCATCACCTCTGTCGGTGCCTCCGCAGGCCGAGACCTTCTGGGCATGCTGGACTGGACCGATCCCAACCGACCGGCCAAGGGCTGGGACGAGACGGCGATCATCCGCCGTTTCATCCGCGAGACCCGTAAGGGCGGCAATACGACCACCGACTTCTATGCCCAGATGAGCCAGCAGAACGGCGAGATCCTGATGGCTGGTGCTGGCTACAAGCAGTACATGGACAGCCAGCGGGTGGAGCAGGCCAATGCCTACCTCGACGGCCTCAATGACGAGCAGAAGGCGTGGGCAATCCTCAACTACAACTGGGATGCGAAGTACAAGCGGATGCATCCGGGGTACAGGACGAACCAAATCGCTGAGGTCATGACCGGCCTGAAGAAGGAGCTGTTCCTCCCGAGCTTCAAGGGCGCTGACGATCAGGACATCGTGCTGACGGCTGGCCAGAAGGCCGAGGTCTCGGAGGCGATCAACGACATCCTGCACCGCGAGATGCGGAACTACCTCGTCGCAATGAAGACCCCCGGATGGCAGGATAAGCCGATCCTGCCGGTGGGCCCGAGCTACGACATGCTGCGCGAGATCAACCCAGACGTGGCTGACCTTCTCGATGCACGCATCGCGAAAGCGAAGGTCTACGACTTTGACATAGTTATGCAGAACTGGCCAGAGGTGAGACAGGCACTGACAGGCGACCGCGAGTATGCGGACCTCGACAGCTACCTGAGAGACTTCGGCGTCAGACCGAGCAAGCGTAAGAGCCGTGACTGAAGGAGGCGCGCCGATGGCTGGTAGGGAAGAAGAGTTCAGCGAGCGTCTCGTTCGCATCGAGACCAAGGTGGACATGCTCATCGAGAGCAAGAACATCCAGATGAAAAGCGAGAAGAAACTAGAGGAACGCATCGAGGACATCGAGCGGCGGCTGAACCTTTTCGGTGGCGCGTTGCTCGTGATCAACTTCTTCGTCCTGTTCTTCTCGGACGCAATCAAAGCGATCATCGCAAAAGCATAGGAACCACATGGCTGCGAAGTCAGGCAACGCTGCGGGCAAACCGTGGCGCAAGAGGCGCGTGCGCCGTCACAAGGCACATCCGCTCAATCACCAGAAGAAGCTCGGACCAAAGGAAAAGCACGCATGAAACTGTCAGCCTCGTCGCTCGCCAAGCTCAAGGGCGTGCATCCAGATCTCGTCCGCGTGATCAAGCGCGCTGCCGAGAAGTCGAAGGTGGACTTCGCCGTGGTCGAAGGCCTCCGCACGATGGAGCGCCAGAAGCAGCTCCTGAAGCTCGGTGCCACGAAGATCCTGAACTCTCGGCACATCACCGGCCATGCCGTGGATCTGGTGCCGATCATCGAGGGCAAGGCCCGCTGGGACTGGCCCCTCTACTACAAGCTCGCGCCTTATGTCTGGGCTGCCGCAAAGGACGAGAACGTGCCCATCGAGTGGGGCGGTCTGTGGACGAAATTCCCTGACGCTCCGCACTGGCAGCTCCCCCGCAAGAAACCCTACCTGTAAGGAGAACGCTCATGTTCACGTCTGTCGATAAGGCGCTCGTCGCGCTGGTGATGGCCATCATCTGGCTCATCAACTTCTTCTTCGGCTACAACCTGTCTTGGATCAGTCAGGACACGGTGGCCACCATCGTCGGCCTGCTGACGCCGATCCTCGTCTGGGCTGTGCCCAACAAGGCGAAGCCCGCCTGATGACATGGCAGGAGGCAGTCGCGACCTTGGTCGTACTTGCTGGGCTGGGGGCGGGGGCATTCCTCGTCGCCCAGCGCCCTGCCTTTTGGGTTGAGTTCGGTGGCCGCGTGCTTGCCGCTCTCGCCCCTCGCATCGCCGCCTTCATCTCGAAGCGCATGACGCCCGAGCAGGAGGCTGAGTTCCAGAAGTCTGTCCGTCAGGGGCAGGAGTGGGACAGCTTCCGCAAGAAGCCCCGCGACAGGTAACCCCTCAGTAGTGTTCGAGCTGGTCCTCGAACTTCTTCAAGACCGCCTTGGTCTCCTCGATCCCGTCCAGCGCGACGAGATCCCCGAGCAGATGCTCGATCAGCTCAATGAGCCTCTTCCTCCGCATCCTGTCGATGATCTGTTTACACGCTCTGTCCAGATCCCTGTGGCTCACCGCCGCCTCCGTTTCCGGTGCTTCTTCTTCGACTTCTTGGTCTTCTTCGCGACAGGCTTCTTCTTCCCCTCGGCCAGCTTCACCACGTCCGGCAGCTTCGGCCCCTGCACCTCTGGCAGTGGGCACATCTGCGCCACGGTCTCTCGCTGGGCATGGAGGACGGGGCTGGTGCAGTGGAGCTGGAGCAGAACCATCGCCAGCTCAACCGAGATCATGCTTTCCCCTTCAACGCGCGGATGGCGGTGGCTACCGATGATGCGGTGAACGGGTCATAACCAAACTGGTCAAACTCCCTCGCCGCCTCCTCCAGCACCTCGTTGCGGATGATGTCGAGGGCGGCGGTTGCTAAGAATGCAGCCCAATCGCTGACAATGGGGTGTGAACCGCTATAGAAGTTATCGGGGATAGGTGCTCCATCAGCATTTGTGAGGGCAATAGCCACCTTCTCCACCAGCGCAGCGCGGTCAGCGGTCATGGTTCACCTCTTTAAGCGCGCGACATGCAATGGCGTGAATTGCCGTGGTATTTACAGGCTCAACCGCTGTAGTAGTTTTTGCTTCCGTCAACTGCATGACTTCACGAAGCGCGGCGCGTAGCTTATCGTTTTCGTTGTCAAGAAACGCAATGTTCGCAGCCTGAGCCTTATTCACGACCAGTAGTCGATCCGGGTTCTTCACCTTCATCCCCCGCCGCGCCATAAGCATCAGCTTCGCAATGTCTTCCGGCTCAAGGTCAGAGTACATCCTGAGACGGTCTTGCACGATGCGGAGGAAATGCTTGTTCTGTTCATCAGTCATGCCTTCGTCTCCCCCAGCGCGGCGCGGATACCAGAGGCAACTATCTCTTGGTCAATCAGATCGGACATAGACCAACCCTGTAACGGCGTATTCAGCAAGTCGATCTTCACCAGCGCCGCCCGCAGCTTCTCGATGGTGTCGGCGGCCTCGATGATCGTTGTCTCGTCGCACGCTACAACGGAACGCGAGGGATTACGGGTTACACGTAACCCGCGCAGCCTGTCTACAATGTCGCTCATTCGCCGTTCTCCTTCGGTGGCTCGGGAAGGGGCATCCAGTGGGTGGGCATATCGTCCGTTATGTCGTCCAAGCCATCGGCTGAAAACCAGCATTCCGTTTCCTCGTGAAAGAATGCGCAGAACACCCCCGCATCGTTTCGGAAAACGATGATTTCAGTCCCATCCTTCGGCGCTTCCTCTATCGGCCTCCACTGCATCGCAGCCCCACGGCGGGCGAGGGCGGCTGCATCTGCGGCCTTCTGGATGCGGTCGATGTGGCTCTCGCCGTTGTCATCGTCGCCCCAATCCTCAGTGTGGTGATACGCATCCCCGGCCACTTCAACGGCCCGCAGGATGGCGTCGATCTCGGGAACACCTGTTGGCTTGAAGTTGAGATACCCGCTCATGCTTCTGTCTCCTTCTCGGTTGGGGTAAGGGCGGCGCGGGCAGGGCCGCCACAAGGCCAATCCCTGAAACCTTCCCTTTCCGCGCACGTGCCTGCCTCGCAGGTGCAGGCGTACTCCTCCAGCACCTCACGCAGGCGGGCGTTCTCGGCGCGGAGGGCCGCGACCTTTCCCGCGTTGTCGATCATGGTGGCGATCTGATCTTTCAGTGCGTCGTTGGTGGCGCGCAGCGCCTCGGCCTCATGCGCCATCGGCACATACCCGCAGGCTATCCAGTAGAACGGGCAGGGTGAGGTGGGGCGGGTCATGCCTTCTCCTCCTCGCGCCAGCAGCGCAATAAGCCATGCTTGTCGAACATCTTCTCGGGATAGCCCTGCTCGATCACCCAAGCCCGCAGGTCATGCTCGCGGTCCTTCGGCACCGCCTTTGGAAAACCAAACCGCCAGCCTTCGGGCGGATCGACCATCAGGGTGTCAGTCATCGCAATACTCCTCTCGCGGATTGCAGCGCCACGAAAACGAAATCCAAACCTCTACATCGAAGTCTTTGTCGCAGGAGATGCAGCGCAGTTCGTTGGTGGCTTCGTCATACAACTGGTAAAGGTCATCGTCGTGCGGGCTATTCATCTTTCCGCAATACGGACACACAGCACCGTCCTTGCTATAGGTTTCCTTACTCATCGCTGGCCTCTGTAGGCAGGGGGAGGATGATGAACGCGGGCGCATTCTCTACATGAGGCATTTCCGCCATAGGCCACGCTGCCAGCCCAGCGGCGATGGCGGCGCGAGCTGCTACGCGATAGCTCTCCTGTTCCTCGGGGAGCAGATCACCCCATTCCTCGGTCCTGTTGTGATACTCACGCCACGCCTTGAAATCGGCAATAGCAGCAGCCTCCACCACCTCGGGCGGGATTTGGTCAGCGGTGATGGTCATGCCAGCCACCACCCAATGACCACCCCGATCATGATGGCCAGACCAATGGCGATGAAGAACAGGGCGATGAGTGCAGGGATGATGTCAGGAGGCGGGCCCATCACTGCTTCTCCAGCTCGGCCCGAGCGCGGCGAAGGTCGCCCACGGAGATCGCGCCTTCCACCCCGTCATGGCTCCGCACTCCGCCATAGGCGAACCACTCTTCTGGGTTGTTGATGGTGAAGCTGTCGAAGCCAGCGGCGGCTGCGGCGAACGGGCGCAGGGCTTGGCGCAGGCTGGCGTTCTCTGCCTTGAGGCAGGCGATCTCGATGTCGAGCTGGGCTCTGTCAGTCATTGGTCCTCCATCGGTGAGCCCATCGGCTCGGTGAAATAACTCTACCCCTTCCTCCCTAGCCCCTTCAATGGAGGGATCGAAATCCCCCCATCTTTTTGTCATCAGGAGCGAATGCGGGAGCTAACCTGCTGATAGTACGTGGCGTTTCCTCCCTAGACTTGGGCCAGTCACCTTCGTGCACTGGCCCTTTTTTTTCGTCTTATCAATGGGTTGGAATTGTCCGTAGGCTGACGATATCTCCATATTCCTAGGAACATCCTGCTCCCTCGATGGGAGGGGTAGCCCACGGGCCAGTCGGCGCACCTCATTGTCCGTATCCGACTTTTGGATGTGACCGTATATTTTGGCCGGAACAGCGAGCGTGGCCCAGTGACCGGCTTCCTGTAGGCGCTTGATGTCGTTGCCCGCTTTGAGGAAGCGTGCAGCAAATGCATGGCGACCGAGTTCGTGAACGCGATGCACCAATCCATCTAGGGCCGAAAGCTGGGTCAGCCTGACCGTCCTCCAAAATTGCTCCTTGGTAAAGTTCCAGCCTTCCTCTGGGTATTCCCAGCCATCCGGCACCACGATCTGCTTCGGCCTGCCGTTCTTGGTCCGGTAGATGGTGATCATCCCGTCACGGATGTCCTCCCTCTGGATGCGGTAGGCTTCCCCCGTCCTGAGCCCCGTGGCCGTCATCAGCGCCAGCATGCACGCCATCGCGTAGGGAAGGCTCTGGAGAAGCCTTCCGATGTGGGCCTCGGTAGGCACCTTGGCCGCGACGAAGGCCTCTGGACGCCTCTTAATGCGCGGCAGGAGGGCACCCGTCAGGGAGGTGTCGGCGGCATACCGCATCACCGCCACGATGGGGGTGATGTAGCTCCGGTTGATGGTAGATCCCTTGAGGGGCTTCCCTTTGGTCATCTCCAAGATCAGGTTGTTCACGGCGAGCTGGTTCAACCTGCTGATAGGAACGTGGCCGATGTACTCCACGATCTTTTCCAGTTCCTTCCTGCACCCGTTCGGGTTCGACTGAAGGTACTGGCGGCAGGCCTCATCGAAGGTCACCTCTTTCGAGACCGCCTTCGTCTGCTCCATGATCTCGCGGGACATCTGCGCGCGAAGATGCTCGGCCTCGATGCGGTTGGGAGTGCCGCTGTCGAACTCGACGCTCTGTCCGTTGAGCCTGCCCCTGATGATCCAGTTGGGGCCGGTCTGTTTGCTTCGGTGTAATGTCAGCATGGAAACCTCCTTGTGTTGCTGAACGCCCCCAAAATAGGGCCGAACAAATAACTCAGCAAATCAACTGCGTGGTGCGTGTACACGCTAGGAGTTGTCGCGGTCGGCTCCGGCGATGTAGGCGAGCAGGAGCGCGGCGAGCGGGACGAGGATGACTGTCCATCCGACAGCGGTGGCGCTGATGTTCAGCATCCCCGTCTCCGTGCTACTTGATGCGCCAGATCCTGACGCCATCGGACATGCGGCGGGAGGTGAACTTGCGGCTCTTCTTCTCGCGGCGAAGCCTGCCTGCATAGGCACAGAGCTGGACCTGAGCCTTGCTGTGGTCCTCCACCCTCTTCAGCTCGATGAAGATGCACTCCCCGACTTGGAGCCCTCGGAAGGCGTCCATCAGGCCATTGTTGATGTTGCTGGCCCGCCGCCTCACGTGGAGATGGTTCTCGGGGATGGGGGTGTTGGTCTCGATCTTGAACTTGTGAGCCACAGGCTCCTCCACAATTCGTCGTTTACTTGAACCTGTCGTATGCGACAGCGTAGGAGATCGCGGCGTAGCCAGCAGCGTCCATGTAGTGGTCGCGCTTCTTCTCGCCATGCACACGGCGGGCGATCTTCAGCAGCTCCATCAGCGAGGCCACGTCTTCCGGCTCGACCGAGACCGCAGCCTTGTTGGCAGCCGTCAGGTAGGTAGTCCAGAGCTGGGCGATGGCGGAGTGCAGGGCAAACATCTCGCCATGCTCCACAGCCTTGTCGCCAGAGATCAGGCCAGCCACCTCCAGCAGGAGGTTGTGGGCTTCTTCGGTCGGGGCCACGTTATTCATCGATTGCGATCCTTGGCTTTGGGCGGAACGGGCGTGAAGGGATGCGACTGGTTCGCTTTCGCTTCTGTCCCACTGCTCTCTCAGCGACTGCATGTTGGTGTCTCTCCTCTCGTTTGATCCGGCGTCTCATCTTGGCGATGTCGCGAGCATCGTCTCTCGTCTTCGACCTGTGGCACTCGGCGTGTGCAGGTTTGATGTTCTCGGGATCGTCCGTGCCGCCCAACTCCAGCGGGATGACGTGGTCGAACTCCGTGGTCTCAAGAGATGCCAGCTTCTGAAGGCACAGGTAGCAGTGGCCCCACTTCACCATGACTTCGAGCTTGCGCTTCGTGGTCATGGCATGCCGCTGGGTGGCTTCCTTCTTCTCTCTCAACCCAACTCTCTCCTCACACACTGCTTCATGAAGTCGAGGCCACGGTGGTTCACGTTCGTGTGGGGCACGATGACCATGCCCTTCTTCCCGTCCTTCTCGATCTTCACCTTCCAGTGCCTGCTTCCGCTCTCGAACTGATAGGCCACGCCCATCCTGTCGAATAAGCGCTGCACGTCCCTGATCCACGCCTTCATCCTACCCTCGCGGAGTTCCTGTGGTTCGCCTGCTCGGTGCGCCACGCCTCGATGATGGCGATGGCGGTGTCCTTCCTGTGCCGGTGCAGCTCGTCCTGCTCGACGGCCTCGATGAGGACGCCCAGCGCCTTGCTGTAGTCGGGATGGATCTCGGCCTGCGCCTCGCGCAGTGCGATGGCACCCTGCATCTCCATCATCAGCTTCGCCTTGGTCTGCTTCAGGCGATACTCCGCCTTGATCCTCATGGCCCTCGCCACGGCAGCCTTGGATGCCGCCTCCGTCAGGTAGTCGAAGGCGTTCTGCACCATCTTGTCGGTGACCAGCATCAGAGCAGGCCCTCCTTCTTCAGCTCTGCCTTCGCTGCATCGCGGCTCTCATCGTCCCAGAAGTAGTCACCGAAGTTGGCGGGGTACTTGGCCATGAGCTGCGAGATCGAGGTCGCACCTTCGAGGGCGCGCTCAAGGCTGCGAGCCAGATAGACCAGCTCTTCCCATGCCCATTTCAGCTCGTCGTTCGATGGCGTGTACACGTTGTTCTTCTTCGGCGTGACGTAGAGCAGGGCGGGCTGCTTGCCTGTGGCCTTCCAGTAGAAGGCGATCTGCCGGAGGTGTTCCGGCTTCGGCTTCGAGGGCATGGCCGAGGTGGTCTTGAGATCGATGAGAGTGTCCTCCCATTCGAAGTCGGTGAAGCCCATCATCGGGATTGAGATCCCCTCGATCTCGCACTCGACCTTGCGCTGGAAGGTCTTGGGCGTTCCGGCACCGATGAACTTCATGCCCTCGATGGCCTGATCCAGCATCGGGAAGACCTTCTTGCGGCAGGCCTCGACATCCTCGTCTTCCAGCCTGCTGAACATCTCGCTGTTGTAGATGAACATGGCGTGGTTGTGAGGCTCGTCGGTCTCGCGCGTGGTGAAGTAGGTCTGGAGACCAGCCTCGACGGCGGTGCCAAGTGCCATGTTGGGCGAGGTCTTCCCCTTGACGTTCAGCCCATAGCGCACGAACCACAGGAGCTGGTTGTTGCCCCAGAGGTTCAGTCGCGAGGGTGAGAGGTAGGTCTGGCCGAACAGCTCCAGAGCCACGCTCATGCGATCACCCGCTTGAACTCGCGGATCGGGATAAAGACGCAGGGCTCGGTGTCCTGCCAGTCCCTGAGCGTGCCGCGACCGGAGATCGACGGCGAGAGCTGGGGCATGTCCTCGAACACCGCAGCCCGCGTGCCATCAGTGGCCTTCACCACCAGAGCGAACGGGCGCTCGGTCGTTTCGACAAGCTGCTTCGCCGCCTCCCACTTCGACAGCGCCAGCATGTATCCTCCCAGAGCGTCGAGCTTCTGGAACGAGTACTCGCGCACCCTGATCTCCAGCCACGCGATGATGTCCTTGTCGCGGTGGAGGGCGTAGTCGAGGTGATACTTGATCGGCAGCTTGGCAGCCTCGCAGCGCCATGCGTGGCAGACCTTCTCCACCACCGCCAGCTCCTGAGCCATATGCTCGTCGGTCTCGAAGAACTCTCTCAAGCCAGCACCTTCATGCGATCCGTGTAAACAGCACGCGCCCTCGCCACGTCATCGACGGCGATGTCTTCCAGCTCCGCGAGGTCTTTCTTGTACTTGATGCCGAGGGCCTTGAGCTGGAGCGCGGACTGCGCGCGGCGGAAGAGATCGATCAGGATCTCCAGCTCCTCGGGGCTGCCGATGGACTTGGGCAGCTCGGTGATGGGCTCAGGGGAGGGTTCTGCGAGTGGAGGCGAGCCCGCATCACCCTTCCCCTGATCCACGCTCGAAGACTTTGCCGGTGAAGGCAGAGCCTTGGCGAGGCGTGCAATTTCACTGTCTGGGATGTACCAGAACTTGCTCTCGGTGGACTTGCGCTGGACCTTGGCCTTCGTGTCGCCAAGGCCATAGAGGTAGCGGCCAATACCCCAGCGGACAGCGGCCCGCTTGAACGCATCGGAGAGCGCACCCTTGTCGGCCTCGACATCGGTGTCGCCAGCGCCGTCAGCCTTCCAGACCCACTCGCCATCGACCTTCACGCCGATGTCGCAGACGGTCTTCTTCTCGGTGTGGGAATAGCGGCACTGCCAGTTAGCGGGCCCGACCACATCGTCGAGCCGGTCCATAACATCTCGGGCGTCGAGGTAGGCCAGAACCAGAGCCGTGCTTTCGGTGCCGGTCTTCTGGAAGACAGTGCCCACGCGCCAGCTAATCTGGGCGGGAGGGAACGGCGCGCTGAGGCGGGCGAGGAGATCGCTCATGAGCGGAACTCCTTCACCGACTGGCACGCACGGCGAACCTGAAGAGCCAGATCAACCAGCTCTTGGGCCTGCTCAATGGTCAGGATGTTGAGGTCTGCCTCATCCAGAAGGGTCTGGAGAGAGGCGCGGGCGGAGTACTCAAGGAACTCCGTCCGCGCGATAGGATCTACCGAAAAGTCTGTGAGCGTTACCTGCTCGTCCACTGCCGTTCCCCCTGATGTGAGCCGAATGCTCGATGGGTGATTTGGTCACCACACGACAATGACTACAGCAACCAATGGGGAACGGCAAGTGGAAACTAGATAACTTTACACTACAATTTTTCGGGAATGTTTTTCCCAGATTTTGCAAGGATTTGCTGAAGCGCAGAAAGCAATTCGTTCTGGGTTTCCTGCGGCAGCGTGCGCAAATCGGTGACTGGACGCTCGGCACCATCGGGTGGGCCAGAGAGTAATTCAGCAGGCGTGGTCTGGTATAATTCCGCCAGCGCTTCGAGCGCTCGCTGCGTGTACTGGATCTCGCCCAGCTCATACTTTGAGATCGAAGAAGGCGCTGTTCCCAGACACTTAGCGACCTCCGCCAGTGTCAAATTTCTGTGAAGACGCCAGCTCCGCAGGTAGTGGGAAGCCTTGCCGCTGGTCAGTTGTGCGTACCGCCCTATGCGGAGCGGATCACGTGTTCTACTCATGGCCTATGCCCGCCTCATACATTCGATCAACCTGATGGTTACAGCATCGGTGTATTGCAATTGCGGGTTACACGAGCGCCGGACTGATGTCCTTTTGACGCCACTCCCATTCTTACCAAATAATTAACACCCATCCCGTGCAGGGTCAAGGAATAGCTACCCCAAGAAAAAGAAATTGACCTGATTAGCGTGTGGTGACAAATTGGGCCCACACCGCAAATCACAGGGGGTGAGCGTGAGCTACGTTGACCATCTTCGCGAGCAGTACAAGGCAGCGAAGGGGCGGCTGGGCCTGTTGGCACCGGCAGTCCCGTCAGTTCCCAGATCGATCATCACAGCCCAGCCATTTGCCAGAGACATGGCTCCGATCAAGCCGAAGTCGGTCCCTCGCCGCCACCGCGCACCCGCGCCCGTGGTTCGCATCATGAAGAACGAGCAGCCGAAGCCGGAGACCATCACAGCTCCGCCGCCTGCTCCTCCCCAGACCCCCGAGCCCGCCGCAGATGGCGAGCAGATCACCCCGACCTTCACCGTCCGCAAGATCATCGACGCCACCGCAGCCGCAGCATGGTGTTCCCCTGCCGAGATCCTCGGCCACCGCAGGAGCAGGCAGGTCACCCGCTGGCGGCACGTGGCCATCTACCTGTCGGTCACGCTCCGGCCCGACCTGACCTATCCCTCCATCGGCAACGTCTTCAAGCGCGACCACTCGACCATCATGTACGGGCACGAAAAGGTGGCCAAGCGCATCCATGACTACGGCCCCGAGATCACGGCTGTCATGGAGCTGCTCCAGTGACGCACAAGGCCGACACCCGCGAGAAGATTGCGAAGAAGATCGCAGAGACCCGTCTGCCCTGTTCGCTGTCGCGGTATGTGGTCTCGGGTGGTGAGACCGGCACCCCGTCAGCCAAGGCGCTGGCCGAGCGGGACAGGCGCATGCGCGAACCTGAGACCCGCGACCTGACCGGCGTCCTCCTTGGAGACCCGCCCCCTCAGCGCTCCGCCCTGTACCGGAAGCAACACAGCACCACGCACGAAGAGACCTCGATCTGGGACGGAGTAGACACTGATGACCTCACCTAGCAAGCGCAAGGGCTCGGGCTTCGAGCTGGAGGTGGTCAAGCTGTTCCAAGAGTTTGGGCTGGCTGCCGAGAAGGTGCCGCTGTCTGGCGCACTGGGCGGCAAGTACACCGCAGACGTGACGGTCCCGCTGTGGGGCCGCGACAAGCGCATCGAGTGTAAACGCCGTCGAGCTGGGTTCAAGACCATCTACGGCTGGCTGGCCGACAACTTCGCGCTGGTGATGCGGGATGACAAGTGCCCCGCGCTGGCCGTGGTCCGTCTCGAAGACCTCGCCCGCCTGATGCAGGTGGCCGAGGAGAGCCGCACCCAGCAGCTCATTCAGGTTCTGTTTCCGAAGGACGGTGAGGGCAAGTGATGGATCACCCTTGCCACTACTGCGGCATCAATACGGTGGTGACGGACCAGCGCATTCCTACCCAGCGGAGTGTTGACCACGTCATTCCGAGGTCACGGGGCGGGAAGAACACCAAGGATAATCGGGTGACGTGCTGCATTGCCTGCAACACCAGTAAGGGCGGTCGAACTGTCGAAGAATGGCGCAGGGCTTTGGCCAAGAAGCAGATCGGGCAGGTTTGGTTCTCTGCTGTTCAGATCGAGTGGCTGAACCGCAATGGGTTTGAGTGGCCAGCGCTGCCTGAGATTGAGTTCTATTTTGAAAAGTGGGATCGGCCAGAGTGATTATTCGCCGCAAGCATACCGCCAACTACACGGCCCTGCCGAATGCCGTCCTGACCGACGAGCGGATCAGCATCGGGGCCCGCTGGTGCTTGGCCTACCTCTTGTCGAAGCCGCATGACTGGCAGGTGCAGACCGCAGACATCCAGCGGGTGGGTGGAGTGGGCAGGGAAAAGGCCCAGCAGATGGTGCGCGAGCTGATTGAGGCTGGCTGGATCAAGCGCATCTCGCTCCGCACTGGCGGGGGTACCTTTGAGGGCTATGAGTACGTGGTCAGCGACAGCCTTGAAGACCTTCCCGAGGAGGCTCCGGCACCGGAGACGGGAAAACCGGCGACGGTAAAACCGGCGACGGAAAACCCGTCCCTTAATAAGTACGGAAAGAAACCAAATACTGAACATACAAAGGCCGCTGGCGCGGATGAGCGCTTGCAGGAGTTCGAGGGGTTCTGGAAGGCCTATCCCAAGCGGGATGGGACCAACCCCAAGGCACCGGCCCTCAAGTCCTTCATCAGGGCCCGCTCCAAAGCCAGCCTTGAAGAGATCATGGAAGGTCTCGCCCGCTACCGGAAGCACCTCACCGACAAGGGGTCCATCGGCACGCCCTACGTGAAGCAGGCCGTGACGTGGCTGAACCAGCAGGGCTGGGAAGATTTCAACAGTGGAGGAGCAAATGCGCTCACAGATGAACGCCGTAAAGAACTCGAACGCATCCTCGCCTCATAAGCCGGGGCTCGCGCGGGGGGTGACCAAGGACAACCTGACTGCCAAGGCCAAAGCCGTGGTAGAGATGGGCTCGGGAGAGTGGCAGTCGGTCGGCAAGCCGTGCGATGCGACCAACGGCGAGAACCGGATGCGCGAGTTCGGCGCATGGATCGCCTACTTCCAGCACCTCGGCATGCCCACCCGTTGGATGGAGGGCCGTGAGGCCATCACCGTGCCCGCTCGCTGGCCACATATGTTCGACGCCGAGCGTGAGGTCCAGACCGACTACGCCGCCGCCGGTCACTGGCTGGCCCGCGTCGAGATGGAACGCCGCGCCGAGCTGGAGCAGCCGGAGCTGTCCACCGAGCAGAAGCGCGCCGTCCTGTCCCGTATCAAGGCCCGCTGGTGGCCCAATGGGAAGGCGACCGGCCCCACCCCTTCAGATGCCCTCTCAGAGCCACAGGGAAGCCCCGTGGCGGGCATCGACGTGGAGGCCCTTGTCAGGGCCCACGACAAAGATCTCGCCGCCTACAGGGCGAGAAAATCCGAAGCAGCAATGAACGAAAGGAACGGCTGATGGCATTCGAACTGCGCGACAACTCTGGCATGCTCTTCCGCAACGAGAAGAAGGAGCAGGAGACCCATGCCGACTACAACGGCTCTGTCATGATCGACGGGCAGGAGTACTACCTGAACGCATGGATCAAGGAGAGCAACAGCGGCAAGAAGTTCTTCTCGCTGTCGTTCAAGCCGAAGGGCGAGAGCAGCAAGCCTGCGGCCAAGGCAAAGCCCGCTCCGAAGCGCGAGGTGGACCTCGACGATGAGGTGCCCTTTTAGGAGGGCCCATGCCCTGATGCCTCTCATCCAACGGTTCTTCCCAGAGGCTGAATTGCTGATGGTGAAGGGCTCGGATGGGAGGGAGGTCCACTTTCCGCCAAAGAGGAAACCCCGATGACCGAAGAGATCTGGAAGCCAGTCCCATCCATCCCTCAGCTTGAGGCCAGCAGCCTTGGTCGGGTCCGTCCAGTGGAGCGTGTTTACACGATGCCGAATGGCGGAGAGAGGAAGACGCGGCCTGTCGGCACGTTTGGGTCCATCACCAAGGCGTCAAAGCTGGCCACGCATACCTACCGCACAACCTACTATCGCGGGGTGGGGAATGTGAAAATCCATCGCGCCGTCTGCGAGGCGTTTCATGGGCCCGCCCCGTTCGACGGGGCTGTCGTGATGCACCTCGACGAAGACGCCCACAACAACAAGCCTGACAACCTGCGGTGGGGAACCCAAAAGGAGAACCTGAACATGCCGAAGTTCAGGGCCTATTGCAGCGACCGCCCGCACCCTCGGTGGGGCAGCCGCCAGCTCACCGAAGAAGAGACGTGGGTGGTGTCATGATGGAAGAGGAAGAACGCATCTCCCCAACGCCGGAGCGGCTGGCAAAGGTCGCAACCGGAACCATTGAACTCACCGAGAGCGAGGGCAAGGGTGGCACAACGAAGCGAGCTGGGCTGAAGATCATCAGCCCGCTCGAAGAGCTGCGCTATCACGACAGGATCACCGACAAGGAGTACACGGCAGGCATGCGGTTCTACGCCGACTATGTCTACGCCGAGCGGCCCAGTCAGGCGGTCATGCGCTGGAAGGAGTACATCTCGAACAGCCACTCGCCGGAGGATCTCGATCACGCCGAGCGGGTGGCCTTCCACGGCAAGCGGTATGCCGAGGCAAGGCGGGTGCTGGGTCCGTACATGGGGGCTGTCGCCCGCATGCTGCTGATCGAGGAGATGTCTTGCGTCCAGATCGGGAGGGCCGTCCACGGCTACAAGAACCTGAACTCGGCCTCGGCCTCGGGCGTGGCGATGGCAACTGCCATGCTGGACATGCTCGCGAGGTTCTATCGGTTGGGGTAGCTATTCCGCAGGGGGTAGTCTCTGATCGTGGCGTTCGGGTCTTCACCGCTGGACGCTGCACGTACACTCCCTGTGTGCTGGGCCCGAGCGCTGCCGTTCCGCTCGGGCCTTTTTTCACTCAGGCTTCAGGGCTTCGAGGTCTTCCTCGCGGCCCAGTGTCAGGTCATCGGGCGGCATCAGGTCAGGCGGGATACCGAAGCGGGCATACATCAGGCAGAGCCTGCGGGTGGAGGCCGAGATTTCCTTCTCGCCCTTCTCCATACGCCGGATCGAGGTCGAGACATTGGCCAGCCTGCCGGTGAACCCGAGGGCGCGAGCCCACTGGCGAACGGTCAGGCCGAAGTCCTGTCGAAGAAGCCGGAACTGGTCCGGCGTGATCTTGTCGATTGTCTGCTGTCTGTCGAAACGCACGTCATATCTCCCCTGTGGGGCGAGTTAATAACTGATTTGGTCAGCACAGAAAACATCTCTGTTTGGTTGTGTTTACACACCGTCATCTTTGTCGATGTCGCGCGGGATGCCGTAGCGCTCGTACATTCGGGCCAGCCTCGCGAGGTAGCGGGGGATGAGCCGCTCGCCCTTCATGAAGCGGTGGATGTTTCCTTTCGGGGATGAGCCGCCGTAGCCAAGCGCTCGGCCCCACTCGTCCCAAGTGAGGCCCAGCTTCTCGCGGATCTGGTTGAAGCGGGAGGGTTTCACGGCTGGCTCTTTCGCTTGGGATCGTACATGGCACTGGCCACGCCGATCTGGTGGATGTTGGACCTCATCAGCCCGACGAAGCGGTCGATGATCAGGTTCATGGCGACCTCGGCTGCGGCGTGGTTCTTGGCGCTGCCGATGGCGATCTTGGTCAGGGCCATCAGCGCCACGTCCACGGCGTCCGAAGGCTTGACCTTGGGGTCTTTGTACAGGGCCTCAAGCAGGTCGTTGCACAGGTAGTTGTTGAGGAGGTAGCGGTCGTTATCGTCGGCCTCAAGGTACTGCCTTGCCTCATCAGCCGTCAACTCGGCGGCGTCCCTGACGTTCAGCAGGGCCTTCAGTTCTTCGGCGCTCATGTCGTTCTCCATGTTGTGGGCCACTGGCCCGTTCAGGTGAGGGAGAGGCCGAGATGCTCGACCTCTTGGATGATCATTCGGATGGTGCCCACGCGGGCAGCATGCTCCGCCTCCGCCTTGGCGAACTGGTCCCGCCAGTCGGCCCCGTAGCCCACGTAGTCGCGGGCATGGGGTGCCATCTGCTCCAGCGAGTAGAGGGCCTTGAGGAGGTCGGTGGTTGCGTCCAGTGCCTGCTCCAGCAGCACGCCCTTGTCGGTGCCCCCAATCGAGGGCACCGGAGGGGTCACGTTGATCTGGTGGGTCATGTGCGCTCCTCGCTCTGGAAGGTGAAGGTCGGGGGTGCAAGGCCAGCATCGCGGAGCTGGGCCTCGATCATGGGCCCCAGCTTGGCCATCGCCTTCTGGGGGGTGGTCAGGTCGCTCTGGTTCACCGCGTTGATGGCGGGGAGCAGAACTTGGCCGCGCTCGGCGTCGATGTCCGGCACCATCGGGCGGGGCCTGCCGTAGCCGCTGCCGAGCTGGTCAGCGATGCCCACCGTGCTTTCCTTCACCGCGAAGGCGATGCGGCGGAAGAAGGCGGCGTGGGTGAGGACGAAGGCCATGCGGTCCATTTCGAGGTGGTCCTCGGCCCGCTTCACCAGCACCGTCATCAGGTGTTCGTCGCAGGCCCCGAGGCGGTAGGTCGAGGAGAAGCCCACCGTGACCTCGACGCGGAAGCCCGCGTTTTCGAGGCCCTCGATGTAGGACAGGATCGCCGCGCCGTAGTTCAGGAAATCCTTGGCGCTGTAGGTGGACGAGCCGTTGCGGGGCACCAGCACGCGGACGATGGGGCGCACCGAGCTTTCGAACGGGTCAGGGTTGACCATCGAGCAGGGCTCACCGGCAGCGGCCAGAGCCGCCATCGGGTAGGCACCTGCCACGTCCATCGTCAGGGCGGGCGTCATGGACGGGGAGGTCTGGGCCTCGGCCATCGCCTGCATCAGGTTCTTGCGGCCCTCGGGCCAGCCCTTCGAGACCAGCTCGACGGCCTCCTCGAAGGTCTTGGTGCCAGCCCAGTCGGTGTAGTCCACCTTGCGGCTGTCGGCGGTGAAGATGGGCGTGCGCTGGGCATCGGCCACGAACGCGCCGAGGGTTTCGTAGTGCTGTTTCACGTGTGCCATGATCAAGCGACCTTCGCGAGAACCTTGGAGACGGTATCGGCATCGAGGCCCTTCCAGATCACGGCGTCCTCGACATCCTTCCACGACCAGCCAGCGGCCAGCAGCTTGGAGCCGTTGATGGTGGCGCGGGGCGAGACCACGTGCCGGACCTTCAGCTCGGTCACGGCGGCGCGGACCTTGCGGACCCGCTCGAAGAACCGGACGGCGGAGGACTGAGCCTCGCCCTCGGACAGCGGGGTGATCGAGGCGGGCACCGGAGCGCCGGTCGGGACAGGGGCACCGACGAAGGAGGCTTCGAGGGCCTCGTCGTAGTCCCAGTTCAGGGTGGCGTAGCGGTCGAGCGAGGCAGCGTCGAGCTGGTTGCGGCCCACGTACTGGCGGTCGGCACCCGTGCCATAGGTGTTGGCACCAGCGATGACGCGGAAGTCGGGGTGGCGCTGCTGGACGCCTCCGGGGAAATCGTACCAGTCGTTGGCCAGCGCCGAGTTGAACGACAGGAGGGCAGCCGGAAGTGAGCCGTCCATCTCGTCGAACAGGAACACGCCGCCCTCGGTGAAGGCCTTGCGGAAATCGGTCGAGATGATCCGGCCCTGAGCGTCGATGAAGCCCGACAGCTCGAACTTGGTGCCGATGGCACCCGTGCCGTAGAACGGCAGGCCGAGAGCCTCAGCGGCCTTCTTGGCTGCGGTGGTCTTGCCCGAGCCAGCGGGGCCGACGAGCATGACGTTTACACGCGCCGAGACGGCAGCCAGCAGGTGGGGGAAACGGTGGTGCATGACCTCGTCGAGCATGAGGTTCAGCTCGGGGGTGCGGAGGTCGAGGGTGACGTGGGCGGGGCGAGCGCCGTGGGTCTGGATCAGCTCCAGCACCCGCGCCTCAGACACCCCTCCAGAGCCCAGCAGATCGCGCAGGAGGGCGAGCTTCTGGTCTTCGGGTAGGGTGGTGGCCGGAACCGAAGGAGCGGCCTTGGCGGGCTCCCACGCGGCGGTCGCGACATCGGTGTCGAAGTCGAAGTAGCCCTTGGCGGCGTAGAGGTCGGCATCCTCGGGGATCGAGACGTTGCCGCCCTTGTCCGAGACGATGTCCTTGGCCTGAGCCAGCGGGACGCCGAGGTTGCGGAGGGAGGCCATCGCAGAGATGGCGTTGACGCCCTTGCGGAGGGTGACGTGGTAGGCGACGAGGGTGGTCATCGGGTAGCGCTCCATGTGTGAGCCAGCGGCTCGGTCTCATCAGTGCCCGCCTGACGGGCAGACGGGGCGGGTGCCCCGTTTCGACCTAAGTTATACGATGGATCACCGCTCAGGTCAACCCACCACCTCCATCTGGTAACCGGCGGGGCTGGTCGGCAGGCCGAGGCTGATCCACTTCTGGGTGGCGCGGACCTGATAGCCGGTGACGGGGCAGCGGAGCAGGATCATGCGGGTGCCCTGCTTCTTGCGGTTGTTGAAGTCCACGGCGGCGTGGGGGTAGGCCCCGAGCTGTTCGTGGATCATGACGCGGATGCGGGCGGCGAGGGCGTCTCCGGGCATCGCCGAGGTCATCTTGCCGGTGAGCCCGATGGCGGTGGCGCAGGCCTTGAACACGGGGCCGTGGCCAGCCTCGTTGCCCACCGTGGCATGCACCAGCTCATGGGCGAGGATGCCGATGGCCTTCTCGGGGCAGTCGGTGACCGGCGAGATGAAAATCTCGATGTTGCCAGCCTTCGAGGCCTTGGGGTGGAAGCACTGGCCAAGGATCGACTTGGCAGCGCCGCGCGAGCCGACCGGCCAGCCGCAGGAGACGCGGACGCGGGCGACCGGCACCTCGTAGCCGACAGGGGCGAAGACGGCCATCGCCAGCTCGTTGACGGCGAGGGAGAGATACTCTTCGCGGGTGCTGAAGATGTTGGGAAGGGTCATGCGGTGGTCCTCCAAATGTGAGCCAGCGGCTCGATGGGTCAGGTTATACAACGGATAACGGGTCCGTGTAAACAGGCTTGAGTGGCTTGCCCCCACTGCACCGGACGCGAGGCCCGATGCAGGGAGGGTTTCCCCTCAGTTCAGGGCGGTGAAGCAGGTGTCGTAGGAGTGGAGCTGCTGGCACTGGGCCATCGCCTGATCACGGGCCGACGAGTGGCCGAGGGCAGCGAGGGCGAGAGCAGCGAACAGGAAAAGGGAAAGGGCCAGTTTCATCACGTTTCTCCATGCAGTGAGCCAGAGGCTCGGGAAGGGGGATAGGTCAGGCGGCGACAGTCTGGGGAGGCTCGATCAGGAAGGTCTCGGCCTCGCCATGCTCGTCGCCCATGTCGGTGACGGTGAGCCAGAGGAGGCGCTTGCCCTTCACCAGCTCGGCGGTGACCTCGTAGATGTAGGACAGGTCACCGTGGCCATCGGGCCCGACCGAGAGGCGGATGTTGCCTGCGCCGGTCTTGTGGGTGGCGATGTAGGCAGCGGCGAACTCGTCGGCCTCCCAGCGGGGCCATGCCCAGCAGTTGCGGGTGGTGCGGATGTTCTCGATCACCGTCTCGGGATTGCCATCCCAGTGCTGGTAGACCGAGTAGGCTTCATCTCCATCGCGGAAGGTGATGACGCAGCGAGTGCCCATGTGCAGTTCTCCATCAGGTGGGCGGGATTGCCCCCACTGCACCCAGCCTGAGCCGGATGCAGGAAGAGTTCCCCGCCGGGGATCAGTCGCCCACGTACATCGGGCGGGAGCGCTCGTTGTCCCTGCGCCACTTGGCGTGCAGGCACTTGGTCAGCCATGCGGTGAAGCTCTTGGGCGAGCCCAGCTCGATGCCCAGCTTGTGGCGGGCGCGGAGTTCAGCCTCGCGCTCGGGCGAGATTTCGAGGAGCTTGAAGAGGGAAGCTTGCTTGCTGGTCAGCATGTGGTCGTTCTCCATGAGGTGAGCCAAGGGCTCGGTGGGGTGAGGCGGTGGGGTCAGTCGCGGGTGATGGGGAGGGCCGAGAGCATGGTCTCGATCCAGACCTGAAGGTCGGCCATGCAGCGCTCATGCTCCCCGCGCTTGTAGGTCTGGCCGGTGTACTGGCCTGCCAGCTTGAACATCTTGGTGATGGTGACGCCCCGCGTGGGGATCAGGCCGGTCTTCTGGTGCAGGCCGATGGAGGAGCGCAGCATCTTGGCGCGGAAGACGTGGACCGCATCGGGGCCCGAGTAGGAGGTGGCGATGCCGTTGCGGACATGGATGCCTTCGGTGGTCATGGGTGGTCTCTCCAGTTGTGAGCCAGTGGCTCGGTTGTGGTCTCATCAGCACCCGCATCACGGGTGGACGGGGCGAACCCCGTTTCGACCTAGCGCAGCTCGACGCGGATGCGGTCCCAGCGGAGGGCCGAGGTCATGAGGGTCTCGCCATTGCAGTGGAAGTGGAGGGTCTCGGGATCGACCGGCGAGACGCTGATGCGGTCAACGTAGACCGAGCTGTTCCAGAGGCGG
>Ga0181556_1000983_pt1 | contig 29773 bp, 39 predicted proteins | sample 011ome_14_FD_148651 | JGI IMG/M metagenome (GOLD analysis project Ga0181556, IMG submission 148651) | Coastal salt marsh microbial communities from the Groves Creek Marsh, Skidaway Island, Georgia - 011505AT metaG (spades assembly) | ecosystem: Environmental > Aquatic > Marine > Intertidal zone...
TGAGACCGTTCAAGTAAATACTGAGTTCAGACTTCTTTCGAGCGAGCTCGGTGTTCTTTCCTTTGAGAACAGTATTCAATTCTTGTATCTCACGTTTGATAGGCTCAATATTAGTATCGACTTCTACGCGGTTGATAAACGATTGTTTGTTTGTATTTGTGAGACGTGTATTTTTCATATAGTCACGAAGTCTATCCTTCTTGTTACTCACTGATTTTGCCTGTATAAGGTTTCGCATTTTCTTCGCATTCGCTTTGAGATTGTTTAAACTCGACACCTTGTTATCAAACTTCTTGAGAAGTTCTGTTCCATTGATACCCAATTCACGAATCAAGTTTGAAAGTTCTTTGCGTTGAGCACTTATCTGTGAAGCACGGTTCTTGAGTGTATTCAAGTTGGTGACTTTACTATTAAAGTTCTTGAGTATCTTACTTTTGTTCGACTCACTTAAATCGAGTGTATTCAAATGTTTAACCAATTCAAGTCTAGATGCAAGTTGTTTTTTATTCTTTCTTTGTTTTACAAGTTCGGCAGCGTTCGTTCGTAAAGCGTTCAAAGACACACTTTGGTTTGCATTGAATTTATTTAATATCCCCCGTTTATTGGAATTACTCAACTCAAGTGTATCAAGGAATTCACGGAGACTACTTCTCTTTTCAGACCTACGACTTTTCTGTATCTCACCCGCTTCATTCTTGAGTCGGTTAACCGTTGCATTTGTTGTGTTAAACTTATTCATAATCGCATTTCTATTTGCGACATTCATATTGAGTTTATTAATGTATTGGTACAGTTCATCGCGTTCACGAGTTCGTTTATCGCGTACATTTTTAGACATTCGATTTGCTTGGGCTATCAAAGAATTTAGACTCTCACGCTCCAGTTGACTCACAAGGCTATTTATGTTTTTTTGTGGGAGTCCAAGTTTCTTGGCGTGTACAGAGAGTATATCTACATCCGTACCCCGTTGTTCCTGTTTTCGTAACTGTAACATAGCATTGGCTTCCTTTTTGATACTTTCAACTGTAAGTTTATTATTTGCATCAAACTTACCCAGAATTGAATTTCTGTTTGTATTGGACAGTCCAATTGTCTTCATATATTCTTCAAGTTCATATCGGTCTCTGCTTTTTTGTTTTTCAATCATTTTGGCAACCATTTGGTTGACTTCCAATCTCATCGATGGAATGTTCACATTATTTGTGTTTAATCTCCGAATAAATACATTTTGATCGTTGGGTGAAAGAATTGTAGACCTTACATTCGTCACAAACTTCTGCTTATTTTCAGCCAACTTTGTATTCTTTGCTTTCTTAATCAATCCATTGATTTCACTTCGTAGGGTGTTCAAGTTGGCTTCATTAGAATTAAATCGTCTCTCAATATTTGCTTTCACATCATTTGATAAAGACACACTCTCGAGGTAGTCTTTCAACATTTTTCGGTTCAAAGACTTCTTTTGATTCACCTTTGCCTTCTTCAATGCTCTCGCGTTGTTTTGGAGAGCATTTATTGTGAGCGTTTTTGATTCGTATTTAGAAATCATTGCAGATTTATCTGCGTTATCGAGACCCAATTCATTCAAGAATTTTACAAATGAATTCTTGTCCTTTTGTTGTAAAACTGTATTAAGCGCCTTGATTTCTTTTATGATTGTATTCATATTCGCATTTTTGTTATTCAACCGATTTAGGAAAGAATCTTTATTCACGTTGGAAAGTTTGGTCTTGTTCAAAACTTCTTGAAGTTTTTGCTTTTTATTTGAAATCGCATTCGTGTTTTTGATGTTAAGAGCCAATTTTTCAAGCGCGAGAGCTTCACTCTTGATACTGTTGATGTTTGCATTTTCATTTTTGAATCGTCGCAAGAAAGTATTCTTATTTGATTGATTAATCTTCAAGGGCGTCAAGAATGACGCAAGATTACTCGCGATTTGTTCTTTCTTTTCCGCCATTCTCTGTTCTACAAGTTTTTGTGCTCGGTTCTTCATAGTATTCAAATTTGTAGTATTTTCAATTTGGTTCATCAAAGCATTTTTATCCGAATTATTCAATTTTAAGTTTGTAATCATAGCTTGGAATTCTTCCTTTTTCTTTGAAATCCGTGCATTCTTTTGGGATGAGACAAGACTTTTGGCTTCCTCAATGAGCGCGTTAACATTAGACCCCTCCTCTCTCACGCGACGCATAAATGAATTTTTATTCGCGTTATTCATCGTGAGGGATTCGAGAAATGTGGACATCTTTTGTTCATTCGTCATACCATTTTTGCCCGCCTTTATTTGTGCCTCGCTTTTGATTTGTTTGAAGTCATCGGTAGTCATACGACGAACAAATGTATTACGATTCGTATTATTTAGATTAAGACCTTCCAAAAAGCTCACGAGTTCATTTTCCTCTTGTTTGGCTTGTTCAGCTTCTGCGATGACTCTCTTACGTTGAACTCCACCAGCTTCAAGTTTCGATAAAAACTTTTGTTCTCTCTTGAGACCAAGTTGCTTAATTTGGGCAGTGGCGAGGTCAAGTGATATATTATTACCTGTTCGTCCATTAGTTAGGGTTGGTTGAATGGTATTAGCCGATGGTATTTGAGGTCCCTGAATGCGACCCGTATTTAAGTAGTAACCCAATCCCTTTTCTCCTTTTCTAAAAACATAACCCTCTTTGGATTCCTTGAACTTATTGGAGGCAATAAAGTTCTTATTTTCCTTTTTACCAAAGAGACTCGCAAAAAATCCCCTCTTTTCCTTGGGTTGTTTCACCGCATTTATAGTTCCACCCAAAAACTTTGGTTGTGCACCTCGCATAAAGAGTCCACCACTTGGGAGCGACAATTTAGAATTTTTTGGTCGGTTCACGCGGTTCGTGTTCACTCGGTTCACGTTTGTGTTCACTCGGTTCACGTTTGTGTTCACTCGGTTCACGTTCGTGTTCACTCGGTTCACGTTCGTGTTCACCCGGTTCACGTTCGTGTTCACCCGGTTCACGTTCGTGTTCACTCGGTTCACATTCGTGTTCACTCGGTTGATGTTGGTGGTGTTCACGTTAACATTCACTGCTGTGTTGTTCACTGCTGTGTTTCTATTAACTGAAATCTGTGCCCGTCTCGCGAACTTCACGGGTTCGTGAATTTTCATATAACGCAAGCGTTTGCCAATAGCATCCACAATTTGACTTTTTGTCTTCTGCTCAACCTGCTTGAGACCAACTTTGCGCGCAATTCTCTTGAGGTCTACGCGCTTTGTCGTTGCGTCAAAAAGAAGTTCATAGTCTTTTGGCTTCAAAGGTGATTTCTTATCAACCAAGTAAGTCCTATCAGAACTCATAACCAGTGGTGGTAAAGGCAATTTACCCCCCTGAATTTCATCGTACGCTTGGCATATTTGACTTTTTGTGAGTTTAATATTTACCCCCGTGTTCAATTTGATTAATTGTCTGAGGTTTTCTATATCCGCGTCTGGATCGCACGCGTCTAACATTTATATTAAACTAACAAAAAATTGTTATGCATTATTTAACAGTGAAGTACCCCATATTATACAATCGTATCTTATCTTCATAAGACATACTAAAGTCGAAAATATTGGTATCACCTACATTTACTTCTATTACATTTGAACTATCCTTGTACTCGACGCGATTTATGAGTGTTGACCTAATGAGAGACTCCACAAACTGTCTAGGATTATTTATATTGTCTTGGTACGTCTGTTCCATTTTCAATTTTACACACGTAATCTCGTGTGGCTTCTTATCTAAAAATGGCGTCACTGGGTACTGTTCCTGCGTTCCACCATCAACGTACGTCCGACCCTGGTACTTTCCACACGAAAATAGGAGAGGCACTGCTATACTCATACACACTGCATCTATGACCTTCATCTTGGGGTGTGTATCCCTAGAAAAGTACTCCGTCGACGAGGAATTCAAACAGTACGCCGACACGTAAATCTTCATATCCAATTCCTCAAACGTGGGGTCAGACCCACATATAGTTACAAGTGTATCACGGATGGGTTCCATATCAACAAAACCAAATTTGTTAAAGAAGGAGCCGATGCGTACTTTAACAAGTTTGGAGATATCCAGTGATAAAGAGACCTCCAGAATCTCATCCACAGACATCCCCAGTGCTAACATAAGCGTTAAAATTGAACCCGCGGATGCTCCGGATATTTCCTTTACATCGACAAGTTTTGGTTCAAGTGCCTTTAGAGTTCCAATCAATGAGTATATACCCATTGAGGCTGGACCTAAAACAAGGTACCTCATCCTCCTATTTAATAGAATTGAGGAAATTGACGACGCAAAAGCGCAAACACCACCGCGAATACGACCGAGTGGGTGAACGCCGCGGCGACACTCGTTTGTCCAGAGCGGATGAGACCACCAGAACCTGGTGGGATGGTCAAGAGGAGACCTGGGCTGAGCGCCAAGAAGAGCGCCGTCGTCACAATCAAATCGGTCTTCGTCAACACGAGACCCATCACCTTGGCCACGAGACTGTACACGAGGAAGAACACAAGTGCGTGGAACATAGCGGCCATCTGACTGGTCTGACCGGACATAAACTTGACGTTTTTGCCCGTGGTGGTCAAGAGAACACCTGGGCTGAGCGCCAAAAAAAGAGCGGCTGGAATGGCGACCTTTTGGGACGTGATATCGGGGAGCATGGTTTAATATACTGTTATATTATTTTGCATACTGTGTTGGGCTACGAATCGAACCCAGTGGTCAAATGTTGCACCAGACATAAATTCGTTGTACATGCCCAAATCATCAACGCACTCCTGGACTCGACGCCAAATGTACGACAAGTGGAACTCATATGGTATCCATACGTAGTCACAATCATCGTCGTGCTCGGTGTAACAAAACTCTGCAAAATCTGAGAAATCACACTCTGTAAGGAGCGAGTGTTCCAAATATGCGTCTTTGAGGAGTTGTTGAATTATATCCCACAACGCCCACAGTTCATCTGAGTACTTGATGTGCCAATCCTCAATACTGAGATGAAGTTCATCTTCAATGTCTTCCTCATCGCTTGGAATGACGTCTGTGTTGGCACTCGCCTCGTAAACGTATTGACTCCAAACCATTGGTTTTACTTATCTTCTTCTTGGGCTTTCTCTTTTATCCCAGTTAACGAGATAGATGTGGATTCTTTTACTTTAATTGTATCCTGGATGGCGTTCAGGGCACCCTCCAACTTGGCTTCATCGCCACCGAAAAACTTGAGAAGTCCCTCGCGGATAGCGTCCTTATTCATAGTCCCTTTCCGCACGGATGTACGGAGGTTAATCTTACCTTTCCTGAGGTTAATGGTATCAATACCCTGGTCAAGCATATGCTTCTTCACCGCCTCCTTGAGGCGTTTCTCTTCTTGATTGAGGATTTTGATATCAGATTTTGCTTCAGTGAGCTGTTTGGAGAGTTCAACAAGTTTGGCGACACTCGCAGAGAGTTCGTTGGGCACTGACATTATTACATAAAGCTAAGGTCTAATCTTTAAGCGAATTAGCACAAATCACGTTGCATCAAATCTGGTACAATGGTGCTGTTGTTCCACACAAATGGGTCCTTGGGGTTTGGTGGGTCCGCGCGAATTTGTTGGTTCGCGTTACGCAAAGCACCACCAACGGTCTCTGGGAAACCAATTTGTTGACGTGGTTCAAGGAAGTTTTGACCCGCGAGGATGTCTTCTGGAGCGAACTCACCAAAGTCCTCAGCAGACGCAACTTCACGTGGGAGGAGGGAGGAGGCTAAGCCAACACCACGTTCCATACCACAACCACTTCGCACTGGGGCCGCGGCTGGGCCGGCGGCGGATGGAGCGGCACCAAACGCGGAATATTCACGTTCTTCAATAGAGTATTTAGACTTGGACGTCATAGTGAAGAGCAAGTAGACCAACACGGCGACGGCGGCGACCATCATGAGGTTCTGAGTACGACCCTTCTTCATCATCTTTTATATATGTTCAACAATTTTTTTATTCCTCAACCTCGTCAACAAAGGCATATTCTTCTGGGTAAGTATCCAAGATTGGGTCTGGGTGAACTCTGACCTGGACAACATTCCAAGAGGACCCAAAAGATTTCTTGGCGAACCAAATTCCAGCAAACTCGAGGATGACATCACACGTCTTGCCGGGCTGGACACTTTCAAAATCGACCGGGTCCTGTTGAGTGTTAAAAACCTTGGTGTTCTCGATGCGCTCGCCTGTGACTTGACCATCAACGACACTTGACGTGTAGGCACCCTTGATCACATTTTCGGAGAGTTGCTTTCCGAACCAAACCTCACAATTGTCGTGCGCCGCTGCGAGATTGAGGGCATCGATATCCTCAATCGTCTTGGTGTTCGTATCCGACACGAGGTCAAGAACGATGTCGCCTGATACATCGGCAATCTTTACCTTATTCAATTGGACGAGGCACTTGCGCTTCGTATCATTGAGCGCCTTTACAAAGTAGAGACCGTCATCACCTTTAGTTGGGGGTTGGTACAACATTTTATGTCTAGTATACGAGTTAATTCTTTAAACCAACAAACGGGATTTGGGACGCCTTTCTTAAGATTTGTGGGGGGACCCACTTGTCTCGGACTGGTTTGTACCCATACAATATCTTTGAGGTATCCACATTTTCAGGAATGTTTTTACCCACAAGTGGTCTGTAGTTATATTCGTTTTTGACGTATGCCGTTGTTTTGTTCTTCACCCACTCCTGGGTGTTCACATTAAAGCGTTGTGCGCCGTATGTTCGTGCGTATCCTGGGATGTTGATACTTGGGAGTGACGCCTTCACACCATACACAATCTGTCTAGATAATCGCTCTGTAACGGGTTTTGTGGTGTATTCACTGTAACTCTGGGGGTTCACTTTGGCGGCGAGGGCCATACTTACACGCCCTTCACGACGAGGTAACACTCGGTGACTCTTAATCTTATTGTAGGTCTTCTGATATATAGAGTTAATACTGTCCGTTGGACTAATTTTGGACGCTGTCGCAATCATCTTCGACAGTTTATACATACGTTGACGGTCCTTCTCCTTTTTCTCTGGGCGGAGTCCAAGTTTTTGCATGAGGTACACATCATCCAAGAGAAATCGCTTTCCTGCGACATATATACGCTTATCGTGAATCATCACCTGTGTATCTTTGTTTTTGTACGTGATACCCTGCTTCTTGGACTGGACAACCTCATACCCAAATTCACCTGGACGCATGAAAGGTAAATCTAAAATACCCCCAATGATTTCCTTTTGGATCGCACCCTTTTGAATCGAAAAGTACCTCACGTGGAGATCGAGCGCAAACAATTCAACATCAATGAAAACATCACTCTTTGTGGCTTCACGCCCAACCCCAGATTTCTTCTTCTTGATGAGTGTGTAGCGTCTCGTCACGTACGGTCCAGTCTCTGAGAATCCAAAACCCATAAATCGGGTAAGTTTACTCGTCTTGGATAAACGCTGTCGCACCTTCGTGTTCATCTTTGCCGCCATCTCCCCCAATTTGTTCCAAATCAACAACTTTATCGCTTGGAGTTTACCAAAGTACTTGTCGTTGTATTTGAATCTGGGAATGAACTTTGTATCTATATCACTCGAGATGAGACGGTCTTGTCTATCAAGGTACAAATTGAATGCTTCACCACCCGAAATTATGAGATCCCCCATAGATTTGGTATACTCTGAGAGTTCCCCAATCGTTTTAAAAATAATATCACGGACTGTATCCGTCACGTAGGCGTACACCATCTTTTCGAAACTTTCCTTACGGTGGAGTCTGTGTACACGTTTCCTGAACGCGGATAGATTGTTCTCTTCATAGTATTTTTCAAGAACTGGGTCATTGAAGAATAGATTTTTCTTCATAAATCTCTTGATGACTGCCTCTGAATATATTTCGGTGTCCATTATTATATTGCTACATAATAAATGGTCTGTAGCGTGATTGATGAATGTCGATGCTTCGCATACTCTGACGTACGTGACCCACGAAAGAACCAGTTCTGTGGCGTGCGGAAAGGTCCTCACGTCGCACCATGCCCAGCAGACTGTTGCGCGGGTGGGTGTCCTGGACAGACCCCAAAGGTAGAACCAAGAGAACCTTTTAGAGTCGTTGAACGCCCATCTGTCGAGGAATCTTATTTCAAGCGTGAACCTGTGGATATGACCTTTTTAATGTTCGTCACAATTGCGTTTCTATTATTCTACCTCTCATAACTTAAAGATTTACCCACAATACAAGGTATAAGATGTCTCTTGAAACTATCCAAACTGAAATTGCTGCTCTCCGTGCCGATGTGAAGGCCCTTACCAAGATTATTCGTAAGATTAAGTCTACCCAAGAGGACCCTGACGGCGAGAAAGCCAAGGCGCGTGCGGCCAACAATGGTTTCAACCGAAAGCAAGATGTAACGCCTAAGTTGCGTGCGTTCTTGGGTCTTGATGAAGGTGAATTGATTTCCCGCTCTGAAGTCACCAAGTTCATCAATAAGTACATCACGGAGAAGGGTCTTAAGCACCCAGAGAACGGTCGTCAACTCATCTTGGACGACACGCTTCGTGATCTCCTTGCCCCACCTGCGGACGTCCAGGTCACGTATCTCAACCTCCAAAAGTACCTCAGCCCACACTACATCAAGGCTGAGGCTTAAAAAAATAACACATTCTAGTACTATGAACTTCACTCAACAAGACATTGAACAACTTGTTGGTACAAAAATAAAGAATCTATCTTTGTATCAAAAAGCTTTTACTCATAAATCAGCCCTCAAAGAATATGAACAATTCAATGAATCCTTTGAGACCCTCGAGTTTATGGGCGATTCCGTATTAGGTTTTATCATCACAAAGTTCCTCTTTGATAAATATGAATCTCGTCAAGAAGGATTTCTCACAAAAGCTCGTACAAAACTCGTTCGCTCTGAAACCTTAGCCGCGATTGCTCTCAAGATGGGTCTCAATACTATGGTTGTTATGGATGAGAAAGGTATGCGGAACGGATGGAACAACAACCCAAAGATTCTCGAGGATGTCTTTGAAGCCCTTGTCGGCGCCATCTACATGGATCTTGGCTTACTCCATGCGAAAGAGTTTGTTCTCAGGATTTACAACGATCCCAAATTTATTGACCTCAACGCCATCATGATTGATGATAACTTCAAGGACCACCTCATGAAGTATTGTCAAATTATGAACTTTGCCCTACCAGAATACCGTGTTGTGGGTCATCACGAAGGTATTTTTTACATTGATGCGTATATTAATGGTCAATTTGGTGGGAGAGGACAAGCCAAGAGTAAAAAGCAAGCCGAACAATTAGCTGCCAGAGCCTTCTTTGAACAACTTAAAAACTACCAACGATAATACATTAATATGCATCCCAACGTAAAGGCTCTAATTGAGAGGGAATACGCAGCTCAGAAGAGTGAAGAGTGGCTTGCTCTTCGTGGTAATCTCCTGACTGCTTCAGACGCAGCAACAGCCATCGGTGTGAATAAGTATGAGACTCCCGACGACCTTCTTCGAAAGAAGTGTGGTGTAGGGCCTCGTTTTATGGGCAATGAAGCCACAAGACACGGTGAAAAATACGAAGATGAAGCTCGTATCCTCTATGAAGAGAGACACGGCGAAGTCGTCCATGAATTGGGTCTCGTCCCGCACCCGATTCATACATGGCTCGGTGGAAGCCCCGATGGTGTCACTGAAAGTGGGAAACTTGTAGAAATTAAGTGCCCGATGAGTCGTAAGATCGAGCCATCTGTGCCCGAGCATTACATGCCCCAGCTTCAATTATGTATGCAGATTTTAGACTTGGAAGAAGCAGATTTTATTCAATATAAGCCTGCAGAGACAAATTGGCCTCGTCCAGAGGAGTTTGTGGTTGTAAATGTAAAGAGAGATCCCGAATGGTGGAAAATAAATTTACCGATAATGAAACAATTTTGGGATAAGGTTCTCTACTACAGAGAACACTTGGATGAACTGCCTATGCCAAAGGAGAAGAAGACTCGCAAGAAGAAGGAAGTACCACCCCCTGTATGTGAAGTTCAAGCCATTTCTGATGAGGATGTGTATACTGAGGATTGAATTCTCTCTATCATAGTAAGCTTGTCCTCAGCTAATAACGACCACCTAAGTGTACCACCCCTATGTAAAAATCAAACCAAAACCATGACTATTGAGGAACAATACAATCATGCAAAGGACAATTTCAATGGTAGGCTATTCGCCCCCTACCAACGCGAAGGTGTCCTTTGGATGCTTACCATGGAGAACCAAACATCTGGACCGAAGGGTGGCTTCCTCTGTGATGAAATGGGATTGGGAAAAAGTGCACAATTGATTGCTACTATGTTGGGAAACCGCAAAAGGAGTACTCTCATCGTCCTACCCAAATCCATTATCACGCAGTGGGCAAATGAAATCAAAAAGTTTGCTCCACAGCTATCCGTCCACATCTTTGATGGACCAAAGAGACACCTCAAAGAAGCGGACATCATCATCGCACCCTACTCGCTCCTCTCAACGACGGAAGATACCCCAATTCACAGGCATACCTGGGATCGGGTCATACTTGATGAAGGACATGAGATCCGAAACAAAAGTTCCAAGTTGTTCAAAAGTGTGTGTAGGCTCAAAACGGATATCAAATGGATCGTAACTGGTACCCCAGTTTTCAACTCTATGAATGACTTTGTGTCCCTGTGCGCCTTCCTTGGTATTGAGAAATCTCTTGTCCAAGGTATGACGAACAAAATACAAGACATTTACATCCTTCGTAGAACCAAGGATGATCTTGCGAAAATTAATATACGATTGGAACTTCCCCCGTGCCACTTTGAGAATGTGGAACTTGAGATGTTCCCCGATGAAAGACGGTTGTATGAGTTTGTATTCCAAGATGCCCAAGAAACTATTAGGGATGCCTTCAAGAATGCCATCAGTCTCAACTCCAAAAACATGGTAATCTTGGAGTGCTTATTGAGAGCTCGACAGTGCTGTATCCTTCCGCAGATGTACTTAGATGGCATCGCCAAGCAAAACAAAACACAACCAGAAGAATGGATTGGGAGATCAAACAAGATGGAGACCCTCTTCCGTATGATTAAGTCGCACCCAGATGAGAAGACCCTCGTCTTCTGTCAGTTTCGGGGTGAAATGGACTACATTCAACAGAATATGGAGTGTCCCACCTTTAGAATTGATGGTTCAGTCCCCAAAGAGGAGAGAGACAATCAAGTCAACGCGTTTAAAAAAGCACCACCGGGGGCTGTTTTCATTATTCAAATTAAGTCGGGAGGTCAGGGACTCAACCTCCAAGAGGCAACACGCGTTTATATTACAGGGCCATCGTGGAATCCCGCGACAGAACTTCAAGCTATTGGCAGAGCGCACCGAACGGGACAAACTAAACCAGTGTATGTGAAGAAGCTCATCTACAAAGAGGGAGACGCGTTCATCTCAGTAGAGGAGGAGATTCTCGCGCTCCAGGGTCACAAATCCATAGTGTGCTCCAAAGTCCTAAATGACGAGAGAATTGAGAAACAAATTCCAGTCAAGAGAACCAACGACAAGATTTCAATCTTGGACATCAAGAAAATATTCCGAGCCTAATATATAAAAAGATGTCAAAGTTATTTGGAAGCCGAGCCGAAGTTTTCCACGGAACCGCCGAAAAGACCACAGGAGGCCTTCGCGCCAAGGATCTCATGTTGGATTCCAAAGATGGCCAAATCAAGTCAGTGGCGGCACACAAGGCTGCCCTTGAGCGTATGAAGTCAGAAGGTAAGAAGCACTTGACCAAGGCGTTCAAGCCAAAGAAGGGTAAGTTCGCGCTCCAACCCAAGGAGGGCACGAAGGAGTACAAGAAGAAGATTAAAAAAATGATGTAATACTATAAGCATGACCCTTGCAAAGTGGAATGAGTCTGTACGACTGGCTAAAATAAAATTAGGTTTGGACCCTAAGAGCTTTACCAAGGTTCAGGGTAAACTTCTTAGAGAGGCGCAGATCATATATCACCTTCTCCTTCTCAATAAAAATAGTAATAATAAGTAAATAAATGGCAGCCCTCGCTGGTATGATGGCTAAAAGTATGGCCAAGGGTATGGCCAGGTCAGCAGTACGTGATGTGAAGAGAGAAGCATATGGTATGGCCAGAGACCTTAAAAGAAACGCACGGGGTTTGGCATATGATTACCGAAATCAAGCCAGAGCTGCGGCAACCAATTATGTGGATGCTCAAAAGAATCGTATCTACCAAACCGCCAATAATGCATTCTATACAAATACTCGCGGTGGAGGACGCAACTACAAGCCAGTGCCTGCGTACTACAACAGACCTGGTACCAACGCATACAGACCCCTATATTAGATTTGGAACTGGAACCCCTTGAGGTTTTGTGGTTCATAGACGACCAGTTGATTAAGTTTCCAAGTACACCCAAACTTTCTGTTCAAGAAATAGACACTATTGAGTTCAACAATAGCGTGTCCACTGTTTCTTGCATAGAGACCATTCGATACTTCCGTTTTAATTGCAATTTTGTTCGCGTCATAGACACCCGCCTTAATCATATTGGTGTGGTCGGTGTCGACTTTGACTCTAAACTTTGGTTCTCTATCTGGGGTTTCCTTGATATTTGAGTTGAACATTGGTACAACCTCATCCCTCGTCATAGACTTCCCAAAGATAGTCTCACTCTGGCGAACAACGGCATCTATGATTTTACTTTCAATGTCTCGAAGTCCTTTGTAGAACTTGTTAATATACGAATCGTCTTCGTCATACCCTTTCATCGCAAAATCGATGTTATATTTCGTTGCTCCAACTTCTGGGGTAAATCCAGAGACTCCAAAGGGCATATACAACCTGGGTAATTGAATTCGCATCGGTGTACCCTCCTTTGTGGAAAGGACAATCTTTCTGTTGTTAAACTCGGCAATTTCCAAGTTTTCAATAGCGTCTTGGATTTTGGACATTGTACTTTCTAATTAACATCCCAAAACTTTAAGCTGAGCACATCACACACTCGGGTTCGAGACTGAACTGGATTGGCCGAGCCTTGGCCTTACTTCTCAAATAGTACATCCCTGTTTTGAGACCAGACTTCCACGCGTACATATGCATTGAGGAGAGCTTGGAGAGCGTTGGACTTTCCATAAAAAGATTCATAGATTGGGATTGGTCAATGAAGCGCCCCCGGTCCGCCGCCATATCAATGATAGCCTTTTGGCTAATCTCCCACACAGTCTTGTAGAGCTTCTTAATATCCTCTGGAATATCTATAATATTTTGGATAGACCCCCCAGCCTTGACCATAAGGTCCTTCATTTCCTTTGACCAGAGACCAACCCGTTTGAGGTCATCGACGAGATGTCTGTTGACGACAACAAACTCACCCGCGAGTGTCCGTCGCAAGTAGATATTTGTTGTATAAGGTTCGAAGCACTCATTGTTCCCCAAGATTTGGGCCGTGGACGCCGTGGGCATAGGTGCCATAAGAAGACTGTTACGGAGACCCTTCGTTTGTACACGGGTGCGCATCGCATCCCAATCGTAACGTCCACTACACTTGGTCTCCCCCTCCCACATATCGTGTTGGAGAATGCCTTGGGACGCTGGGGAACCCTCGAAGGTCTCATAGGACCCCTCGACTTCCGCCAATTCTGAACTGGCCTCAAGCGCCGCGTGATACATCGTCTCAAAGATGTGTGCATTCATCAATCGAGACTCTTCACAGTCGAATGGGAGACCACAGAGAATGAATACATCCGCGAGTCCTTGGACACCGAGACCAATGGGTCTGTGTCGCATATTAGACTTTCGAGCAGTCTCCACAGGGTAAAAGTTACGGTCAATCACTCGATTGAGGTTCTTCGTCACAACCTTAGTAATCTCGTGGAGTTTGGCGTAATCAAATGTCTTGGTCTCCCGATTTACATATTTGGGGAGCGCAATAGACGCCAAATTACACACAGAGGTCTCATCCTTGTCGGTGTACTCGATAATTTCGGTACACAAATTGGAACTCTTAATCACACCCAAGTTCTTTTGATTGGACTTTGTGTTACACGCATCCTTGTAGAGCATATACGGCGTCCCAGTCTCCGTTTGACTCTTGAGAATTGCTTTCCACACCTCACCTGCTGGGACAGTCGCATTTGCGAGACCCTCCTCCTCATACTTTGTGTAGAGGGCTTCGAACTCCTCGCCGTACACATTGGAGAGACCTGGAGCCTTGTCTGGACAGAAGAGTGACCAATTACCTCCCTGCTCAACGCGCTTCATAAAAAGGTCTGGAATCCAAAGGGCTGAGAACAGGTCACGGCACCTCGCCTCCTCATCCCCTTGATTGAGGCGCAACTCCAAGAAATCCATAATGTCCGCGTGCCAGGGTTCCAAATAGACTGCGATGGAGCCTTTACGACGACCAGCCTGATTTACATAACGTGCCGTGGCGTTAAATACGCGAAGCATAGGAATAATACCATCAGATTGACCATTTGTGCCCCGAATACGAGATTTATTGGCTCTCACATCGTGAATATGCATCCCAATACCCCCCGCCCATTTTGAGATTTGTGCACACTCTGTGAGGGTGCCGTAGATACCGTCGATAGAGTCACCCTTATTTGCGATGAGAAAGCAACTGGACATTTGTGGTCTTGGAGTACCCGCATTGAAGAGGGTTGGCGTGGCGTGAATGAAGAGACCTTGGGACATCTTGTCGTAGGTCTCCAAGACGGATGGAATATCTGCCCCGTGAATACCAATGGCGACCCGCATATACATATATTGGGGCGTTTCCATCAATTTACCCTCGTGGCGTTGAAGATACGACTTTTCGAGGGTTTTGAGTCCAAAATACCCAAAATCGAAGTCGCGTTCAGTCTTAATCTCATCCTTGACCTGACCAGCAATATCAGCGACCTCGTCTGTAACAATACCCGCTTTGGCTAACTTCTTCATCGCGAGATGGAAGGTGTTGGGGCATACCTTCTGGATATTACTGGCCACGATACGAGTCGCGAGGATTTCATAGTCTGGGTCTGAGGTAATCATACCCACACAGATTTCAGCGGAGAGTGTATCGATTTCGTGTGTGCTGATACCATCGTACATAGACGAGAAGACCTGCTGGGCGATTTTGGTAGAGTCACAGTTCTCGGAGAGACCGTATGTTAAATTCTTGATCCTATTGGTGACATTATCAAATTTCATATCCTCAATACGACCTGAGCGTTTAGTGACCCTCATTTAGTTGTATCACGTGTTTTATTTTTAACTTACTTACTGCATCGTTCAAGATCACCACTGCGAACCTTCACGGTACCAAAGGTTTCAAATTTACGGTCGGACTGGAGAAGGTAAGTGTTCACATAAAATGGACCACTTTTACCAGCTGGGGCCACTGGGGCATACGACCCAACGAAGCAGGCTGGAGCTTGGCATGGGATTTTTTCTAAATTTCTTGGTTTACCACTGTAGACCTCATCGAAGTCCGCGATGTTCAACATTTAGTATTTACAGAGTTTTTTTTCCGAGAGTATATTAAATGTGTGATAACCTTCACCTTGATTCCATGAAGCAGTGTGAGACTCCACTCAACACCCTGTTCTTTTCTGAGTTCAACCGCAATCTTCTCCAGCGGGGCATTCGTCAAGCGTTCAAGAACAAAACTGGTATCGCGATTGATTACCAAAACCCAGATGATGTCTACAGTATGATGCGCGTGGTCTTCATCAACAACGCGGGTGACCACTATTCACAGGTGAACGAACAGGTCAAGATGATGAACGCTCGTGTTATTGATACGGCTATTGGTCAAATTCAAACGGGTGTTTCACAATATATGGCGTACGTTCAAGATATAGAAACTCTCGCGGTCCCATTAGACCAGCCTATGAATACGAGTACGTATGGTAAAAAGATAGATATCAACAATAAGATTGGAATCAATTAAAGTTTTAATTCGCTAACAAGATAAGATGAGTTTGAATTATTACAAAACTGAAACTGAGAAAGTATGTAAATCCAAGGGATGGGACCGCGCTGCTGTGGATACAGTGTGGCTCCTACTCACTGAAGAATTTGGCGAACTTGCATCGGCGATTCGTCAGTATAAAAAGACATACAAGAAGACTGGCCTAAAAAAGGAGCGAGGCACGGATGTCATGATGGAAATGGGAGATGTTTTTAGTTACCTGTTTCAATTAGCACATATGTTGAATGTGGATTTAGACCAGATGTGGGAAGAACATAGGACTAAAATGAAAACCAAGAAATATAATCTAAAGTAAAAGTAAATATAATGCTCAGTGACGAGGAAGCAATTGATAATGTGAACCCATTTGTCGTGCACGATTTTTCCCTTCCAGGGGGTGTGCGACAGACTGGTAGTTTTGAGGATTTTTCAGAAATGCGTTCTGAGCCAGGCATAGCTGAGCCAACGCGAAGTGTGTACTGTGATTACGGTTTGTGTGCCGAATCCACGTCTGAATGTTCTTTATCTAGGCCATTACACCCACGTCGTAACATTGATATTGGTTTTACTCAGAATAAGAGAAGTATTGTTGACACAGTTCGTGTCGGTGTTGCGAACAATCCAACGTTTTCTATCATTGGGGCATTCATTATCGCGTTCTTCATTTTTTCAATTCTATATTACGCAAGACGTTAAAAAGGTATTCAAGCCTTGATTCATCAAGGGAATGTTGTATCAGGTCAGGTAAGGTATCTTTGCAAAACTGTTCAATATACTCCCTCTGCCAAGCACTCTTCACATTAATACGTGGTGGTTGGAATGTGGGGTCCAAAATTGTACTCGCATGTGCGACACGAATAGTTGTACGAATGTCTTGTTTTTCAGCGAGAATGTTTTCAAGGGCCAATTCGGCCATCTTTTGTCTGACCTCTAGGGTTTTTTCGACCATCGTATCCAGGAACTTCTCGTATGGAATCGATTGCTTCTTTGAAGTTAGGATAACCCAATCTGCGAGAGGTTCTGTGTCGATATAATCTATATACGTATCGTAGCCCTTCCCTGGGACAAACTTTTCATAGACAATTTCAACGTATTGAAGTTCTGATTCCACATCATAGACGGACTTTGCCGACTTCAGGAAGGAGGTCATCTAGTTTGGTCTAGAAGGGACTCAATTCTCTAAGCAAAAAAAACCTCGGTATAAGGTAAAATGAATACGACAAATATAGCAATTGGTGTCGTGGTCGTAGTTGTGATATTGATTGCTGCATATTTTATGATGGGTTCTAAGAAATCAGAGGCTCCAGCCCCAGAGGCTCCAGCCCCAGAGGCTCCAACCCCAGAGGCTCCAGCCCCGGAGGTTCCAGCCCCAGAGGCACCACCAGCTCCCCCAACTGAGTATGTGTATGAATTTATTAAGAATGTTGAAAGTGCTCATAAAAAGGATTTTAATGCACACATAACCGATATTCGCATGGATGGTGTACGCGTTACACCTGAACAAATAGTGCTTCACGAGGAACCAAAGCACACTAAATGTAATAGTAAACCAGGTGGATATCAGTGTCAAAGTGGTAATTATGGGCTCAATGACCCAGAACCAGCCAACCCAACTGTGAAGGATTTGACATGGTCTGCGTGGAAGGAAGGGCAAATTCAAGTTGGCTCAAAAGTTTTCACCATCACAACCCCAACAAAGGTTGGTGAGTTTGAAATTGACTATTTCAGACCCAAATACGCACCAGGTTGGATTATCAAGGAAAATGGTGTAGAGGTTCTCAAGGAAACTGTGAACGGTGGGGGTGGAAATACACCAAATCCCAAAAAAATCAAGTATATAATCCCATAACCTAAGTCACCCCAACCACTACTAAAAAGTAAGACCAAATATGTACTCCACCATCGCCAACAACAGCTTCTCCTATCTCCTCACTCTAGATGAGTTTAGGAAGGAGCTTCCCGAGGAGACACGACCGTCTTGGATAAAGATTACGACAATCACTATGGTCTCAAGCTTTATCCAAGAGATTAACATTAAAAAACTGCGCTACATCTTTGAAAACTTGGAGTCCTTTAAATTGAGACGATGTGGGACCAAGAGTGACGGGGGTTTTGAGTGGAAGTTGAAGCCTACCACGTTCTATAACCAGGTGACCCTCACGTATCACGACAGTTACAGTACCAAGTCTGTGAAGGTGTTCCCAAATGGTTCAATCCAAGTGGCTGGGTGTTGTGACTTGTTTGACTGTAAGCGTATCATCACCCAGTTGACCTACATTTTCAAAACATTTTTGGGTATGGAGATGAAGGTTCCAGTCGATTCCTTCCGAGTGGTCATGATTAATTCAAACTTCAGTCTCAATTACAAAGTGAATCTGATGAAGGTGGCACAGTGGTTTGAAGAACACAATGAAATTTTCAAAGTCTCCTTTGAACCCGATAGGTACAGTGCAGTCAAGATTAAGTTCAAGCCTGCCCAAGATATGAAGGAAATCACAACAAGTATATTCTCCACAGGTAAGATTATCATCACAGGGGCGGAGACCCTCAAAGAGATTGCTTTCGCGTACAATATTATTAATCAACATATCAATGAGCAACCCTCGATTCGTGTGGGGCGCACGGAGGACACAGATGTATTTGATGTATATTTAGGACACAAGTGTGAACCTATGGTTGAACACTTGAGGGCAAAGGGTTTCAAATCGTGGCTTCAGACGATTACGAATAGGCAAATTAATTTCTAATCATAATGTAATATAAAATGTCTCAACGACTTGGAATGGCCGATGGGCGATGCTTCACCCTCAACTCCTCAGCCCAACTTACGAACAACTATATCATGCAACAAAATGGTATCGCCTTCGAAGACAACTATTCGTACCGCCAACTTCTCCAAAAGTCCGGTCCAGAACTCATCAGTAAACTTGCCGAACAATCGAGAACCACGTGTGATCCATGTGATAGATACACGGATATCTCCAAGACGTACTAACTGAGCTAAATCACGAAAAAAACTTTAAAACCATACTCTAGAATGTCGCCATGTGCCATATGTCTCAATAACGTGAGATCAACGAGGACCAACCCTCCGATCCGTTGTGGACATACGTTCCATTCGCACTGTCTAGAGGAATGGAAGAGTAAAGGTAAGAATACCTGCCCCCTATGTAGAAAAATATTTGACGTTTCGCAGTTTAAGGTGACGATCACGGTTCAGAACAATTACACAGCATCTTCAAATGCTGTGTCCTTGGAGACTGACGCCATTTTTAACATTATGGATATATTTGATATGTCCTTCGATGTCGAGAACACGGTAGACTTAGAGAGTCTTTTTAACGATCTTGGAATGAGTTTGTCCGACCTTGATCCCCTTGTCCTTGACACAGAATGAACTACAGTAGCGCTCATAGTTTAGACCTGGATAATCTCTAGAAGCCTTGCGAGGGTCTTTGATGACCTTTCCCTTTGCATCCGTCAGAAGTGGACCCGTAGCCCAACCCCTCTTGTGACTGAATATATTAGCTTTGAAGACGATACGCTTCCCGACTTGGAACCTACCAGCTCTCTTTATTCTCGATTCTGGAATCTTGAAGAACTTGGCGACTGATGTTTGGGTATCCCCAGGTTTAATCTTATATTCCACGACACCGTGTTGACGGTAGAAATGGAAGTCACCTTGGCGGATGTAGTTTGTGGGTCGCCCAGGGCACACAAACATCATGACCTTGTAGTATCCCTTTTTACACTTGGTACCCGCATCCACTTTGTAGACTTTTGTGGGATTATCCGAAATCACGCGTCTAGGGAGGTCCTTACAATGGGTGTAATCGTGGGGGCGATTTGAAAGCCCTGAGCGGTCACCGGGAATAGACTTTTGCCAACGATAGGCTTCATAGTCCCCAACCGCGTATGCGTAGCAGTTATTGTTCCCAATACCAGTCGCGGTACCCCACCGCTTATTGGTGAACTTCTTTTCAGAACCACTCAAAGGGAGTTCTTTCATTTGTAATCTGTGTAGAAAAAAATATTAATACTAAGTAAAATGCAAGTTGTTGATAAAGTTGCCAAGTCTCAAAACAAGTCTGATATGCTCATGGAGTTTCTCATCTTTGTGCTCAGCATTCTTATCAGCACGTTCGTGATTCGTTTTGCTTGGAATCGCTCTCTTGTGAAGCACATCACCATCCTCAAGCCAATTTCTACGATGTTTGACGCCTTTATCCTTGCGTTGTCTTTGAGCATTATTCGTGCTTAAACTTCCTTGAAACCCACAATCTTTTCACCATTTGGGCCGACGAGGGTTGGATAGGCGTCCATACCCGAACACTCCTCTGTATCGCAATCCACAAATCGGTGAGGTTTTCCATTCTTCTTCATATGATCTAACTGTTTACGAGTCCAACCACACCCCATGGTCCCGTACACAGTCCACTGTTTCCCGTCTGGCGCTGGAGCCGACTGTCTCGTTCTATAGAGAATTGTGAGAGCAGCGAGAATGAGAATGAGAGTAACGATTTGTGAGCGTCGCATAGTTGTATAGTATACCCTCACATATTTTTTATGAATGCGCATGTAAAAAAATACATATTATATTATATAATGCAAGGCGACAAAGAAGTTAAAAAATTACAAAAGATGAGGGAGACTCAGAAGAAGAAAGTAGAAAAAAGCTTTAAAAAATACACTAAAAAATACGTTATAAATAGTAGACAGACTCCTAGGTATGAAAAAAAGTATGAAAAAAATTTAAATAATTTGAAAAATATAAATAAAAAACTTAATAATAATGCGTCTAAAACGATAATGAGAGAAAAGGGGTTATTGGGAAAAAATAAAGCGATGTCACTTCTTAACGAAATAGAAAGAAAAGGAAAAAACGTACCAAACATACCACAAAACATAAAAAATGTCATATCTAATCAATTGAAAGCTCGACCAAAGATAGACACGACTCGAGAATTGGTCTCAAATTTTAAAAAATATCCATTCCATATTCAGAAGAAGATTCAATCTTTTTTGTATAAAACGAATACACCAGTCAAAAATATTATGAGTTATGAAAGACTCAAGTATATAATGAATACTATTAACTCCAACACAAACAAAATGGTATACAAACCGGCGACGGTTTCAACAAAAATGAAAGCGTTTGATCGCGAATTCAGAGAACTTTATAATTCTGGTAAAACGTACAGAAATATACAAAATTTCATAAACGTTCTGAATAACGCGTTCAACTAGGCTGTTTGAAAATCGAGGTACCCTCACATATTTTTTATGAATGCGCACATTTGTTCCTTGGTCAATTTGGGGTCTAACTTGAACATCTTCACAAGGTCCTCCTTTTTATAGAGTCGACATTTACGTGTATCAATCTTGAGGTCGCCATTTGCGTTGATAAACACTTTTGGTCGCTTCACCGGAGTCTTTGGTTTTGGTTGAAGTCTCTTTTCAATGTTCCTCACTTGGTTCATAACCGATGGGTCTCTACGACGAATTGGCGCTCTCTTTATGGGTTCCTTCTTCTTTTCAGCCTCTCGTTTAAGAACTTCGACTGCGCGTCTAATTGCACTTCCACCCCCATTTGTCTGTCTAGGTGCAGATTTTGGTTTGGTTTGGGTCACAGGCTTTCTTAAGATTTTACTGAGAATACCAGTCTTTTTTTCAGATAGAAATGGGTGCTTTAGAATAGTCTCAAATGTTGGAAGACCTTCGTGTTTTACGAGACGGAGACGCATATCCCTTATGTATGGACTATTCACACCGAGATACTTTTCTGGGAAGAGTTCTTTCACAAAATTCTTCACGGATGCGTGCTTTGTGTATTTTTGGATTATATTGAGAAAGTAGTGCGCATCATACATTGGGTGAGATTTGGTGGAGATACCATACGCCTTCAATTCACCGTTTGCAAGTTCTGGGTTCTTCATACCATCGATGGTCGTCATCCCAAAGTCGATAATGATTGGTTTGAGATTACCCGTAATCAACACATTATTCCAGTGAAGGTCGTGGTGTCTAAACTTTGGGTACTTTGTCTGAATCTCATACAGATTTTGAATAAGTCGTGAAATCACAGTCTTATAGTCGGACACGGAGGGATTTGTACGAATCCAGTCCTCGAGGGTCATGCCTCGTATGTATTCAAAATACAGAAAGTCCTTGTTCTCACACGTCTTGAAGTGATACATACGGGGAACCCCCATACCTTTCAACTTTTCCGCGATACGATACTCCATCTTGGCTGAGGGTTCTGATGTAATTTTTATAGCAACCTTGGTTTTACAGGCGTCGTCGAGGCATCCGTAAAAAACCGCGCCATATTGACCTTCCCCAAGTTTTCTAAGATTTCGACCCTTTTGAATTGTAACACCGGTGTTGGAGAACAATTGCTGTTTGGGCGCACACGCCTTCGTACCTCTCAAAAGTTTCTTGAGTTCTTGACCGACTGCATTCTTCTGTGCGTCAGTCTTCGCATTATTGGCGATGTATACAAGTTCTGCGAGCTTGACCATTCTTAATGTGGGCTGAGAAAAGATTCATATGAGAGTTGAAACACTCGTATCAATCTTGAGATTGGGGGAGGGTGGACATATATTTATTCATCATCTTCGTCAACTTCGATATCGTCGTCGACCTCCTCATCTTCTGGGAGGTCAAGACCTTGGAACGCGAAGGATGGAAGCTTCGTAGATTGTTCAAGGAGACACTGTTGGAGGCGCATAGTCACACCAAACTTGTTATCGATGAACCAGATTGAGCTCAAATCAACAATGGCCATAACCTTTTGGCTCTTCTCAATCGTATCAAGTTCAACCGGAGTCTTTTGCATAGAATAGGCCTCTGGAACAAAAGAACCATCGGGCTTCGTCGCAATCTTGAGCTTCATCGTTGAAGGGTATTGCTCCTTACCTGGGCGAACCATTGGCTTGTAGAGCGCTTCACGGAGCACCGCAACATTGAACTCCTTCCCAAGCCATTCCTTGGAGTTCACAGCCACCGTGTTCACGATAATTTCGTCCAACTCCTTCAACTTGTCGTGAAGCTCCATAGCCTCAGTGTTATCGGGGTCAAAGGAGAGGTCAAGAGAGTACGACGTGCGTCCGGTACCCTCATCAGTAAAGGCACTCAAACCAAATGGAGAGCGCATAAATGGAAGTTGAAGATAGATTTTTTTGTTGTCGCCACCGTTCAAGTAGACGGTCTTACCGCCATTCTTATTCTTACGGAGTTTTGAGAAGCCCACAGAGGAGGCAGAGAATTCGGAGGATCGTTGGATAGCAAGCGACATTGTGTAGAGGGTATTATATATCTTCTTGGAGTCTCGACTTTAAGTCAGTTTTTTTGTGTGACTATTATAAAACTAATCATGGGTCTTTTTAAAGATTGTGGCTGTGGATGTAACGGTCGAAAGCAACAGGAGAAGTTCATCACTTCCCTCATTTCGGGTTTGACTTTTTTCATTGTCGCAAACCCAGAGACGTTCCGTCTCGTCAGGCGGGTTCTCGGTCCACGCATCGCGACCCCCAATGGGTGCCCATCCACGATGGGTCTCCTCGTGCACTCAGTCGTCTTTATCCTCATCGTGTGGGGTATGATGAACGTAAAGAAGGAGGAAAAGGTGGTTATGGGTCCATCTGCGTGTGGATGCGGTGAGACGAAGGGTACGAAGGTTGTCCTCCCACCCCCCAAAATGGTTGACGCGCCACTCCCAGAACCAGGGTTCCAAGAACCCCAATTTCAATTTATGGATTCTGGACTTGAATTGGACGCGCTTGATATTAACTCTATATAATGAGGACAAACGACGTATCTGTTGTCTGTTCAATTCTAGAATACTTTACATGTTTAATTTGTTCATACAAACTCTCCACGTGTTTATCGGTAATTGTAAAACATTTTTCGATAAATATTGTACCGTTGTGTTCCACAATCAGTGGTCCGGGTCTGCCAACAACTGATTGTAAAATGTTCACCATATACATTCTATGTGGTTCTTGTCTTTAAAAGTCTTCATCAAAGCCAATCTCCGTGGACTCGTCGTCTAACTTCCCATAGTCCCCAACCCGCTTCTCAAAGAAGTTGGTCTTCCCATCCAAGCTAATATTCTCCATAAAATCGAAAGGATTCTTGGAATTCCAAATTGGAGGCACCCCAATCTGTTTGAGAAGTCGGTCAGAGACATACTCAATATACTCGGACATCTTCTCAGAGTTCATACCGATGAGGTTACAAGGGAGGGCGTCCAAGATGAACCCCTTCTCAATTTCCACAGCCTCCTTCACAATAGAATGAATGGTTTGCGTTGATGGTTTGTGTCTCAACAATTTGAACAGCTCCACCGCAAACTCTTGGTGGAGTCCCTCGTCACGCGAGATGAGCTCATTTGAGAAGCAGAGACCAGGCATGAGACCCCGTTTCTTGAGCCAATAAATAGCGCAGAAAGAGCCAGAGAAGAAGATACCCTCAACGCACGCAAACGCGAAGAGGCGTTCAGCAAAGGAACGAGACTTTGTATCAAACCACTTCATAGCCCAATCGGCTTTCTTTTGAATACAGGGCACGGTTTGGATAGCCTCGAAGAGTTGCTTCTTCTCAGCACCATCCTTAATATACTTATCAATCAACTTGGAGTAGGTCTCCCCGTGGACCATCTCGTTGTGGCACTGATACGCATAGAATGAACGAGCCTCAGAGGACTGCACCTCATCAGCGAAATTGTTATTGATATTCTCAAAAACAATGCCATCGGACCCAGCGAAAAACGCCAGGATATACTTTATGAATTTCTGCTCATTATCATTGAGTGTTTTCCAGTCATCCAAATCCTTTGAGAGGTCTACCTCTTCCGCAGTCCAATTGCTCATTTGAGCCTTCTTATAGAGGTCCCAGAGCTCAGGGTATTTCAGGGGAAAGACTGTAAATCTGTTCAGGGTGGGGGCTAAAAGGGGTTCGTACTCGTCCTCCACCCATTCTTGAAATTCAAAATAGTTTCCGATACGACGTCCATCAACAAATATTTGGGGGTAGGTATCCAATCTTCCGTCACATAACTTCTTGAGGTCCTCTTTCTCAATCATAACTTTTTCATAATCCATCCCCTCGGATTCACATAGTGTGACGGCGTGTTCGCAATATTGGCATGCCTCCTTCGAATAAATTGTGATTTTCATCTGTAGTATTATCCTTGATAATTTTTTGCTTGAAAACTCTAAGCATGATTGTACCATCTGAAATAATTGAAGACGATATAGTCAAACTGTTAGTAAACGAAGACGATGTAGAAGATGACATGTTCGCAGTCGTGGGAATGAACACCGGCCTGGTGCTTGGGGTGCGTTATCTAAACCCTACTGAACTCATATATAAGTCCGCCTGTATCTATCAACTTGAAAGTGGAGACATGAACCCTGCGCCATATGAAAGTGTGATGGAACACTACCCAAGTGGAACGACATTTGAGGATTTGGAATTCAAAATGATTAAACCTGGAATGTATGCACATCTCGAGGAGATTGACGTGGAGGATTCGGATTCCGAAATCTACGATGAGGATGAGAGTGACTCTGAAATGGATGACTTCATCGTCCCTGATGATGAGATTGACGGACAGGTGATACCACCATCGGACTACAAGTCTATTGATGCGGAATGGAATAGCTGGAAACCCACCACCCCAGGGGCGCGGAGTTTTAAGGAGACCGTAGACGCCATTGAAGCCTTGGCCAAAGTGCACGCCGATAACCTAAGTTTCGGTGCGTAATTACAAAAACTAAAAAAGATTAGTCACTTTCATACCAATATGCTGGCAGCTATATGGTCTGATATAGACCGACTATTACCACAAAAAACACAAGAAAAGCCAGTGAATAGAAATTTTTGTCGCGAATGCTCAGGTGTGAAAGTTGTCTCACCCGAAGGTCTTCCCACGTGTTCAGACTGCGGTCTCATTGAAGATAACTTTATTGATGACTCCGCGGAGTGGACGAGTGGACTTACAGATGATGGCCGTGTAAACGACCCATCCAGATGCGGCAACCCAAATGCAAACCCCGAGCTCTTTTCCCAAAATTGGGGGAAGGGTACTATTATTTCAACGCAACGTTCGTCAACGTACGAAAACAAGAGAATGGCTAAGATTAATTTCCATATGTCTATGAATCACAAAGACCGGTCACTCTTTCACGCGTACCGCGATATCGATGAGGCATGTCATACCCTCCCCGAATCTATTCGTAAAGATGCGAAGATGATGTACCGAAAGTTTAATGATGAGAAATTGACCCGTGGTGCGGTTCGTCTTGGTATCAAAGCGAACTGTATTTTATACGCGTGTCGTCTCGCACAATTTCCAAGAACAACCAAAGAGATTGCCGATATGTTTGGAATTCAATCCAAAGACATTAGTCGGACCACTCAAATATTCAAAGATGCTATTATGGGCGTGACCGAGAAAAACTACGTCACAAAATCATTTGATGTGATGCAAAGACTTCTGAATGCGTTTGATATTTCTAGAGAGGAACGATTGAAGTGTAACAAAATGTGTGCGGCCACGGAGGATTGTGTGGAACTTATGAGTAAGACCCCAAATAGCGTAGCATCTGCGATAATTTATATAGTTTTAGGACCCAACGTCACCAAAAGTGATGTCTGTGAAAAATGTTCCGTATCTGTACCAACATTGAACAAGATAGAAACTATAGTAAAAAAACACTTAGAGGTTAAAGGTACTTTGTAATAAACGATGGTTAAATTGTTCCTCGCAACACCATGCTATGGGGGTCTATGTTTGGAAAAGTATATGACAAGTATCATCAAACTCCAAATGCATTTAATAAAAGAGGGCATTCAGTTGTATCTCGATACGACCGAAAATGAATCTCTCGTGCACCGCGCGCGTAACGTGTCCGTGGGTCGCTTCATGCAAAAGACGGACTGTGAGTATTTTATGTTTGTTGATGCCGATGTACACTTTGACCCAGAAGCTGTTGTTCGTCTCGTAAGGTCTGGGCACGATTTGAGTTGCGCGTGCTACCCCAAGAAGGTGGTGATGTGGGACCAAGCCGCACACGCGGTGAAGGAGGGTGATGAACGTAATATGGCCATGCTCTCTTCGAGTCTCGTCATTAACTTTGGAGCTACGCATCGACCAGTTGAGAATGGCTTCATAGAAATCTTGGATGGACCCACAGGCTTCATGTGTATTAAGCGCGATGTGTTCAAACAATTGGAGGATAAGTTCCCCGAGTTGTGGTGTAAGAATGACCACCAAAACAGGGACTTTGATGACTACCATGCGTGTTTTGATTGTATGATTGACCCAATCAGTCGACGATATCTTTCCGAGGATTATGCGTTCTGTCGTCGGTGGCAACAATGTGATGGTAAGATTTACGCAGATGTAAATACAACTTTAGGTCACGTGGGTAATCTTCCATTCACCGGATGCCTCAATGATAGGCTTAAGGCTTAGAACCAAACTACTTGTAATATGAATCTGGTGACTATTATTGTGACTCGTTCCAAATCATGTCATGTTAAGACTCTCCATACAATCCTTAGGCTTAACATTAAATGTATTCAAAAAAATATTAATAACGAGATTGCGTATGTAAACGACGACCCCTTTGAAAAGGCTGAGATTATCGAAAAGTATGCGAAGACACACGACCGTGTCTTTTTCATTGATTTTGGTATAGGTGTGGACGACGCCTCAATTGAACAAGTCATTGAAAAGCATGAGGGTTTGGGTTTCCTTGTGTTCCCAGGGGTTAGGGAAGGTGTGGATTGGGGACTATTCAAAGCCAAGGTTCGAAGTGATTCGGATGAACCCATTAACCAAATGGGACTTCAATTTGATACTGAAGTTTCAAAGAAAGTATCCGAAAATATATATTCAGTTGTACATACCGATGCAAAGTGTTGGATTATGAATACGAAGAATGTGATTAAGAATATCAAAGATAAGAAGGGTCACTGGAAGATTAATGCTAAAATGTTTGAAAAGTTGAAGGACACCGGGGTGAAGATTTATGCATTTACAGCATCTAAGTTGACTATGACGTATTCACACGAATGTGTAAGCAACATTTTGAACGCGGCGGGTGTTAAAACCAATTAAAGTTTAGACCATACCTATATATATGCCGTCACCACTTCACACACATGTTGTAAGTTTCATCCATCATGTGTGGGGGAGTAAGGATTATTTCCCAGGTCCTCAACCTGTATCCATCGAGCGGCGACACTTTCCAATTCTTAGAAGTGGAGACTATGTGGTCTGTGAGAAAACGGATGGGGAGAGACACATGATGGTTGCGACAACCTTTGAGGGGAAGCCACATTGTCTTCTCGTCAATAGAGCGTTTGATATGATTGAGATTAAGATTAATCTGAATAAGAAGGCGTACGAGGGAACAATTCTTGATGGGGAGCTCTACGACACGACACTCATGGTGTATGATGCTATTCTTATAAATGGTGCACCCGTAGGACACCTTAACCTCTATCAAAGACTTGCAGAGGCTGAAAAGATGCTCAAGTTTATCATTCATATGAAGTATGATGTGTACCGTCTCAAAGTTAAAACATTTTACGCATTCAAAGATTTTGAACACTTTATGGATGTGTACCTCCCCACAGTTCAACAAAATGTTGATGGCATTGTATTGACCCCTGTAAATGAGCCTGTGCGTATTGGGACGCACGAAACTATGTTCAAATGGAAACCCGGGGAAAAGAATACGGTGGATTTCCAGATGAAGAGGGGCACAAGTTTTGAGGGTGTTGGTAAACCTGGTGCCCCCGTGTGGAAGTTGTATGTCCAAGAAAAGGGTAAACTGTTCTATGAAACGGAGTTTCCTCTCAGTCGTATGAATGAGCCTTGGTTTGAGGATGATGCAATCGTGGAGTGTATGTACGTGTCTTGGGAGAATGGACCTATGTGGTGGAAGCCCCAAAAGAGACGTCGAGACAAGACACACCCAAACAACCGTCGGACATTCTACAGAACTATTGTGAATATCAAGGAGAACATTCAGTTGAAGGAGTTTTTAGATTGTATACCAACACATAGTGACCCGCCACCGTAGGAAGCTCAGTGTCTTTCACGACATCATCATTTATATAGTACCACTGAGTTCCGTTCTTTACAAAGCTTACGTAGTGTCCATCTGCTTGCATACCCACGTGTACAGCACTTGCGATTAGATTATATTCATAATTATCTATAATTATACTTTCAATAATGTGTATGTGACTTTTACTATCAAACGAAATCATAAGAATTTGTGGAAGTTTTGAAAATACCATTCGGGTTGTCGCGACATTGTGTACCCGTCCCTCAGTATCTTCAAAGTTTTCAAGTACATTCCAATCCGAACTCTTTTTGAGCATCTCCCCCAAATCTGTCCCTCGAGACGTCACCAGGTGCATACTGAAGTCCTCTTCACGTGTTGATTTCCCACCTGGCCAAATCGTTTCTTGGGTCTTTTTCCCGTAGAACCAGTCCTTTATTTGTGGCCTCGCGCGTTCCAAAATGTCTATGATACACAACATAGCCTCTTGTACATCGTGTTGGTCGCGATTCTTGAACCTTGGGAAGTGTGTATAAAACTGTTCCAAGAGAGGGCTCATATTGACAACTCCCTTTTCTTGGGATACCCAATAGAAATGAACGAGCGTCGAGTACAATTGTGTGAATTCACAATCTCCCGTGTACTGTGCGTGTAAAAAGTAATTCGAGAGTACTGGGATGTGGAGT
>Ga0181556_1000988_pt1 | contig 29667 bp, 7 predicted proteins | sample 011ome_14_FD_148651 | JGI IMG/M metagenome (GOLD analysis project Ga0181556, IMG submission 148651) | Coastal salt marsh microbial communities from the Groves Creek Marsh, Skidaway Island, Georgia - 011505AT metaG (spades assembly) | ecosystem: Environmental > Aquatic > Marine > Intertidal zone >...
CTTCCATCTGGTATAGACGGTAATGAAATATTTATTGTTGGTGCCAGATACATTGGTAAAACTGGTAATAGATTTACTGCTCTTTATGCAGACTCAGCAGACATTGATCATGCATTTATTGATTCGGCCGATATTGATATGGCTGATATTATTACCGCTTATATTGATAGTGCAGATATTTTACATGCAATTATTGATTCAGCAGATATAACTTTAGGTAGAATTAATACTGCTTATATTGACTCAGCAGATATCGGTCACGCATTTATTGATAGCGCTGAGATTGGAATTTTAAATATTACTGGTCAAATAAATGGTCCAGAAACTTTTATCATTGATCCAGCAGCAGTAGGTGATAATACTGGTAGAGTTATTATTAAGGGTGATCTACAAGTTGATGGTACTGAAACAATTGTTAATTCGACTACTGTAACCGTTAACGATAAAAACATTGTTCTTGCAGATTCAGCTCAAGATTCAAGTCAAGCCGATGGTGCTGGTATTACAGTATTTGCAGCTAATGCTAAAATAACATATGAAGCTACACCCGATAGATGGGCATTTAACAAAGATATAGATGTTCCAGCAATATATGCTGATAGTGGTATTATAACAAATTTAACTTCAGTTGATGCAGACATTACAAGAGCTACAATTGATAGTGCTGGTATCACCATTGCTACAATAACAGGTCTCACAGCAGATAGTGCTCATATAAAAGGTGATCTGACAGTTGGTGGGGATCTTACTGTTTCAGGAAATGCTACTATTAAATCTGATGTTGGCGGAAATATTTATCTTGGTGATAGTAATGAAGATAACATTGTATTTAGTGCCGATGTTAATTCACATATTATACCTAATATCACAGAAACTTATAATTTAGGATCTGATACAAAAAGATGGAAAGACATTTATCTTTCTGGTAACTCAATATATCTTGGAACAGTAGTATTAAAAGATTCAGAAGGAAATCTTTCCATACAAACTCCAAGTGGTCAGCCTGGAGATGTTTATGCAAAGGGTTTATATTCCGAAACTCTTGATGTAGATAGTGCAACTATAAACAGATTTACTGCAGACAGTGCTGTTATTCAATATTTAAGAGTTGGTCAAAATCTTACTGTAGATGGAGATGGATTAACAACAAATAGAATAATTGCAGAATTTGCAGATATTGATTCAGCTGAGATTGATAAACTAAGAACCGATAGTGCAACTATAAACACTTTATCTTCTACAGATATATATGCTACTAATCTAAATGTTGATTCAGCTAGATTTAGAGAATTTTCGGTATATGGTGATTCTGCTTCATATATTAGATTTTTAGAGGGCGACTCAGCTAGATTTGTAAATCTTCATGTGAGCGGAGAACTTACCGGTAATGTTGGTGTAACCGGATTAGTTCCGTATTCGATTGCAATTGCTGATAGTTTAGGTGAATTAGTATCTGATTCTGATCTTATGTTCGGACCCAATGCCTTTAATCTTTATAGAGGATTATTTGAAGTTGCAGATAATGGTGATGTAACAGCAACTAACATTACCGCAAATTCTTTAAAACTTTCTCTAGTTAACAGAGGTGAAATTTTCTATAGTGGAGCACTTGATTCCGTTGCATCCGAAAAAGATTTTATATTTAAATCATATTCTTCTATATTTGGAAATGTAGATGGTTTAGGTGTCGGCCTTGAAGAAATATATGATTCAGGTTACTTTAAATTTAATGTTGATAAGAATACTGGTCAAATTGCCGCAGAAGGTGGTACCTTAGGTTATTATCCAAATAGACCAACAGGTAAATTTTTCCCAATATATCCTTCTCCAAAACCACTTGAATTCTATGGTATAAACGTACAAGATGGCGGAAGTACTCCAGAATTTACAACAACATTTACTTCCCAACATAATGTATTTAAGAGTGATATTACTAAAGCAGCAGGAATAGAACTTGATTCTTCAACCACTCAAGCACAAATGCTGCAAGTAGTTGATCTTAATGATAGTAATTTATTCTCCGTAAGAAAAGATGGTAGTATTGTAGTAAATGCTGGTATACATTTCGACGGACCTCTTTTACAGAATGGTTTACCATATACTGGTCCTGGTGTATTTTCAAGAAGAACGTTTGGTAATATAGGATTTGTTCCTGATGCTTCAGACACACAATCTTTAGGTGGTGGCTTAGTTTATGGAGGTAATGTTGGTGTTAATACACTTACTCCTAAACATCAACTTGAAGTAAATGATGGTGATTTTTATATTAGCGGTAGTTTAGCAAATACTAATTATCCAGAAGTAACTGCATCAGTTGATGGTGGATTTTCTTATGGTGACGGTTCTAAGTTTTTATTCCAACCGTCAAATGCTTCTTTAAGAGCTGGTTATTGGGATAATGGAACTTTTACTACACCAGGCTTTGGTCAATATTCAATTGCTTTAGGTAAAAATACCAGAGCTGGTGCATCAGCAACAGTAGGCTTAAGCGCAGTTGCCTTAGGTGATAGTGCTTTTGCGGCAGATGATTATTCTATTGCTATTGGTAAAAATCAAAGAACTGGAGCAGGAAACTTAAGAACAACTGCTATTGGTACCGATAATATTATTACCAATAGCTCTGGTACTACAAATAAAAAATTAACAGTAATTGGTCATGATAATACTCTTGGTTCTGCTGGAACAATAAATGTTTCAATTTATGGTGTTGGAAACACAGTTGCTGATAATGCAGACAACTCTATAGTACTAGGTTATTTAAATGCCGCCGATAAAATTGGCTCAATTATTCTTGGTCTTGAAAATGATGCTGATGGTGCAAATGCAATTCTTATAGGTAGGACAAACAGTGCTACGGTATCATCTACTGGTGGTATTGCAATAGGTAATGATAATAGTATTACTGGTACATTGGGCATGGCCTTTGGTTCTTCTAACACTGTTAGCGGTCAAACTGGAATTGCATTCGGTAGTAATGTTACTGTTAGTGGTGATTTTAGTGTAGGATATTCACTATCCGGCGCAAATCATTCTGTAACTCAAGATAATACTTTTGCTATACAAGGCGGAACGGTTGCAATAGGTGATTCTAATTCTCACGGAAAAACTTTATATGTAAATGGTGACACTGAAATTATAGGAGATATAGTTTACAGCGGAGAATTATTAAAATCTGTTGTTGGCGGCGGATTTATTAGTGCTAATATTTTTGTTGATGATGGTGTAGATGTTGTATATAATCCAGCTATTCCTAAAAAAATGGGTGTTGCTCATGCTGATCCATATGCACAGTTTGATATATCTGGTTCTTTTCAAATTAGAAATGATAATCCTACAGCATGGGATAAAAATAATTTAAATCTTGATCCTATTATGGATTCTACTCAAATTTCAAGTAATCAGTTTTTCTTCCATCCACAATCTGGAATATTAAGAGCAGGATCACAACAATTCTTACTAAATGAAATGTTAGGTATACAATCTGTTGGATTAGGAACTGATACAAGAGCTGGAGATTATTCTGTTTCCCTTGGTAGAAATGTTACAACAACGGAAAATTCTTTTGCAATTGGTTATGATGTCAATGCTAGAAATGAAGGCGTGTCTTTAGGTGTTAGCCTTATAAACAATGGTATTGCATCATATGTTATTGGTAAGGGAAATAGAAACTATAGCCCTAATAATTATGTAATAGGTTTAACCAACTTAGAAGCTGATTCTAACACCACCGGAAAGAATTTCATAATTGGTGAAACAAACAACTTTAGCGGTGAACAAAGTTATATTTTAGGTAAAAATAACCAAGCTTTAAATACAACCGATAATACTTATGTTGTTGGTAGAAATAATATATATGAAGGCACAGACGCTTATATTTTAGGTAGATCACACTCCACTGTTGATGGAGTAGATTTATACTCAGTAGGTAGATCAAATAATTTACCTGGAACTGATGTGTATAACTTAGGTTATTCAAACAATCTTAATGGTACAAATATAATTTCGGTCGGTATATCAAATATTACTGATGCTGCAAGCTCTCACATATATGCATTTGGTAGATCAAATAGTTTAAACGGCACTAACCAGTATGCTATTGGTGCAAGTAAAACTTTAACAGCTAATGCAAATAATACTTTAGTTATAGATCCTGATAATACATCTGCTACTGTTGATTCAGAAAATAGAATTATTATTGGTGCTACTGAAAATACTAATGTTGGTATTGGTAAAACTTCTGCATTTTATAAGTTAGATGTTGAAGGTGATATCAATCTAAATGGTAATCTCTTTATTAATAATGTTCCTGCCGGAGTATATTCCTTTGATAACACTGCTGGAATTTATAATGAAGGTGCATATATTTCTCCTCGTGGATTAGAAACAAAAGGTAATCTAAGAGCAAGGGGTGATATACACGGGCACGGAAGATTTGCAATTAATGTAGATAGTTCCGATAATCCAGATTTATATGATATGATTCTTGATAGCACCGGGCTGGAATTAAATACCAATATGACTTTAACTGGTGATAGCCATACTATTACCGGAGATTTAAAAGTAGTTGCAGATTCAGCATTTATAACTGGCAATTTAACAGTTGGTGGTGATATATCAGTTGGAAATATCTTACAAACCACATCAAATGCCTCCACTGGTGATAGTGCTTCAATTAATGGTAAACTTACTATAAATTCTTCAAATGTTATATTGTCATCAACTTCTGGTGTTGGCCATTTACTATTAGATAGTGCCGGGCTTACAGTTAAGAATGGCGATATTCGTCAAGTTGGTGATTCAGGTGGAGCGTTCTTTAAAGACCTATATGTTAATGGATTAAGTCTTGATAGTTATATTGGTGCTTCTGTTTCTGGAAGATTAGATGCTGCTCTATTTGCAGCCAATCCTCCTTCAATTGAAGACTTTTCTCAATCAACCCCACCAATTATTAGAACAAGCGTATATCATAGATTAGAGGACAGTTTCTTTGTTATCTTTGATGGCATAACAGAAAACGGTGGATCACTTTCATCTATTAATAATCAGAAATATTTTGTTGGATTTATTGATTCATTTAATTTTAACATATTTAATGATTCAGATAGAACAACTCCGTTTAATGGTAGTTCATTAGACTTTGATTCCGGATCTGGTAAAATACTTAATTATGGTCCATTACCTGTAAAACCCATCCCTGTTGATACAAGTATTATAACAAATATTACTTCAACAAATCCAGTGACTGTTGTTCAAAGTGTTGCTCACGGACATTCAAATAAAGCAGCTATAACATTTACTGTTACAGATCCTAATTCTATGGTAGAATTAGATGGCAATACTTATTATGCTAGTATTATAGATCCAATATTGTTTGACCAGCCTGGTGAAAATGCAATTCAACAATTTGCATTATATGAAGATGAGGCATTAACCACAAAATTAAATGGTACTGGATTTACAACATTTAGTGGTGGTGTTTCTTATTCTGCGGTTCCTTTTGTTGAACCAGTCGTAGAAGAAGAAACAACTGATCTTAATGCAATAATTCAAGGTATAGTTGATACTGCTGTTGAGCAGGCTCTAATTGATGCTGGTGTGGGAGAAACCGATGAGGAAGGAAATCTTCTTAGTTCTCTTTGGAATAATACTGCGGATAATAATGGTATTTACTATTTTGATGCAGCAGGTAAAAATGTCGGTATTAATACTACAACACCATCTCCAGCATATAAGTTAGATGTTAATGGTGCAGTAAGAGCAAGTGATTATTATATAATACAGAATAGTGTGACAAAAACTATAGGCGAATATCTTAAAGGTGAAGCCGGAGCAGCTGCAACCGATCTCATCGATGCTTCTTATATTAGATCACACGTAGATGCAGATTACATTAATACACTAGTAATACATCCAGATCCAATTGAAATTACTGATGAACAATTAGAAGCTGTTATAGATTCTGATTATTTAAAAACAATTATTAGTCCTAATTATATTCTTTCTCATGCCAATGATAGCTCTGAGTGGCAAAGAGATAGTGATACACTATTCTTTGGAACAACTCCAAATGTCTATAATGTAAAAGTAGGTATAGGAAAAAGATTCCCTGATACTAAATTCCACGTTGCCGGAACAGGTACATTTGATAGTGATTTAACAGTTAAAAGAGGGCTTACTGTTTCTGGATTTTCAACCGTAACAGACGAAACATTTACATATCAATTTAGTTCAGATAAGTTAATTGTATTAGAGCATAATACTAATTCTTGGAATAGTTCCACAGTTGCTTCAGGTATAGCAAATGGTTCTGTGCAAGCTGGAGATACAGACAGTTCATATAATCTTATAAACAACTCTTCAACTGTTAATTTAAAATATTTAGACATTTATGAATATAATTTTAATGGCGACTCAAGCGTCTTAAATATAGGTGATAGTCTTGGTATTCCAGGAACTGATATTGTTGTACTTTCTACAAGCTCACCTTTCTCTATAAAAGTTCGGCATGATGCTGTTGCAGCAACAAGTGATATTAGATATAAAGTTAGAAATCTTCCTAATGCAACAGATAATGAAACTACTGATGGTACGCTTGTATTAAGAGATTCAGATTTATTTAATCAGATATTAGACTTTAATATCACACACAGCATTATTAATCTTTTTGATTCAAACAATACTTTTATAAAACAATTAACAAATACTGATGTTACTAGAAATAATAGTGGTCAAATAACACTAAATGATAGTACATACCTTACTCTTGGTGATAAAATTCAAATTGATGATAGATCACCTCAAACAGTTAGTTCGTTTACATTAGAAGGTCCTATAGCTCAAACCGAAGGTGCAGTAAGCTTTTCTGGTGGTGTAGTATCTATAGCCGATTCTGCTACAATTGCAAAAGATTTGGTTGTAACTGGTGGATTTACTGCTGGTGGCGGAAGCTTAACATCAGACGGTGATCTTACTATAACTGGTGGATTTACTGCTGGTGGCGGAAGCTTAACATCAGACGGAGTACTTACTACAACAGATAGTGCTACAATTGGTGGTAGTATTAATATATCTGGAACACTTACTACAACAGATAGTGCTACAATTAACGGTAATATCTCTGCTACTGGTGCTTTACATGTAGTAGAGCAATCCAGATTTGATAATGGATTAATAATTAGAGATTCAGATGTAATTCTTGAAAATAATGCAAGCTTAGTATTAAAAGATAGTGCCGAAACTCTTTACTTCGGACCACTTACTATAGCAAATTATGATTCTCCTAATGGATCAATTATTACTGATTATAAAATTGGAAGATCGTTTGATTCAAATGTAGAAAGAATTGTTGATTCAGATTACATTGGTACTAGATTACAATCTCCGTGGAATAGAATAGGTTCAGAACCAAATAAGAAAATTTATTATGATGAAGGTGGTCCAGTTATTATTGGTCCAGCAAATTCTTTACAGCCGGGTGATAGTGAGTCAAAACTTGTTCTTCAAGGTGGTAATGTACTATTCTTAGATGATAGTAGTGATGTTGATATTGCTGGTATAACTCCTTCAACTGTACCAAATCACGGTGAAGGACCGAGATTAATGTGGCTACCTAAGAGAGGCGCATTTAGAGCTGGATATGTTGATGGTTCGGTTGCTACTTGGGGCGATAGTGAGGTTGGTATACACTCGGTAGGTATTGGTAAAAATGCTAGATCGTCACATTTTGGTGTGGCAATTGGTTATGAAACTAAAGCTGGATCTGCAGTATTAAGCGATAATAGTATACCAAATAGTAATTCTCAGCATACTTCTGTTGCAATTGGTACTACTGTACAAACTGCAGCGGCTTCTTCAGTAGGTCTTGGTAAAGATATAACAATACCTAATAAAAATAATAATAGTAATGTTAGTGATATAGTTGCCATTGGTAGTGATATATCAACATCTAACACCGGACAAGTAGCAATAGGTAAATCGGCTACAACTTCAGGTGGTACTGGTGGTGGTGCAAATAGAGTTGCTATCGGTAGTGATGTTACAGCAGGCGGTAATCTAAGTGGAACATCTGTTTCAATCGGTTATAATCAGTCTGCATCTAATGGTGGTGTAAGTATTGGTTCCGAGGCTAATGCCTCAATATCTGGTGTTGCTATTGGTAGTGATATCACCACAAACAGTAATGGTAACAGCGTAGGTATTGGTAAAGATATTACGGCAGGACAAAGTGGTCTTGTTATAGGTAATTCATCTAGTTCTGGAAAAAGTGGTGTCTCAATTGGTAAATCAACCAGTACAGGACAAAGTGGTGTCTCAATTGGTAAATCAACCAGTACAGGACAAAGTGGTCTTACTATAGGTAGTTCATCTAGTTCTGGAAAAAGTGGTGTCTCAATTGGTAAATCAACCAGTACAGGACAAAGTGGTGTTGCTATAGGTTCTGGAGTTACTGCTGGACAATCTGCTCTTGTAATCGGTTCTTCTATGAGCAGCAGTATAGGTCGATCTTCAACGGTAATTGGTAGATCAAATACATCTGGCGTAAGTCAAACTGTAATTGGTAGTGGTAACATTGGTACGGGTAGTAATGGAGGTGGTACCCTAATCGGTGTTGCTAACCAAGCAAGTAATGGTGGGGTAACATTCGGCACAAATAACTACGCTAATAGAGGTGTTGCAATTGGGAGCGGCAACTATACTTCTTCAAGAGGTGGTGGTGCGGTTTTAATTGGATCTAGTAACAGTACTAGCGAAGCTGGAACTGCAATTGGTAAATCAAACAGAGATAATCGTGGTGGTGTAACATTTGGTGTTAGCAATAGTAATAATGGTAGCTCTACTTATGGTAGTTCAACAATATTTGGTTCTAGTAATAATGTAAACCATGGATCAACAGTATATGGTATTAGTAATAGAAGTAGCATAAGATCAACATTATTTGGTAAATCAAATGTATCAAATGAAAATTCTACTATATATGGACTATCAAATACTTCAAATAATTCTGTAAGAATATATGGTAGTGATAACACTAGTATGTCAAGTGTTAAAATATTTGGAGACTTTAATAATAATACTACTAATGCAGTAAGTACAGGAAGAGATGCATTTATTTATGGTAGTAGATCACTAGTTTCTGGAAGTGGCTATACTTATGGTTCAAGAAACCAAGTAACAAACTATGGTATGGCATTCGGTCATAGTAATACTATTAGTAATACTGGTTATAGTTATGGTCAAGGTAATAGTATAAATTATGGTGGTTTTGCATACGGTAAAGATAATACTATAGACGGATATAGTCTTGGTGGAACACCATATGCATTCGGTACAAATAATTTAGCAAAACAGAATTCAATACTATTTGGCAGAGATAATATCGGCGAAGGTACTTCAATTGCCTTAGGTAATGATCTAAAAGTAAAAGGGACTAATTCTCTTGCTTTAGGATCAAATGCTGCAGTAAATGCGACCAATTCTATGGTAATAGGTTTAGGTTCTACTCCTATATCACAAGGTGATTCATTAATTGATAATAATACTCTTGCAATTCTTAATGGTTTTGTATCAATAGGAACTAATATTCCAGATCCTAACTATAGAATGACATTAAATGGTGGTATGAGACTTGACGGTAATCAAGTAATTACAACACGTTTAGATGTTGGTGAAATTGGTACAGAAACCGGAGAAATTTATCGCAACGGCAAAAGACTCTATGATTATATTTTACAGGATGTAGTTAATCCAAGTTATATTTTACAAGTTGCGGACTCTGATTATGTTGCTACTGTTATTGATCGTCAATATCTAGTTGAAAATATTCTTCCATCATTTAACTTTGGTGGAACAAATAATGGATTAGTTTATACTGGTGGTTTAGATGTAGGTATTCATAATAATAATCCACAATTTGACTTAGATGTTGGCGGAGATATTAATTACAGTGGTTCTCTTTATTTAAATGGTACAAAACTTATCCCATCATATGATTCTCTTGGTGATGTTTATATTATTCACCAAGAAGTACAATATTATATTGATGCGGATAGTGCAGAAGCGTATTTTGATTCAGCATATGTTGCACTAAGACAAGATAGAATGGGTTTTGAATTAGGCGACTCAGTTAGAAGTGTTGTTGATGATTTTTATATTAACTCAAAAGTTGATTTTTCTTTCTTACCTGATTCAAACTTTATTCTTGCTGAAATAGAAGATTATGGTGATGCTAATATAGCATTTAAACTTGAAGCTGATGGTAATGCAAGATTTAATAATACAACTTCTATAGGTCAAATATTAGGCGGCTTTGTAGGAATTAATATACCAAGCGGGACAGCACTACAGGGTCCAGGTTTAAATGTTAGTGGTGCTGGAGGATTTACTCCAGGTGGCATATTCTTAGACGATGGTAATCTTAATATTACTAATGGTAGAATATTTGTAGATGGTGTTCAATTAGATCCTGTATCACCATTTATAGATGATGGTACTTTTGTTGCATATGCTCCAACTGGTGGAGAACCTACTTTAAATGTTGGTATTGGTAAATCTTCACCACAATATTCTTTAGATGTTGCTGGAGATATTAATATAGATGCTGATGATCACTATAGAGTTAATGGTGTTCAGTTAATAGGTAATATTGGCGATACACATTTAATTGATTCAGCATATGTTCAAGCAAGACAAGTATTTATTGATAGTACTGCGGTTAAGGAATTTATTGATAGTAATTACATTAAAGGATTCATTGATTCAGATTATATTCAAGCAAGAGTTGATAGTAATTACATTAAAGGATTCATTGATTCAGATTATATTAAAGGATTTGCCGACTCCGACTATATTAAAGGTTTCATTGATAGTTCTTATATTAAAGGATTTGCCGACTCCGACTATATTAAAGGTTTCATTGATAGTTCTTATATTAAATTCTATGCCGATAGTAATTATGTAAAAACATTTATTGATAGTTCTTACATTAAACTACATGCAGATTCAGACTATGTAAAAACATTTATTGATAGTTCTTACATTAAACTACATGCAGATTCAGACTATGTAAAAACATTTATTAATGAATCTTATATTAGAAGTCATGCTGATTCTGCTTGGGTTACAAGTATTGCAGATGAAGACTATGTAAAAGATATTGCCGATAGTAATTATGTAAAAACATTTATTAATGAATCTTATATTAGAAGTCATGCTGATTCTGCTTGGATTACAAGTATTGCTGATTCAGATTATGTTAAAAATATTACTGATTCAGCTTACGTTAAAGGTATTGCAAATCAACCTTATGTAAGATCATTTATTGATTCAGATTATATTACAACTAAAACTGGAATTGGAAGATATCCACAAAACTTTGGGTCCAATAGCATAATATACTCTAATGAGTATAATGTTTTAGGATTAGCGCCAAATGCAGGTGTTTATCCTGGCATGTTTATAAATGTTGCAGGTACTACTAATAGACCATATGTATCGCAGAATGGTACTTGGAATACTCTTGCCAGAGGACAAGATGTTAGAGTAACAGATAGTGTAGAATTTGCTGAATTAACAATTACTGGTGATCTTACAGTTTTGGGTACAAGAACAATACTTAATACTCAAACACTCGGTATTGATGATCCGATGATTCATCTCGGTAAGAATAATGAAACATCAGATGCAGTTGATATAGGTTTCATAGGTCATTATTCTCCTGATGGTGGTGCAACTAAAGAACACACTGGTTTCTTTAGAGATGCAACTAACGGCGAATACTATCTCTTTAACGGTTTAGATGATGCTGCTCTTGACGATAGTGATCCAACAGCAACTGTCAATAGAAGTGGGGCTGGATTTACTTTAGCAACTCTTAACGTTGGTTCGATTTCGGGTGGTTATGCGGGATTTGATTCAGACTTCAATGTTAAATCAACTACTGATTTATCTGAAGGATCTAATCTTTACTATACAACAACAAGAGCTGATTCCGCATTTGATGATAGACTCTTAACTAAAACTACTGATAACTTAGCCGAAGGTACAAATCTATATTATACTCAAGGAAGATTTGATACAGCATTTACTGCTAAATCAACTACTGATCTGAGCGAAGGTACTAATTTATATTACACTAACGATCGTGTAACAACTCATGTTGATTCGGCATATGTACAACTTAGAAGCCCACAATTTGATTATCTAACAGTTATTGATTCAGCCTACGTTCAAGCTAGACAAGAACCCGGTACAGATTCAGCTGCTGTTATTGCACTTATTAATGCTAATGCCACACTGGATTCTGCAGCTACAATTGCACTTATTGACTCAGCTTATGTCAATGCTAGAGTTTCTACAGTAGATAGTGCTCAGGTTCTTGCAATAGTTGATTCAGATTATATTCTAAGTATTGCTGGATCTGGCGGAAGTGGAACCGGTGGAGCAACAATTCTTAGAACATATAATTATGTTGCTACTTCTGGTCAAACTACATTCGAAGATTCTGATACAAGTGGAAATATATTAGAATATACAGTTGGTTCTCAAATTGTTACTGCAAATGGTATTACTCTTACAAGTGGTACTGATTATACTGCAACTTCTGGTTCAAGTATAGTATTTGCAGCTGCAAGAGATAGTGATGATGAAATTTCAGTAATTACTACAATAAGTTCTGGAGATGCAGGAGCAACAGGAGCAACATCAACTTCTGGATTTAACGTAACATCTGGTTCTACAACATCGTTTGATCAGACGCTTCATAATAATGACTTTAAATCTATAGAATATGTAATTCATATGGATGATTCAGATAATAATCAATCTCAGATTAGCAAAGTATTACTTACATATAATAAATCAAATGTATTTACTACTGAATATGGTCTTGTAAATTCTTATAGTAATGATAGTGATATGGGTGAAATTACTGCAGTAGCTACTGCTTCTATGATTCAACTTCAATTAACAAAATCAACAGGTACAGGAACAGTTGCGGTAAAAACAACTAAAACAATAATCAGTTAAGCCACGGGGAAAGTGAACTATGGCAATTAAAGACTTTAAAGTCAAAAACGGTATTATTACTGGAGGCAGTATAGTACCAGACTCAGATGAAGCATATGATCTGGGATCTGCGACAAGAAAATGGAAAGATTTATATTTAAGTGGTAGTACACTTATACTGGGTAGTATACATCTAAAAGATAGTGGTGGTATACCAACCTTTGAGGGCCCTGGTGGTGGAAAGATTAAAATAGACCTTTCTGCTATGACAACAGCGGATTTACCTGAGCATACTAATTTTCCATATTTTACAAATACTCGGGCAAGATCTGCTTTTAGTATACACAGCGGTTCTTCTCATTACGATTCAGCAACTGGTGCTTTTACTATACCTTCAACAACAGATCATGTGACTGAGGGAAGTAATTTATTTTACACCCAAGGCAGATTTGATACAGCATTTGGTGCTAAATCAACCACTGATCTAAGTGAAGGAACAAATCTTTATTATACAACTACTCGTCATAATACTGATTTTGACACAAGACTTGGTACCAAATCAACCACTGATTTAGCTGAAGGTACTAATTTATATTATACAGATACTAGATTTGACACAAGACTTGGTACCAAATCAACCACTGATTTAGCTGAAGGTACTAATTTATATTATACGGATGCAAGAGCCGACGCTAGAGCGCAATTAAAAATAGATGCGCTCGTAGATGCTGCTCCTTCTCAATTAGATACTCTTAATGAATTAGCTGCTGCTCTTGGCGATGACTCAAACTTTTCTGGCACAGTGTCGGCATCTATAGCAACTAAACTTCCTATTATTACTGAGGTAACTGTTACTGTTGCAAGCGGTACTAATGAATATGGGACTGGTAATAAATATCATTTTAATGGAGCAGTAAGCCCAATTCTTCATCTACAGCCTGGAAGAACATATAGATTTGACCAGTCAGATTCAAGTAATTCAAGTCACCCATTAAGATTTTCAACAAATGCAAATAATAGCCCTTCAGCAACTTATAGCACAGGAGTAACTGTAGTCGGCACACCAGGTAGTTCTGGAGCATATACTGAAATTGTTGTTAATTTTGCAACACCAAGATTGCATTATTATTGCACTAATCACTCTGGTATGGGTGGGTCTGGTCCAGATTATTCTGTGAATTTTGATGGCGCTTTTAGTTCGCTGACTGGTACTCCTACAACTATTGCTGGATATGGAATTACGGATGCATTTGATGGAGCATATGGTTCACTGACTGGTATTCCATCAACATTTGCGCCGGCTGCTCACAACCAAGCTTGGTCAACAATTACTAGCACACCTACTACAATTAGTGGTTATGGAATAACAGATGCATTTGATGGAGCATATGGATCTTTAACAGGTGTTCCTTCAGTCTTTACACCTGATACTCATAATCAAGCTTGGTCAACTATTACTAGCACTCCAACAACTATATCTGGCTATGGAATCACGGACGCTCAATCTACACTTGTATCTGGAACAAATATTAAAACTGTTAATGGCAACACACTTCTTGGTTCTGGTAATTTAGTTATAAGTGGCGGAGGTGGTACCGTAGATTCTGCTTCAACTATATTAATAATACAATCTACCGTAGATTCGGCATACGTACAAGCGCGTCAAACTGTTTCTAGTGGTGGTGGCGGATCTTCTAGTGTAATAGCACCATTTGCATTTGCAAGAGTTGACAGTACTACAAATGCTTCTGGCACTAACATAAGTTGGTCAAATTGGAATTCAAGTAATGCCACATTGGATTTTACATTTAGTTCAGCACAATCAAATACTGATTATATTGTTGTGTCTGATGCTGAAACGTTTGATGATTATTATGTTGGAATATCTAATAAAACTGTAAATGGCTTTCGAGCATCTTTCTATGATGGTTCAGGAAATAGAACACCAAGCTCGGCTGCGCCATTTGCGTTAATTATATATGGAGCAACTCCTACTATAAGTGTTTCTGGTGGTGTAGACTCCTCTCAAACTATATCTCTTGCAAGAGAATCTATATCTGTAACTACTGGAAGTGCAAATTCAGGGGGTTCTTTATCTTATAATAATACAACAGGTATTTTAACATTCAATCCGGCTGATGTAAGTGGTGGTGGAGGCGGCTCTGGAACGGTAGATTCTGCTCAAACCATTTCTCTTATACAATCTACTATTGATTCAGCTTATATTCAAGCTAGACAAGTTGATCTACAAAGAGACTCTGGATTTATAACTAATATCATAGATTCGGATTATGTAATTGCTAGAGCAAATGTTAATGCAGTAGATGCATCATTTACAGATTTTAAATTTATTGCAGATTCTGCCCAAACAACCTTTACTGGAAATGATGCAAACGGGAATAGCTTATCATTCGATTCTTCTAATTACGAATTATTTATAAATGGTATTAGATTACTTAAGTCTGATTATACTGCTAATCCGATTACAAATACAATTGTTCTGGGCACACCAGCTATAGATGAAGATGAAGTTGTAATTAATACAATAGTTGCAAATGATACTCTTGCATTAGTAAACTCAGAATATATTAATGAAAGAGTTAGAAGCTCAAAAGCACTTGATGGTATAACAACATTTAGTTATAATGTAGATTCTGGTCAGACAACATTTACTGGTTCTGATTTAAAAGGAAATACTTTAGATTATCAGTCGGGCGATATACAAGTTTATTTAAATGGTATATTATTAGCAGATTCAGACGATTATGTAGCTACAAATGGTACATCAATTGTTCTTAATACTGCAGCTCCAGCAACATCTGAATTAACAATTCAAGCATATAATCTATCATTAGTTTCTACATTTAGGTCATTACCTGGTTTAGATGTATTTAATTATACTGCAGATTCTGGACAAACTTTATTTCAAGATTCAGATGTTAACGGTAATGTTTTAGCATACCATCCTGGGGCTATTATAGTTTCTATGAATGGTATTCTTTTACAAAATTCAGTAGATTATACAGCAACTAGTGGATCAAGTATCACGCTTCTTGATGCTGCTGAATCTGCATCTGAATTACAAATCACTGCTTTCTTAGCATCGGGTGCTATTGATTCCAGTTATGTTCAATCAAGACAGACAGCTCAAGATTTTGCATATACTTCTTTAACGGGTGTGCCTTCTACATTTACACCAGCTGCACACACTCAAGATTTCTCTACGATTACTAATACTCCTACAACGTTAGCTGGCTATGGAATTACTGATGGTTATACAGATGCAGATGTATTATCGGTTGTTGATTCTGCATATGTTGTTAGTAGACAAATAAGAGGTCTCGATTCAGCATTAGCAGATGGTTTCTTAATGACTTCTGCAGAAACTGTGACACTTATTGATTCGGCTTATGTTAATGCTAGAATTTCCACAGTAGATAGTGCTCAAGTACTAGGGATTGTGGATTCTGCACATGTTAGAGGAATTGCAGACTCAGCTTATATTAATGATGTATTATTTGCAGGTGTTACGGGAATAAACAATCCAGGTATTTCTTCATATAGATATATCTCAACCGCTAATCAAACCTTATTTAGTGATTCTGATATTAATGGTAATAGTCTTGAATATACTGTAGACCAAGTTCAAGTATTTTTAAATGGTATTCTTATTATTAATGGAGTAGATTATACTGCAACTAATGGATCATCAATCACTCTTAATGATCCAGTTACTCTTGGTTCAGAGATATTTGTAACTGCACATAGTAATTCTTATATTAAAACTATTAATAATTATTTTCACAACCAATCTTACTATAAAAATTATTTCTATACTGCCGATTCTGCACAAACTTTCTTTAGTGGAGTTGATAGTAATGGTGAAAATTTAAGTTTATCTGCTAATGATCATCAAGTATTCATTAACGGCATTAGAATTTTAGCAACAGATTTTACAGCAAATATTGATACAAATAGTATAACTCTACAAGATGCAGCTGAATTAGGCGATGAAGTTATAATTAATACATTACAAACTGATACTACATCAGTATTAAAAATTACTGGCGCTGATTCTGCATATGTTTCAGGAATTACTAATAATATAATAAATAATTCAATTATTACTACAGTAGATTCTTCTTATGTTAATGCAAGAGTTGTTGATAATGACCCATACTATGTAGAAGTAACTAGTACACCATATACTGCATCTGTAAAACAAAAACTGATAATTAATACTTCTACTTCCATAACCATTAATATGCCAAATTCACCTTCATTTGGTAATGAAGTTAGAATAATTGATGGGATGGGAACTGCTTCAACAAATAATATTATTGTATCATCAAGTGATAAAATACAAGGAAGTGATTCAGATTTAATAGTTGATATAGATGAAGCTGCTTTTGGTTTAGTATATTATAATTCAACCCGTGGATGGATATTAACTGAAAAATAAATTATAAATAGTTATAACTATATGAGACAGGAAAATTAAACATGGCAAAATCAACCGGGAGATTATTAGCAGATGCTTTATCTAAAACCGCTTTAGCTGATTCAAATGAATTAGTTTTAGGTGATTCTAGTGATACAAATCTGGTTATACCTGGTCTTAATTTTAATACAAACAGTGCTAATAATGATCAAGCTATCTTTTGGAATGATAGTTCTGGGTCATTGGAGTTTAGGGATGTAACAGATATATACAGAGACTCTGCATTTGTTACTAATATTGTAGACACTGGTTATGTTCAATCGAGACAGGTCGACATATATAGAGATTCAAATTTTATTACTAATATTATTGATTCCGATTATGTAACAGCAAGGGCACCTGCCGGCGGAGGTGGTGGCGGTGGTGTTACTTGGGCTGAAATAAACTCAACACCCGTAACTCTTGCAGCTGGTTCTGGATCTATTGTCGATACTTCTTCGTTATCCATAACTCTTAATCTACCATCTTCTCCTTCTTTAGGAGACGAGGTAAGTATTATAGATGGTAAAGGAAATGCCTCTAATAATAATATAACTATAGGTGCAAATGGTAATAAACTTGTAGCAGAAGATTCTGATATTACTATAGAAGTAGATAGAGCGGCATTTAGTCTAGTTTATTATGATACTACAAATGGATGGATATTTAAAGAGGTATAATAAATGGCTAGAAAATATGGCGATGTAAAATATAGAGTTATACAGGAAGCCGGTATAGGTAAAAAGATAGCTAAAAGAGCCAGAGCTGATGTTGGTGGTACTGTAGCTGCAGCAACTTCTGAAAGAATCCTTATAGAAGATACAACTAGAGCAGTTACAGTGACTCTTCCAGCTAGCCCTAGTTTTGAAGATGAAGTATCTGTGGTTGTAATAAATGGAAGATTAGATAATGTTGTGGCTAGAAATGGACAAAGAATACAAGGATTGACTGAAGATTTAACTATTGATGTGGAAAATGCAGCATTTAGTTTAATATACGTTAATAGTACATTTGGTTGGAGAATTATATAATGGCTGGAATAAGTAAATTTTTAGGTCAGCAAGGTAAGTATTCTAGTGGAGCATATATTGGATTTGTTGCTGATACTCAAGGTAGTAGTTATAATTCAGTATCGGATGGGGAAGAAAAACAAGGTTATATTTCATCCGGAAAGGTCTATTTAAAGAATGATTATCCGAATATAGTTTCCGCGATAGGAAGTGCACAAGCATATAAGGGAAATAGAATAGTATCTGATATTGGTTTAACCACTAAGCAAAAAGGATCTAAAATATTATATGCAAATGGAAAATATATTGTAGGTTTTGATGGTTTTGGTGCATGCACAGCAACTTCAACAGATCTATCTACTTGGACTGAAGATAGACCAAATCAGCTTGGATCTAGTGATTTTGCTGGAGGAGTACACACATCTCAATGTATAAATTTATGGTGGGATGGAACAAATTATGTTGCTGTTTTTAGAATGCAAGAAAATCCTACTGGTAGTACATGGAATGCTCACGTAAAGTATTCCACTGACGGCACTAATTGGACATATTTAGATAGAAACACAAATAATTTAAATTATTCTAATATAATATCGGCTGCTCCTGGGCCTACAGGAGTAGGTATGATTCACTTTGGCCATTATAATGGAACTATGCAATATACTAATTCGAACCCAGGATCTTGGTCAAATCAGTCTCTTCAAAGTACTGATGCATATGGATATGGAATGGCATATGACTCCAGCTTATCCACTTGGTGCATAGTAGGTAAATTAACTAGTGGTGGGACAAGTGCAAACTCATATGGATTTTCTGCAACAAGAACAACAGGATCTTGGACTGATTGTGATACAAATACTCAATGGTTTGCAGATAATTCTTCACTTGCAACAGCAGGGGCTTCAACAAATAATTATTCCACACAATATCCTAGAACAGTGACATCGAATAATAATGGTACTTTTGTTTTAGGTGGCGATAATGGTATGTTAAAATATTCAAATGATGGTTTAGAATGGACATCTTTAAATTCTCCAACAAATTCTTCTATATTTAATATAAAATGGACTGGTAGTTATTATATACTACTTGCTAATGATGGTACTATTGCATATTCTGAAAATGTTACAGATTGGAAAAAAATAACTTTAGGATCATATATTAAAGTAAAAGATTTTACTATAGGTCCATCTAATGAATTATTGTTTATAACATCAAAATTTGGTGGAGAAATATACTCAATATCTAGCATAAATAGTACTACATATTATGCTGACGGATTTAATCCGTCTACGGAATTTTATCTAGGAGATTTACTCGTTAATAATTTTGAAATTAGTGGTGTTCAAGATGGTTATAGTACTTTAAATTTAAAGCAGTATGTAAAGGTATAAAATGGCTAAATTATCTTCAATAAATTCCCAGGATTTACCTGTAGGTACAATAAAAGTTTACTCAAATAATGATACTGGATTATCACCAGCAGATAGCGATCAAATAATATCTGAAAGTGGAACTTGGCTTGAAACAGGTAAAACTTATTTAAGGAGTGATTATCCGGATTATACTACTTATGTTGGAGATACTAATGCAAGTGCATTCACACCTGCACCTATGGAAAATAGTAATATAGATAATTGTTTTAGAGATGGCAATTTTGCTATTCTTTTTGATCAAAATAATGATGATTATGCCGTTTCGTTTGATGCAGATAGCGCAGCAAATTTTGAATATATAACATCTAATCAACCAAATTGGGAAGATCCAATTATTAGTTCTGATATATTATGTGCATTTCGTGATAGTGATAATGATGTCTATATTGCAACAGGTGAAAATGGTGTTATTAGAAGATCAACTGATGGTATGGTTTGGTCTGATGTATCGACAGATTATGACACATCACACGATATTGGAGATATGGCTTATAATTCTAGTAGTGGGACATATATTGGTGTTATATTTTCCGGTCAATCCGAAATTGTAAGATCCACAGATTATGGGGTAACTTGGACTGTCTCAAGAATGACCGATGCTATTAATGGCGGATATTTAAATGCAGCTTTTGATCCTAAAAGCATTGCTTATGGAAATGGTGTTTGGATTGCTGTTGGATATGGCTATGATTATCAAACAAATTATCCTATGATTGCCAGATCAACAGATGATGGAGTTAGTTGGAGTGGAATAATATCTCCAAATATTCCCACAAATGGATATGTAAATTCATCATATAATAGATGTCAAATGAGATTTGTGCAGACTGATGGTAATAGTAATTGGGTTGTATTAGGAGATTATGGTTCAATATTTCATAGTAGTGATAATGGTGTTAATTGGAAAGGTATGTCTTGGAGAGATGATCATCAAGTGTATGATGTACATTATGGTGATAATTCATATGCTAATACACGTGATGGCGGTGGGTGGATGTTGGGAATGGCTGGAAACACACAAAGCGGAATAATGTCTGGAACCGACCAAACAGGTGGTAATGGAACTTTTATTAGAACATTTCCTGCTAATGAAAAAATATTTGGAACTGCTTATGATCAAACGGCAGGAGTACATGTTAATGTAACATCAACTAAGGTTTTCTATAGTAGCGATAATGGTACTAATTGGACACAATCTACAGCAGTTCCAACCTTTAATACTGGAAATGATCGAAGTATATTAGAATATGATGAAGTTATTGGTAATGGTGGTTTATGTGTAGCTACATACGATGGAGATGTATTTAGATCTGCCGATGGATTCCAGACAATTTTGGCCAATCCTACTTCCGGGCTTATGACTCAAGTTTATGATATAGGAATAGAAGCTTCAACTACTAAAAAGTATGTTGTAGTAGGAGGAGGATCTAGTTATAAGATTGCCGTAAGCGCAAATTCGACCAGTGGAAGTTGGACTACTATATCACATTATCCTCAAGCTAATAATAATGTACAAGGTTCGTATAAAGCAGTTGCTTATGGCAATAACAGATGGATTGCAATTGGTGATCACGGAAAAATGGCCATCTCAACTGACGGTGGTCAAAATTGGTCCGATACTTGGATAGCACCATCATCTGATGCAGCTATGACATATGGTTATAATACTCATAATAGGAGCAGTAGATTGAGCGCCTTGGTGACTCAAGGTAAGGATAGAATTACAGGTGTACAGACAGTCACAAGTTATGCTGATTTAGCATCTCTTCCTACTGCAGGCGAGATTGGAGTAGCAGGAAGTGGAATTCCAATTGGACACCAAGAACTGTTCCATGTAAAGGATACTGGTAATACATACTGGAGAAACTCGACCGCACAAAGCTGGAATCTGCTTTCAGGTCCTAATTATAGCTATAATGATTGGAATAGAATAGCATTTAAATCTAATAGTGGTGGTGTTCACGGCGCTGGTATCTGGGTCGCTATGGGACAGAAAGGATTATATGCTACAAGTACAGATAATGGAGATACCTGGGAATCACAACCCTGGCCGTTTAGTAGTGCACCAAATTCCTCGGATCGCGGCACACAACACTATGCTTCTGGATATGAAATTTTAAAATATAATTATGATTTAGATAAATTTATATGTTATATTGATGAAAATCTTTATGTTTCAGATGACGGTATTCAATGGACTACAGTAGGTTTTAAGGGTCCGAATCATAGTACCCCAACTGGTAGTGGTTATGGTAATAAATTAATTTGGTCAGATTATGATAGTTGCTATTATTTCTTAGATACGAGAAAAGGATATAATATTTGGAAATCTACTGATGGAATTCAGTGGAAAGGGCTTGGATCGTATAGTTACGGAAATCTATATGCTAATGATTTAGGGCCTGGCACGATAGAATCAGTTGGTCAGAATAAAATATTGGTGACATGTCACGACGGTTATTTTGCTGTTATAACAATTACAAATGATAAAGTTACTGATGTTTCTATGAATGGTAATAAGAGTGGATTTTTTTACAATGCGGGTCATGCTAATCATCCACCTATACCATTAAACAATCGTGGTGACGGTAAAACTTATTTTGCACTTAATCACTTAATGGATGGCGGAAGAATTGATACCAGTGATTTAGTAAATGCCTCTAGAGGAGATAGTTATTGGCGGAATATAACATCCTTTGAAAAACATCAAACTCCAATACCAATAAAATCTCTTGATGTTCAATGGACATCTTTTGCTTCTAATAATAATATAATAATTGGTTATAATCATATGTACGGTAGATTTTTAAAATCTACCGATGGGGGTCGACATTGGATTAATACACCATGTGCCTTGGATGTGCATACTTCATCAGCTAGGTCTACTAAACAGAATTTTTACTATTTAAATAACAAATGGTTTTTTAATACTGATTATTGGGGCGCTGTAAGCACTGATGATTTTTCTACTATTGATAATTTTACAGTGTATGGTGATACTGGTATTAACAGTTATGGTTTAGGTCAGATTATAGAAGATCCTCCAAGACGAAGATGGTTAATATGTGGTGGTTCTGCGGATAGAATTTATGCAGTTTATTGGGATAAACCACAGTATAATGAACGTGTATTTTATACAGAAAAAAGATCCTCAAGTATTGCAACTGATGGAAATAATAAATTCTTAATTACTGGTACTGATCATTCCGATGCTGTTTATAATTATATAGATTTAAGCAATGGAGATGTTGAGGGTGAAGCTCACGGATGGTATGTACCGCAGCTTGAGTGGATGAATTCTTCAATTAGTGGTACTGATCATAGAGTAGCATACGGAAATGGATATTGGCTTATATGTGAAGGAAATGGAAAATTTGCTAGATCAACTGACGGGTTGATTTGGACTGATCATCAAGATATAGGTAATAGATCTGTAGGTTTTGCTCATAATGGTCAAAATCCTGGTATATGGGTTGCAGCACATTCTGGTAACCAATTTTATTATTCAACTGATAATGGTCTTAACTGGACAGATTCAACAAATAAAGGTGATAGTACAGGTTTAAATAATGTAAAGTTTGAAAATGGTATATTTTTTGGATGCGGAGATAATTCTAGGCTTTATACTTCAACAGATGGTATAAATTGGACTAATATTGGCGATGGTTCGGCTAATGAACCATCCGGATGGACAGCTAGCCACCCATATCCAGATGATATTGTAGATATAATATGGACTGGGACAAATTATATATTAATTTCTCTTTCAGGCATATTTGTTTCAAATGGATCAGATACTTCAGATTGGACTAGAAAATTTGATAATTTGGCTACATGGGCTAATTTATTATATAATTCCACAACAAATCAAATTATAGCTACATCCAACTATGGTTATTGTATATCAGGTGATCACGGAGCTACTTGGAATTTTTATAGTGGTAGACTTTATGATGGTACTAAGGGATTTTTATCGGATGGCTCTGATATTTGGGGTTGGGGTAGAAGATACAATTTTAAAATCGGCGATTTATCTAGTGGTATAACAAATTATCATATTCATAATAGCAATCCTAATAGTTTAGTTAGTTTAGAAGGAAATACTACTAGGGCTTTTTGGGCTCAAGCGGCTTCGGGATATGGAACTTCTGGCAATGTGAATGAACAGAACAGTATAGCCTATGGTAATGGCTTGTATGTTTCTGTCGGCGATGGTGGTAGAGTTAAAAAATCAACTGATATGGTTAATTGGACTGGCGTATACGGTGATAATGATGATGCTTTAGTTCCATATTCGGGTTCTAATGTAGGAACCTTAGAAGTAGTTCATTGGGATGGTAATCAATTTTTAATTGGTGGTCAATATGGAAATCTTTGGAGTTTAAATAATACGGCAACAGTTGCTAACGCAATAAATTATCCTGGATCTGGAACTATTACCGCAATCTCAGGTAAAAACGGAAAAATTGTTATTTCTAGTGGTATTGGATCATCAAAGTCCGATGATATAAATAACTTAGAATATTCTCCATTTTATAATTTACAAGAAGAATTTTATGTTCCTAAAATTTCTGTAAAAGAGGATACTAATAAATTCAGCAATTTAAATAAATATAAAGATTATGTTTTACATCCAGTAGGTAATACACTATATTGTTTCTTGTGGGATGAAGAAAATAAAACTTTCTCATTATCTGATCAATTAGATGGTGGTGTCGATGTTTGGGGGCGATCTCAATCTTGGTCACCGACAGGTAAATCAATTATATTTTATGCTGCCGGTAATAGAAATTATCTAAAAGCTATAAGATTTAATCCTGATACTGGAAAATTTGGATCAAGGTACCCAGATGTTGGCCTTGGAGACAACGGAAACGCATCATCTCTTAGTTGGTACTCTCATAGTTCAAATAGTATATGTAAGGTCACACCTCAAAATGATGCAGTTATTTATAAAGCTCAAGGTGCTCAATACTTTTTCTTAGTGCCTTGGGATGAAGATGTAGGTTTCTTAGGTGTTCCTAAAAGATATACGGCGCCAAGAAATACAAACGGGTTTGAAATGCATCCTAATGGTAGAATGTTATATTGTGCTGCTACCAACGGTTCCACAAGCAATAAGGGAGGATTTTTTACTCTTAAATTTGATCCACAGCAACACGATTATTATACGAGTTCTAATACTAGTGGTATTCTTTCAACTCATGGTCAATTAAGTACTTGGTATGGTAATACTACCCACTCAATATTTGTAAGTCGTCATAATCCATCACTGATATATTTGTATCAGCCCAGTGCTGATATATTATCTATTAGAACAATCACATACGATATGGACACCGATACTTCTGTCGTTGGTAATACCACAGGGCTTATTGATTTAGTAGAAGGAACAAGCACATCCAATTTTAACCAGCAGAGTGTTTGTCATATGCCTTATGTTGATAACATATTTGATGGAAACGAAAGAGATGCTAGATTAAATGATTTTGAACATGAAATGCCAATAGATAGTTTTTTATGTTATTACCGGAGTGGTTTTACGCAATTATGGCAGCTTTATACATACGGTGCTTATAATATATTAGCAGGTAGTAAACAAGCTGATAATTATACTGGCGGACTTACGATCAATGAATTAGGTGATAATACCACTGAGTTTGGATATAGTTTTGGCGTAGTAAGATTTACACCCTCAGGTAGATACATAGTTAAATGTACTTCTGGATATCAAGGTTCTACGAGTGGAAGCAATTATATAAACGGAAGTAGTCCTATTATTAGTGTTTTAGAATGGAATCCATATAATATTGACGATCCTGTTGGTGAACTTGTATTTTCTTCAGGTAAGGATTTTGCTAATGTTAGTGGTGTGGATCAAGTTACACAATTATGGAACACTAGTACCGCAACTGGTTTAATTTGGCAAGAACACACCACTTCTGGTACTAGATATAATAATAACGGAGACCCAGGCGGGAATCTTGCAGAAACGAACGGTTCCATTTTTGGAAGACCAGATGCGTGGTTTAGATATAAAAATCCAGATAATTCTAAAATTCTTAGTTCAGTTAGTAATAAAGTTTATATAAAGGCAGGTTATTAATGAATATTTATAAAATAAAAGCTAATAAATATTTTGGTGGTACAATTGTAGTTCCAGATAGTGTGAAAGGAATACCTCTTTTTACAACAAGAACCGCACCACCTGAAATACCAGAAGGTCATTATGCTATATGGAACGGGAGAGGGTGGAGTTTGACAACAAATGCACCACCAGTTCCTAATTACAATATATATGTAGATTCCGATGGATTATCAGGTGATAGTGATAGTGCATAAAAGTAAAGACATTTAAAATATGACATATACAGTATATAATTTAGTTTCAGATTTACCCATTGATCCTGAAGTAGGAGATGCTGCATTTGTTGTAGAAAATAAATCTCATTATATCTCAGAAGATTTAAGTACATTTGTTGCTTATAGTTTTAAATTTAATCATCAGGCTTCTTCAAGATTAGATGTAATAAACGGAACCAATAGTTTTACCAATACTAATGATCCATTTACAGTTGAATTTTGGTCATTTAATGAAACACTAAGTGATGATCCAATTTTTTCTATAATAGATCCTATAACCACTAATACGTTTATAGATGCTAGCTCAAATAATATTTCTTTTACAGTTGGAAGTAATTTAAATTCGTTTGTGCATTCACCATACTCTACAGAATATATCACATCTGAATATTTTTCTAGTTCCGATAATATTTCAATTATAGATCAGGTTGATATACAATCAGAACCATTTACAATTCAATATTTTATGAAGTTACAAAATGAAAATCATCTTGTACTTGAAGCATTAGCTGGTTCTAAAATATCGTTAAGTATAGGTAATGATAAAATAGTAGATAATGGTATGGAATATGAAAGAAATGATAATATTAATACTGACTCGTGGGAACATAATCTATTAACTTATGATGGTATTGATTATAAATTATATAAAAATGGAATTAATTCGTATTTAAAAAGAGATTCTTCTTTTGATGTTGATTCAGAACAATTAATAAATTTAAATACATATGATATTACAAAGGATGCAGGATTTAGATGTAAAGTTTTATTTCCTTCTTCTCCTAGTGAAGGAGTACTATTTAAAGCTGGTGAGGGAAATTTTCAAATTAAAGTTTCTTTAATTAATTCTGGTAATACTTTAGAAATGGTAGGCGGCGATCTTAGTATTACTACTACAGATTTTCCAAATGATGCAAATGATCATATAGTATCTTGGGACATTCAGATAAATCCTGCTAGAATTAGATTATGGATAGATGGTATTTTAAAAGGAGAGGCTTCTTCAGTAAATCCAATATCAAATAATGTTTGGGCTGCTTATAGTACTACTGACAGACTAACAGAACAGGGTAATATTGTAACAAATGAATTACAAATTGCCCTTGATAGAACTATTGGGTATGGCGGAAATCGTGTAAGCTTACAGACTAATGTTGCAAATTTATATCCTAATTTAAGCCCAAATTCGACTTGGATTGTAGATTTTCCGCAGCGTAATACTTCTCGAATCAGAGCAGGTAAAGCTTCAGATACGGGTTTTAAAATTGATATGAATGGTTCAAATATATATTATTTTGAAATAGTTACTTTTATTCCACAGTCACTACCTTTTACAGATTTTGCAGAAGGCGGTCATATAAAATTAGAAATATTTGATGAAAATAAATGGGAGCAATCTCTTGGATATAGTGGTATGGATAATACTTGGTGCGCATCTTTAAATCTTAGAACACATAGCAATACTAATAGTTCTAGTTCACAGAGAATAAGAACATTTTCAGTTTTTGTAAATGAATTAACGAAAAAAATACACGTGTTTAGGGATGGTCGTGATTCCCCTAGATATGACTATAGAACATTAGATTATAGTACATTTAATTCTACAGCACCATATAGTCAATATAAAGTATTAACTTTATTAACTCATTATTGTGCTAGAAGATGTGTGGTAAAATATTCGCCAAATGATTGGTCTTATGGTCCTTACTATAGTAAATTTCTTGAAACTAATAATTTAAATAGAATATACGGTTCTTCTACTGGTGCTATTGGTGGATATGGATTATCAAGTATTGGGGAAGATTCTTTTCCTGGAGAGTTAAGATCAACTTTAAGACATTTTAATCAGACTTTCTTATATCTCGATTCTTCTAATGTTACAATAGGTAAATCATATACTGGATATATAAAAGATTTTGAAATTAAAGATGGCTATTCTTCTAATCCTATAGTTCCAACAAGTGAAGTAAATGCAGGTTCTGATACAAAATTTCTTTTAAAATCATCTAAAGATGGAGAACTTATACTTGATTATAGAGTAAATGGTAGAATAACTAAAAATGAAGTAGAAGAATTGCAAGTAAGGGATAGTCATAATATTAACACTTGGACACATACGATGCTTTCTTATGATGGTACTAATATGAGAGTATATGAAGATGGCTCTTTAAGTTATAATCAACCTTTAGATTTTAGAGGAAAAACTTTAAGTGAGGGATCTTTTTCAATAGGTTCTTCATATAAATTTAATAGTAACACCGCTTCAAGAGATAATATATTTCTTCAAGGTAATATTGCAGATTTTATATTGTACGATTCGGCAAAGGAAACGGGAAATAGTTTTAATCTAAGAACCTCTGCTTACATACCATCTACTGAAGAAATTGTGTACACTGCATATCAAAGCTTAGTGCCAAATGATGGGACTTTACAAAATATAAATGGTGTTGATGTAGAAACTTTTAGCCCTTATACTACAACAACTAGAGGTTGGCAGAAAAAAGCAATACTAACACAATCATCTACAAATCATAGTATAACAACACCTTCAAATAAGCCTAGTTCAGTACCTAGCGGAGAAAACTATGCATTTGGATATGATTATGTTGATTCATATCCTGATCCAATATCTGGTCTTATTACATTAAACGAAAATGATGCTGAAGGTAATCCAATAACTTGGTCTCTCTATGAGCACCAACAAGATAGTTTTTATGATATAAAGAAAGATAATAATAAAATACTTATTGAACCTAGATCATTAGATTCTAATTATGATTACGATAGATTAATATATTTACATATTGAAGGCAAACTAAGTAATGATTCTGCACCAATTATAGAAGTAAGCAATCAAGATCCATATACAAATTTAAATTATATATTTGAAGCAACTGATGATGCAATTTGGGTTACAGATATGTCAAATAGATTTTTACAGAGTTATTTTACATTACAGCATAAAGACTCATCTATAGATTCTGACTTTCAGTCTATATCGGTAAGACCTTTTAAAACATTAAATAATATACTTATATCAAGAAATTTAATTGAATCTGATTATTTGTCAATAGTAGATACTATAGGAGATATATCATGATTTTACAGAACGGTGATCAAGTAATTGTTAGAGATAGTAGAAAAATTTTACAAAAGGTAGATAGTTCCTTTATAACTGTAGGTATTATAAATGAGTTTGCAGATAGTGTAAATGTTGTTAATGGTGAAATTAATTTAACATTTGATTCAAATTATAATCCCTTAATTGATAGACCATCGCCTATAATATCTTTGCCTCTTGTAGATGATGCTGGAAATAACATAACTTGGGTATCTCAGGCTATACCACCCAGTAAAGCAAATACAAAACTTATAA
>Ga0181556_1000990_pt1 | contig 29619 bp, 26 predicted proteins | sample 011ome_14_FD_148651 | JGI IMG/M metagenome (GOLD analysis project Ga0181556, IMG submission 148651) | Coastal salt marsh microbial communities from the Groves Creek Marsh, Skidaway Island, Georgia - 011505AT metaG (spades assembly) | ecosystem: Environmental > Aquatic > Marine > Intertidal zone...
CCCACGCGCGCGCGCGCGATTCCGCGCCGCGCGCCGCCGCGCGTCGTCGACGCCCGTCGAGACCGCGCGCCGCGACGCGACCGAGACGCGCTGGACGCCGGACGCGCGTCGCTGCCGCCGCCGCCGCCGACGCCGACGCCGACGACGCGCGCGCGTCGTCGTCGTCGCACAGTGACGTTTCATGTCGCCCCCCACACCCGTCGTGCGCGTGGCGCGTAACGCTCAAAATAGCGTTACTGAGCCACACCGACGTCGTTCGCGACGCACCGCGTGCGCGCGCGCGACACGCCGACGCACCGCGCGCGAGATGGACATCGACGCCGCGCTGGATGCCGCGCTGGATGCGCGCGACGCGGCGGCGTCGACGGCGCGAGGCGCGGCGCGCGCGAGGGTGGCGTCGAGCGAGGACGCGGTGGCGGCGTCGGGCGCGGTCGTGCGGGCGATGATGGCGATGGGCGCGGACGATCGTCGGCGCGGTGGTGGCGGTGGTGGTGGTGGTGGCACCGACGTCGAGCCGCGCGCGCTGGAGCGCGCGATGTCGCGCGCGGTGGCGCACGTGGAGGAACTGCGGGCGGCGAGCAAGGCGCGGTACGTCGACGTCGCGACGGGCATGCGGTTGCAGTATCGAGTGTTCGGGAGTGATAAGCGCGTTGTGTTGATTTTACACGACGTTGGAGAATGCGCTGGGGTGTATTACGGTCTCGCGCGCGCGCTCGCGGATCGAGGGTACACGGCGTATGCGATTGACGCGCGTGGGCACGGGGATTCGACGCGCGCGCGGGAGCGTCGGTATTCGGCGCGCGACATGACGGATGACATCGAGTCATTCATCATCGAGCTCGATTTGTACGTGCGCCCAGTGGGCATCGTGGGATTTGGTATGGGTGGCGTAGTCGCCACCGCCATGGCGGAGAGGAACCCGAGATTGGTGGCGACGACGGTGCTTGTGGAATCCTCGCCGCTCGCGCCCGCCGGCGCGTACGCCTTCTTCCCGACGCAAGTCGCGCATTTCAGTAGCCCCGAAACCGCCGTGTTGAGCGTGTTGTCGCCACTGCTCAACGCCGACACCCCGAATAGAAATATAACGCAAGTGTGCAAGTGCGCGCTACCGGCGCTCGAATGCGTCCCGGGTCAAGGCGCGCGATGGAGGATGGATCCAGAGTTTTACTTTGACTCTGGCGGCGCAATCGACGACGCATGGGACGCCTTAAAGCGCACCACGTGCCACTTCGCGCTCATTCATGGTGAACATTCATCATACGTTTCATCAGATGATGCGAAGCGCGTGGTGGAATTCGTCCGCGCGAACGGCGCGAAATCCGCGCGCGCGTACGTCATCGCCGGCGCCAGCCGCCGCGTCGTCGAAGACGCCCCCGGGGACGTCCGCGACATGATCATCTACGCCCTCATGCGCGCCGATGCCGATCTGCTGATTGAAAACAAAGAACCACGTCGACCAGAAATGCTCGGCATTCGCCCACTTCCGCAGTACGCGACGATTGAAGACGCGCTCAAGGCGTTGCAGCCGCGAGCGCCGCCGTCAGCCGAGGTCGTTCGAGCCGCGCTCGCAGAGGCGAGCCTCGATGACGAATGCGCCAGCGACGACGACACCGCACGATTTAACAATCGCACGATGTTGATTCAGAACGATCCCGAGTATTTCGGGTTCGTCGGGTAGATGTGTGTAATGGCTGTCATTCGCGCGCTTTATCCATCTTGTCCTCGCGCCCAGCTCCACTTCACGGCGCGCGTCATCGCGCCCGGCGTCGCCCGCGAACGATGTCTACGCGCGCATGCACCGTCGCGCGACTCGCACGCGCGTCGGCGCGGCCAACGCGGGCAACGCGGCGCGCGGCGCGTCTCACGGCGTCGTCCCGCGTGGTGCGCCCGACGAGAGCCCTTGACGCTGAGAACGGCGACGCTGACGACGGTTCCATCGCCGGTGCGTTGCCCGACGCCGCGGACGTCAACCTGGATGGGTTGAAAAAGGAAACACAACGCCGTATCGAGCGGCAGGTGAAGAAAGTGGGTAAGACGACGACGAAACTGCGCGTAGCCAGGGAGACGGTGGACGCGTTGCTCGCGAACGCCGACGTCGACGCGGCGGCGCTCGAGGCGTGTCCTGACGTCGACTCTATCGCGAGCGAGCTCGAGGCGCTGAAGATGGATCTGGACGCGCTTAATGCGCTTAATGATGTTTTGCGGGGGTGTAAGAGCGTGAATTCGTCATCGTTTATTGAGGACGCGTACCCGAGAGCCGCGGCGTTGGCGTTGCGCGACGCCCCGCCGACGCGGCCGGCGCGCGTGAAGAAAGTTAAAGGTCCTCGATCAGATAAGCCACGCATGCCGTACTGGACGTTTGTATCGATTGATGGGATTGATATACGCGTCGGACGAACGTCGAGTGATAATGATTCGGTGAGTTGTGATCCGGAATGTCGCGATAGTCGGGATTGGTGGATGCACGCGGCGGGATGTCCCGGGTCGCACGTTGTGATTCGTTACACCGGTGAGGACGTGCCAAAGGAGACAATCATCGACGCTGCGGTACTCGCAGCAGCCAATAGTAAGGCGAACCAGGTTGGTAAGGCACCGGTATCGCTGGTGCGATGTAGACAAGTGAGTAAGCCGAGAGGCGCGAAGCCTGGGTTGGTCCAGCTGAGCGGAGACATTCGCACGGTGACGGTGAACGTCAAAGACGAAGCCGCTAGGCTCGAGCGATTAATGGCGACCAAGTCATGATTTATTTTAGCGCGTAGATAGAATTAATTTTATAACAAGGGAGGTGGTGTGTGCGTGAGCGCGCGTAAGCGCGTCGAGATACAGTACAGACAACGAAAGCGCGGAAAGTTGGTACACAAAGAACACATTTATGACGTGAAATCATCGACTGTTCGTCATCGACGACTTGTGAATTTTCGATGTCTTTGATCCTCTCGTCGTCTTTGTCTTTTTCGCCTCCTTTACATCCACGTCGGTCTCCAAAATTGGATTACCTTTCGCCGGCGACGTTCGATGGATTTGGTATTCGGGCAGATACGCCACCCATTCTTCTGGAGGATTTACAAATTTACCGTGCTTTGTGTACAAGCACATATTTGCCACTGTTGGTGCTTTTGGGGTTTTCATCAACGCCATGTTCGGAATTGAGTGCAACAACCGATCACCCTTTGCGTTGTTACACTTTGCGCAACTCGTGACCAAATTATTCCACGACCAATCTCCCCCACGGCTCTGTGGCACAACATGATCCACGGTTAAAGAATCAGAAGTCCCACAGTATTGACACTGAAACCCGTCCCGAATGAAGATATTTTTTCGGTGCAAACTCACCCTCGGCGTCTTATGCGTCGCCTTTTTATTGTACTCGCGCGTCTTTATCACCGCCGGAACGTAATACGCTGCGTTCGCGCTCAACGCAAACGGTCCATCGTAATAAGAAATCACATCCACCTTGTCGAACATGGATAAAACGACAGCGCGCTGCCAGCTCACAACATCGATGGTTTGATACGCGACGTCTAATACAAGCGCTCGGTGCGAGTCGTCAACGACTTCAATCTCCTCAAACGCCTCCTTGACATCCTTCAGCGGCAACGACATCGGCGCGCCCCACGTCGTGGTCGCCGACGCCGCGGCCGACGCCGATGATGACGACAATGACCAAATGCGCGTCCCGTTGCGTCCCGGCGCGCCGCACCGTCGCCGTGGAGTGAGAAAAGAATTGCGATTCAAAACTGTGTGATGACTGTGCGTGGCAGCGCTCGACGACATGTTTCGCGCAGTATCGACGACGGACGAGCGCGGACGAAACTATGCGAGGTGCAGAACGCGCAGGTGTGCGCACGTTGCGGTGTGCAAATCGCGAGCGACGCGTGAATCGCGCGCGACGCGACGAGGAATGGCGTCTGACGTTTCGTGGTGCCTTTCAACTGTTTTTTGTTTTAAACCAAAACTTTGGACGGCGTCGACGATAATGAAAATGATAATTCACATGTGTGCGTATGTACAAAGCTATGATGTCGTCGCGGCGGTGGCGGTGAAATCAGCACCGCACGTGTCACACGCATCGCGAGTCTCGCAAAAGATGGAGAGACAGACGGAGCATACAAAGCCAGACGCGATGGGGCGCTTGTGGCAAAAGCACGAGGCGCGGAAATCGACTCCGCGCGTGGCGGGAAGTTTGAGGAATTTACGGCTGTGTAAATCCACGCTCGCGGTGGAGAGAAGGTATTGGAGTAATCCTTCGCCTTTGACGGGCTTGACGTAGGCGCCTTTGGTGATGTGCGCCGCTTGTTGCATGAAGGGCGAATCATAGTCACCGAGCATGCACGTGTCAATCGGGATTGACTGTCGTTGCGCACTGAAAATGGCATTCATCATAGAAATGTAATCCGTTGGTCTATCCTGTGAGCCTTGTAAGCACAGAATGCGCGGCTTGACGCGTAAACCAGACGTCGCTTCTAAGCTCTGTACGCGGTTGCTGTAACACAACGCCAAACTCAAAGCGCCGGCAAAAGGTGAAGCAATGATCGCGGCGTCATCTTCATCACCCACCGAACCCTTACCCTTGCGCTTTTTACTGCTATCATCGCCCGCTAATTCTCCTAATCGCGCCAACATCGTCGGCCCGGCTTCTATTTGCAACGGATCCAAACCGCCGACTTTATTCGTCCAACGCGCGTCTTCGTCCGCGTCTTCATCCTCTTCATTCACTTCTCCGGCTAACGGCGACGTGTACAAGTAATGACACCCATCATCATGTACCGCAATCACTGCTACTCTATTTTGCTGATTCAACGCAAAGAAACTGTTCAAGAAGATGGTCGTCGCGCGTAAGACGTGCGTCAACCCGAGCGCCGCGCTCGTCCCAGAGCCCTTACCATCGCTCGACGCCCAATACTTTGGGTTCGTTTCGATGAGCAAGATCAACAACGACTTGTCATCCACAACGTCGTCATCGGCGCCCATGGTCTCGCGCGCAAACGCTTACTGTGCGCGCTTCGTCGCGGTTTCGAGCGGCGCCGCGACCCCGTCAGACTCCTCAACGTCGTCCTCAAAGTCGTCGTAAAACCCACAATCCGCGCGTACGGATTGGTTCGTACCGTCAAAACGCGCGCTGCTCGCGTGTTCGCGGTCGAGATCTGTGCCAATACGCGCACGCGTCGTCGTCAGTTTAAAGTTTTCGTTCAGCGCAACGGTGATCCTCGAGTTCGCATTCAACTCAAACGTATACGCGCGCGCGGTCCGTACCGTTGGGTTCGCGCTCGTCCTCGGCGCACTCGTCGTCGGCAGCGTGGTCGACGATGGATTTATTCGATGGCGATGCGTTCATGCGCGTGCGCGAGGCTACGAATGAGGCGACGCAACGCGGGACGCGGCTAAGTTTTTACGTTGAACATTTCAAGCTAGCGTGCGCGCGATCGCGAATGGCGACGCAGCGTGCGCGTTACAGACGACACGCTTCTAACGCACCTAAATATCCGCGGCTCTGACTGATTGGGCTTTCGCCGCGATTCTCAATTCTGAACAAGCCGAGCGACGCGGCGCCGGATGAGGATTCGAGCGCCTTCATAACCATACATTGTGAATCGACTTCTATGCGTCTTCCGGCGAGTGCGGCGTCATCTAAATCGCACGCAACAATATACGTTTGTCGCATGATCGCACTGTCGACGTTGTTGCAATGTGCGCGAGAGGTTGTGGTGTCGAGGAGGACGACGTCGATGGCGTCGAGCCCGCCGCGGCCAACCGTTTTCCCTCGAACTTCCCGCACATCGCCGCGCACGAGATCACCATCGGCGATGAACTTTGGATCAAGCGATACCTCGCGAGGTTTTATCTCGAAAGGCGACGCATCGACGACGGCGCCGGAGCGATCGTGCCATTTTAATCCGCCTTCGCGGTTCAGGACCCAGTTCATCACAAATGAAGGATTCTCTTTCCAGTGCTTCTCAGCGGTGCCTGGAGGCGCGCTGTCGGCGAATCGCGCGGTCACTTCTGCCGGCACGGGCGCGTGCTCGATGTTGTTGAACATGGCGCGAATCAAAGATTGCGAGCCCGGGGTGAAAATCGCAAAGTCATCCTTGATGCTTGCCAACGAGCCCGGGACCGTCCAAATCTCCGCTTCTCGCGCCGTGATGTTGTACGAGTGCAATCCCCGCGTTGCAAACACCGTCGGGCCGTGAGCGTCGTGTTTCAAAAGTGAATTGAGCACATCCAACGGATTACGACGAAAGCGAACCGTAGGCGCGGCAACGACGACTACGTAGCCGCGTTCGAGCAGTTCGCGCGCGGCGGCCAATCGAGCCCACCGGCTCGCGTGTTCAGGCATCGTCGACTCCGACCCTTTATACGCAAATTTCTCTTCACTATCAGAAGCATCAAACACTGGCGCATCGAGCGCCAAGAGCGGCTCTAAGCACGCCTTATCCGTACACCCAACGATGAATTTGTGCACGCCGACATCCTTGAGACTCGCCGTCAAGTCGTACACCTGAGGCAACTTCTTACCCGTGCACACGGTTAAGAACACCACTTTTGACTTACCCACCTGCACGTGCGCAGACTCTGCGAGCGCCGCGACCGATAACGCCTTACGTCGCCCGAGCGAGGCTTCGATACCGCGCGCGCGAAGCGCCGCGAACTCCGCGCCTCCGTCGTCAACACCAAACGACGTCGACGTCGTCGTCGACGCATCCCACGCCGCCGTCGCCACCGACGCGCGCGATGCGCGGTCAACCACACCCAGCGTAGCGACTACGCCTATGACAAAGCACACCCAGAAATCGGGCGTGCGCACGAGCCGGCGAAGCGCAGCGAAACGGTTCGTTGTGCGAAGGCGATCGCCAGCATCCTCGACGTCAAACGACCGGGACGTCGACGCGGTTGACGCGAACGCGGTGCGTTCGTCCATGACGTGCGTGCGCGATTCTTGTGCTGTGGATTTCACGTCGTGAACGCCGTGAACGCGCGCGGGCGAGCTCGCGCGGCGTCGCGATGTGTCGTTTTTGGTGTTGGGTGCGTTGCAGACCACGCGGCCGCCGCCGCGTCGTACATTTGAAACTCGAATCAATGCGTGTGATGTGTATATTGCGGCGTTCTAATGCGCATGCGAATGGCTCGCACGACGCGCGTGCTATGGTTTTAGATGTCGTCGTACACCATCATGTCGCGACGGACGATCTCTGGCTCTTCTACGATTTCGCCGTCTCGAATGCGTTCGAGCTCCTCCAACGCGCGTTGGCGAATTTCCTCCTTGTGACTCTTACTTCCTGGCCTGGAGCCATCGCCGCCGACTTGATCGGTGAAACCAACGACGACGATGCGCCCGGCGACGACGACGGGTTCGTTGTGTTGATCAGTGAGATAGGCGAGATGAGCGTTGACGGCTTTTTCGGCGGATTGTTCTTCGGCAAACGTCACGAATCCAATGTTACGATGTTCGATGATGCGACAGCTATTGACGCGACCGAAACGGTAAAAAGCAAACGTCAATGTCTCCACCGTACACTGCTCCGGAAGGTCACCGACAAAGACTTCGCGCCCAGTCTTATCCGCGCGTTCGCCGACGCCATCCGTGACTTCGGGAAACGGCGTCGGAGCGCTCATCGTAGTCTTGGCTTTTTTATTTGAAATCACTGGAACGAGCACCCCAGGCCGCTTCAACACCCCTGGACGTTTCACCTCCTTTTTCACCACTTCTACCGGTTCAGGAACGACGGGAATCACGGGCGTTGGGGCGACAGCGACAGGAGTCATCGCGGGCGCGACGACCTCCGCCGGCGCCGCCACCTCTGTCGACGCGTATCCAATCGGCGCATCCGCCGTCGATGCGTACCCTATCGGCCCATCATCCATGACCGCCGCCACCACCTTTGGCTTCACCTCGCGTTTACCCATGGTAAACACGAGTTTCGGCGGCCCACTCGGCTGTACAACCGTCCCAGCTCCGGCGTCTTCGCTCGCCGCCTTTCCGGCGGCGCTCGGCAACTTCTTCTTATGCGTCCCCGCCAAAATTGCCTTAGCGCGCTCAATCGCCGGATCCACGGGTTCTTCAACGACAACCGCACTCGGAACCTTCACCGTCTGCGCCTGCGCCGTTTTCGCCGCCATCGCCGCCGCCAACGCCTTTGGTCGCTCGCGCGCGATCCCGCGCGTCTGCGTCGCCTTCACCCCTATGTTCGCCTTCATCCCACCCCCGCCGACGGCGGCGACGCCGACGCTCGCAACGACCGCCGCGCCATCGCTCGGCGCCGCACCATCGCGCTCGCGCCGCTCAGCGTCCGCCTTATCTCGTTCGCGCTGCGCTCGCGCCTCTTTTTTTTTGCGCAACAGCTCATACTTTTGCTCCAAGCGCTTCTCCGCGTCGGTTTTCACCTTGATCGTCATCGCGTGCGGTCGACGACGATGCGCGCGTGATGCCGAGGCGCGTCGTCGTCGTCGTCGTCGTCGTCCTCCTCCTCCTCCTCCTCGTCGGCGTCGACGCGCGTCGGTGGCGTCGACGATGCCGCGCGCGAGAGAGTGCGGCGTGGCATTGGTGCGCACGCCATCGCGCGCGTCGACGCCGACGCATTCGCGCGCGAGCGTGCGCAGTCGAACGAGCTTTAGCGCCGCGCGCGCATGGAGGTGGCGTTCGATGACGTGCTGTGCGCGCGCGCGTTCGATGCGCTGTGCGAGGATGTGCGCCGGTACATTGACGCCGTCGATGCGGGCTACGACGCGAGCACCGACGATGTCGACGATGATGTCGACGCCGGCGCGGTGCTCACGAGCTCGTTCTGGATGCCGATGACGACGATGTCGTCGCCACGAAACGCCATCGAGGCGTACATCGCGAGCTTGGCGCGCAGTGATTGGTTTGGTGACTACGTCGGTGCGTGCGCTCGCGCGCGCTATAGCGCCGTAGAACGCGACTGACGATACGCGCGCTTCCGACACAGACCTCGAACGATGCGCGGGTGCCGAATGGTGGATTCAAGACGTCGCCTGGGACGAACCGCCCAAGGTGTATCACACGGATTGCGACGTGCGCGTGGTCGGGGAGACGTCTAGACGCGCGTACCCAGTCGTCGCGAGCGTCACGTACGTCTCGTCTGGCGGCGGCCCGACGGTTGTTTTCGCGCAAACGTGCGATGCAATCGAGCCGGGGGCGTTGGACCCGGTTGTGCCTGGTGAAATTACCGCGTGTGCTCCAGTGGCGAATCGATTGATGGTGTTTAAGGGTGATCGATGGCATGGCGTATTGCGCGAGCCGGATGATTCGACGTTTCGCGGCCAACGCGTGACGGTGCTCGTGAATTGGTGGTTGGACAAGCCCAGCGGCGCGCGAGCGCTCCCTCAGCGATTCGCGCGCGAAGATGACGGTTTTAGCGGACGTGCTTCGTCGATGTTTGCCTTCGGCGCGCGACGCGTCGTGCGCGACGAGCGCATGGCTCGAGATTCGTACGCTCGAGACGCTCGAGCGTGGGACGACCAACGCGCCCCCGTCCCGTCGGGCTCGTCGTGCGCGACGTTCGTATACGACGGTGAGTTCGTGGAAGCATAGCATCAGTATGTATGTGTGTTGAATAGAACTAGTAGGTATTAACAAGCAGATGTAAGGTAGATTTAGAAATCGATAATCTTCTCCTTGTACATGCGCGCGGCGATCTCCTTTTCGCACGTCTTGAAATCCGGCAACGAACGCAACTCAATCTTCTCCCCGTTACGCAATGTAATCACCATATCCCCCCATTGCCCAATGCCGCGTCCTACCGAAACAACATCCGCAATTTGATCAATAGGCACATCCGTGCGCTCTTTACGCAACGGAGACTCGGAAATAACGCTCACGCGCTTATCCGTAATCTTATACTTGAGCCACAACGCGCGACCGACGGCTTGAATCGTCAACGGCAACCACACCAACGTCCACGACATGAGCACGTTCGTCACGACTTCACCGCGCGCCGGCGGACCTTCATAGAACACTTGTTCCACGCCCCAGTTCGCATCGGGCGCTTCTTCCGTGGTATCCGTGCGCGTAAACTCGCGCACGCCCTTGGCTCGGCTCTGGCTCTGTCGCGCGCGCGCCTCCCCGGCATCCGTCGTCGTCGTCGTCTCCATCGCCCCAGTATCCTTCGCCGCGCGCTTCGAACGCTTCCCACGCAACGCGGATAACTTATCTTCAAACGCGTCGTCGGCGTCGGCGTTCGATTCACCGGACGACGACGACGACGCGACGACGACGCGCGAAAAGCGCACGCGTGACGTCATCCGTCGTCCCGGTGCGCGTCCGGCGCTCGCGCGCGCGGGGGCCGCCGCGGCGACCGCCGCGGGCGCGATGAATGCGTGTGCGAGCATGCGTGCGAGGTGTGCGACGGGCGAGCGCGGGCGCGAGCGCGGACGCGCGTCGACGAATGCCGCGCGCGCCGCGAGCGACGTTATCTTATTCGCGCGCGGTCGCGTGCTCAAAGCACAATTCTAAACCATCCATCGATATTCCGATCGATGGATGCGTTTGTCGAAACTCATAGTGTCGCTTTCGACTGTCGATGGCGTCGCTTTCGGGCCAAACGCTTGGTTTTGGCGTGAACGCACAATTCTAAATCATCCATCGATGCGCGTGCCGATCAAAATTTTCATCGAAACGCATAGTGTCGCTTTCGACTGTCGATGGCGTCGCTTTCGGGCGACACCGTCGTCGGAGGGCACCCGTCAGATGACGACGCCGATGATGACCTCGACGACGCGCGCGACGGCTCGCGGACGCGCGCGTCGCCTCGCGGTGGCGTTCGCGATGGTGTGCGCGACGTGTGCGGCGCCCGGCGCGCACGGCGCGCGCGTCGGTGTCGCGGGGCGCGACGTGGGCACGTCGTCGTCGATTGTGAATGTCGAGCTGGGCGATGCGTTCGCGGCGTTACGCGCGCGTGACGTGTACGATACCGCCGCACCGCGCGCGAGCGATGACGGCGATGATGTGACGTCGTGTGTGGCGCGGCTGACGCGCGAAGGCGTGCGCTGTGAAGAGGATGTGCGCGCGATTCTGCGAGATTTTGAAGACGGGTCGACGTCGGCGGCGGATGCCGCGGCGCGCGTTTCGACGGCGGCGACGCAGTGCGTGGAGACCATGCATTCGATCGCTGATGAATGTCATACGATGAGTGTTGAGTGCGAATCGACGTTTGCGAAAATCGCGGAGACGTGCGCGGGGAAGTTTGCAAAGACACGCGAGGCGTGCGCGTCGGGCGATGAGGCGCCGGCGGAATGCGCGGCGCGAGTGGCGAGGCTCGCGCAAGCGTGCGCCGTGGACGCGGTCACCGAGTTGGCCAAGTGCGTTGGAGAGCTGGGCACCGTCGTGCACCGCCACGGAGGCGACGACCCCGATGACCCTGATGATTGCGACGCGCAAGAACGCGCGTTGGAGGAAAAGTGTCATCGAGCGTACGACGACATCAAGGATGCGATCAAGAGTGGCGCCATTTCCGTCATCGACGGCATGAAACAGCTCGCCAAACTCGGTCGACAGTGCGCTAAAGATGCCATGGCGTTGCACAAGAAGTGCCACCCCGATGGACCGCCGCACGGCGCCGTGGCTGTCGCGTAAATGACTCGTCGCGTTTTTGTTTTGTAAAAAAGTGTTGTGTAACGTGAAGCCTCACACTCCGCCTCGCCATCCATGCCCGACGTCGCGTGCGTGAGCGGCGACTATCGCGCAAAGCTCGGGGAATCCCCGCTGTGGGACCCGTCCACGAACTCGCTCGTATTCGTCGACATTCAAACCTCTGAGGTGTGTCGCCTGGACGTCGCCAGCGCCGCCGTGTCCACGAGACAACTGCCGCACGGCGCGTCGTGCGTCGTGAAGAGCGCCAAGGGTGGATACTTGGTCGCCACGGGCGTGGATGACACTCGTACGGGCGGTCGGATGGTTCGCGTGGACTTTGCGCGCGACGAAGGCGATGGTTTCGGGGATGTCGTCGGCGACGTCTTCGACGCCACGGGCGAGCTCGCGGGACACGTCACGAACGACGGCGCCGTGGACCCCAAGGGACGGGTGTGGATTGGCACGAAAATGCCTCGACCGCGTCCGGCGTACGTGATGGATGCCGAAAGCGGCGTGTTCGCTCGCGATGAGGCCAACCGCCCTACGGCGGCGTTGTTTTGCTTGGAAGCAGCGTGGAAGTACGGCGCGAATGGTTTGAAAGCCGTGGGCGTGTCGCAGAAGATTGATGAAGTCGGTCCGGTGACAATTTCCAACGGCATTGCGTGGAGTCCCGATAATAAGACGTTGTATTACGTCGATACGCCCACAAAATGTGTCAAGGCGTTTGCGTTTGACGTTCAGACGGGATTGTTAAGCGACGAGCGTATTTTCACAGTCGTAGGCGGCGGCTGTGACGGTGTCGGCGCGCCTGACGGCGTGTGCGTTGCCGAGGATGGTTCGGTTTGGGTAGCGGTGTGGGACGGGCATTGCGTGTTGCGATTCGACGCGCATGGAGAGTTGATTGAGACGGTGGACATGCCCGTTTCTCGTCCAACGTCACTCGCGTTTGGTGGCGAAGACGGTAAAACTTTATTCATCACGAGCTGCTCGTACGACGCGAGCTCGGAAGTATCGAGTGTTTTAGAACAAGAAGCTTTAGCTGGTGCGGTGTTCGCACTAAAGACGGATGTGAAAGGCGTAGAAGTGTTTGCGTCTAATTTTTAATGTACGTATCACACATGATGGTCTCTCCGCACACGTTCGCATTGCTACTGTGTCGATTATATTCTATCCTTGCTTACCTAGATCGACTTTTTCTTTGAACGCGCGCTGGCCTTGATACACGGCGCCGTCGACGATATTGGACACGGCGAAGACGCCACCGACGACGGCGCAGAGCGTGGCTATGTACTTGAAGAATCCCATGCGCTCTTCCCTATACTCGACGCGTAGCGGCGATAAATCATAAAAGAAGAAAATACCAGGCAAGGCGGGTTGCTTGCGCCAATCAAATTCTCGAAAGTGATCGGACACGGTGTATTCATTACTTTCCACCACGCGCGCGTTGAATCCTAAATATTGATACCGCGCCGGCACGACATTCATGCGATATTGATACACGCCCGCGGAGGCGTTCATGACTCGACTCACGCCATCGAGCGGGTTCACCACGCCCGGAAATTCATCACCAAACGAAATCGAATGAATCGTGTGCGAAAAGTTGAACGACTCGAGTCCGTCGAACGCGCTCAAATCGTGAATGTGGTTCCCTCGACTTTCCACACTCTTCCCAGGAGCAATGTGAAAGTTTCCAGCCACTTTGTTCACGTTCAAGTAACCTTTGATATGGCATCCCTCCCTTGCAAAATTCATCATCTCCGCATCGTTCGCATCGCGCTGACACTGCTCGACGTTGCGTAAATCCGGAAGTTGCCACCCGCGTCGATGATACACCCGACGCAACGTTTGACAATCATTACAGCACTCCCCTTCCAAACCAGCGCCGTAGCAATCGCCACAGTACCCTTCCGGTAACGGTTCTCGTTTCACCACACCGCTTCCACGTGCGTCTTCCGCAGAATCGACTATAATTTGCCCATTCGACCCCACGCGTTGCTTCCGCACGCTCGCCTCAACATCCAGTCGCGCGTCCCCGCTCACATCCATGATATCCAAGCTCACCTGCTTACAGTGCATCGCGCTCAGCGTCACATCCAAGTTTATCCGCATCGCTCCATTCGACTGTTCATCAACCTTTAAATCATACGCCGTCTTCACCGTCGCGTAATCGATCGTCGTTTGCACGAAGAGCGTCAACATGAACACCAAGGACACGACGGAAATCACCCCGCCCGCCGCCGTGCGCTGCGCGAAATCCTCGTTAATCTTCGGGAACAAGTCATATGACAATATATCTCGCATCTCTCGCGAGCTCACGCGCGCGCTCGTCGCCATCGCGCGCCTGCGTCGTCGAATGACGTGCACGAGGCGTTCGCGGTGCAGATAGAATCCAACGCCCACGCGGACGCGACCGCAGAACGGCGCGCGATGATGCTCGCGCGCGCGTTCGCGGGCGACACCGGCGCGGTCGATCGCCGCCGGCGTCTCAGCGCGCGCGCGCAGACGTCGTACGGCGTGCGCGGGCGCGGGCGCGCGGCGATTGTCGTCACCGCAAGGGTGACGCGTTCGAACGCGTCAGCGGCGCGTTCGTCATCGTCGCGCGGTGGAGATGCGCGCGGTGCGCGCGATGAGTGGGTGCGAGAAGGACGCGCTGGGGACGGTCGCGATCGATGGCGAGCGACGACGCGCGCGGTGAGCGAGCCGAAGACGACGAGGGACACGACGGCGGGGGGCGACGAAGCGGTTGAACCCGAGGACAAGGACGCGTCGGATTCAATGACGACGACGGCGTCGCTTGCGATGGACGTGATTGATTTGAGGGCATATGATGGAGATGTGTGTGAAGTGGAGGGTGCGGAGTACGACGATTCGCGTTTGGATGCGTTTCCCGAGGATTTCCCGTGCGACGGAGAGCAAATGGCGGCGGCGGAGCGCGGGCGACGGGTGTTTCGTAACGAGGCTGAGAAGCGCGCGGCTTGGTCGTTGGGGTTACTCACGGTGGCGTATTGCCACGCCTCGGCGACTGGGTTTTTGCTGCCGAGTTTGTTGCCGGCGATGAGTTCGGAGTTGCACTTGAGCGATGGGCAAGGAGCGTTGTTGACGACGTTGTTTACGGTGACGTACTCGTTGTTACTTCCTTTTGTCGGCGCGTTGGCGGATACGGTGAATAGGAAAAACTTACTAGCTTCAGGGGCGGTGATTTGGACGGCGGCGACGTTTTTGACGGCACACGCGACGAATTATTCAGGTTTGTTACTTTCGCGCGGGTTGTTCGCCGTCGGCAACGGCGCTCAAAATCCAGTCGCGTTTAGTATGATTCCTGAACTCTTCCCTCGCAATAAAGCTCTTGCGTTGAGCGTGTACAATTTAGCTATTCATGCGGGGCGAGCGGTGAGTTTTGCGTCTGGGGCATTCGTAGGGCGCGCCCCTGTGCCCACGGGGGCTGAAGAACACATTTTTTCCAACGAGCCGCTTACGCTGCCGTTGACGTACTTGACAGAAATTGGCGCGCTCGGCGCGCACACAATTCTATACACTACCGCTGATTCAGTGGTTTTGACCCCAAACGTCGGCACTGTGCTTGAGAATTCTGTCGCAGACGCCATGTTATCCACTGGTTTGACGTGGCAAAACATTTACGACGTGGTCGCGGTTCCGGGCATACTCATTGCGCCTCTGATTTTTTTCACGATTTCCGATCCAGGTCGTAAGTGGACGGGTTCGAGAGCGCTGCGACGTAAACTACGAGCGGATTCGCGCGCGATTTCGGCGGAATCACCACTCGTAGCTGAAGACATGCCGACCACAATAGATAGCGAAGGGTTGGTGGCGCTCATCAGCTCGTTTGACGAATCAGATATGGAGGATGATGGCAAGCGGTTATTGTCGGTTACGCGTGCTGTTGTTACGCAAGGCAATCTCAAGGGACAATTTACGTCCATTCCGTTGAAGGCTAGAGGACGAGGAGAAATTTTAGACTCATTGCTCACGTGCTTTGAGAGCAAGGCATTTCGCGACGTCACACTCGCGGCGACTTTGACAGACATTGCGGGGTGGTCCATGATTGCATTTCAAGCGGCGTTTTATGAACGCACGTTTGCGTTGTCTCCACAAGAATACGATCCCCTTCTTGCTTTTGTCATTCCAATAGCTGGCGTCACCGGAGGCTTGGGGGGCGGATGGATTTGCGATAAATTGCAACTGCGCAGTCCGCAAGGGCAAAGGTGGTTCATCTCCGCCATGACGGTACTTGCCGGCCCCTTGCTCGCCGCGTCTCTTCTAGCTGAAGACTATAAGACGTCGTTAATGTTTTTGTTCCCTGGTATGGTAGCTGCGGAGATTTTCCGTTCACCCACGGCGGTGATGACGCGAGATGCCAAGCCGGATTCTCCATCCGTCGCCGCCGCCGCGCATCTCGCAGTCCGTAATCTCGTCGCTGGTTGCGGTCCCCTCAGCGTAGCGTTCCTAGCAAAAGAGTTCGATTTGCAGCACGCAATGTTGCTCGCACCCGTTTGTTACGTCTTGGCTGGATTTGCGTACTTTAACGCGATCGGTGTCTTGACGGAGGAGCGTGCCGAGAGGACGCGGGCAAAGATGACATCCTGAGAAAGACATTCTTTCTCACACTACAAACACACGCACGCCATGATTACATCGTGAGCACAGCACAACACTATTAGAACACGCAAATTGTAGTAGCACGCGACTAATAATCATGCATAAGCTTATCATTACATACCAACGTTGTTTGTCATCAGTGCGACGCGTGAATGATTGGCGTTATCGCTTGCACGCTATCGCGCAATGCGTTCGGAATGGGTGACGACAGACCATCTACGATTTCAACACTCTGAGGTAATTCCACCTCCAACATCACTCGCGCCTTCTCCGAATTGAAATTAAGCGTGACCTTGATGGGATCCACCGGTTCAGTCGTCGTCGACAGCTCTGGACGATATTTTACTGTTTCCGGCGTACCCAACGGCGGCGACTCCGAACAAGGAGTCTCGCAAAACGCAGGAAATTCAATTGCGCCAGTCAGCTTCCGCGTCTGACACACCACTACGCTAATGTTATCTCTACTTTGGCGCACTCGTGCGAGTGTGACGAGTGAATTAGCCACTCGTCTCGTACGCACCGGCGAAGGCGACGTGGAAACCACTCCGACTGGCGCCGCCCGCATTGTTTCACTCGCCAACTTACTTCCCATGACATCCGTCAAACCATCGGAGCATAAAATGAGCGAGTCAACACCGTCTAAATTCACCACCGAGACCTCTGGCTCAACGGAGACGAATTGTTTAATTCCAGCGTTGCCAAACGCGCGAGACACTGCAAGTATACCTCCCGTGCGCAACACCCCATCGCGCCCACGCTTGACGAACCCGCCATCTTTGGCTATTCTCTCACGTTCTTCTGGTACATTTGGACGCTGATCTCTCGATTCATACACGACCTCACCGCGCGCGTTTAACGCCGTCGCGCGCGAATCTCCCACATTCGCGATGTACATATTCGGCGGCATCATCAAAGCCATGATCGCCGTCGATCCCGGCCCAGGGCTCCCATACATCCCACGCATTTTGCCAGGATTCGCCTTACACACGTCATCGTCTACACGCTTAAAAGCACGCTTCAAAGCCAGCGCCGGTTCGCGCGTCAGCGCCTCATCTTCCAAAACCGCGCGCGCTAAATATTGACTCAAGTGCGTGCTCACCGCCGCTCCTCCGTGTCCATCGTACACCGCCATCACCATCGCATTCTTCGCGCCATCATATACCGCGCACCATCGATCCTCCATGTACGGTCGCTCGCCACGAATCGCACACGCGTCAAACGTAAACGCGTAGCCATTTAAATGCACCGCTTCATTCAACGCGCAGTTTTCAACAACACCATACTCAAACGACGCGCTGCGCCGCCGCGAATTCGTGGGACAATCCATGCCACGCCGCTCTTCGACGCACTCGCACCGCCGCACGCAAATAATCGCTCGGTCGGCGCCGACGCGTCGTTTACTTTTTCGTAGCTTTGGATTTTTTCAAATACGCTTCGTACGCTTCGAGCTGTCGCTCTTTGTATTGCGTTTCAATAGAGTTTTGAAGGTAAAATCCACCACCGGCGCCGATGAGGACGAATGCGATGATGCGAGCGACGCTTGGGGGGTGAGATGCGTTCGGCATGTGCGCGCGCGCGAGGCGCGAAGTGGTGTTTGGGTCAGCGCGCTCGGGTGAGTTTAACCGTCGCGGGCGCGTGGATGTCGCGGGCGCGTTATGATGCGCTATTTGATGCATTAAGCTAAGAACAATGACGCTGGTTATGGCACATGCAATCTAGATTTGTGCGCGAGCGTCGCGAGTGGCGACGAGGGCGGTGACTTCGTCGATGAGCCGCGCGTGCTCGTCGCACGGGAGACCTTGCGCGCGAGCGCATTCGCACACGTACCCATTCAAGCTCTCAATTTCGAGCTTTGCGCCAGCATCGAAATCGAGTTTGGTCGATGGAAAGTGATCACGGTAGCTAGCTAGACCGTCAAACACGACTTGACGAAAATTATCCGGGGCGAGCGCATAGCCAGCGGCGTGCGGCTCGCGCAAAATCTCCAACATTTCATCGTACAACGCGTCCATTCGCGCCTGATGATGCGTGAGCAGTCCATCACAATTGCAATCACCGACGATGGATAGCAAGTTTGCCACGCTATTGATGAAGTACTTGCGAATGAGCAAGTATTCGAATTCATCCGTGGCGTCGCTTAGAACGCCGCACCTCGCCAACAGCGCGCTCGTCGCTCTACCGTTCGCCGTATTCGGCATCACCCACGGCTTGTCTTCGTTCTTTACGTGAATATCGTACCCGCAACCCACGCCCGGAGTTTCTACTATGTCCCAAGATTGCGGCATCACCGCACGCGTGGTTTTCGCCTCATCAAACATCGGTCGCACGACGCCGTTGTGCGCGAGCACCACGCGCCCGTACGTTACCCCAGCGCGCTCGAGCTCCTCCTTCACCGCTTTCAGCGCATACGTTTTCACGCACACGAAGACAAAATCAAAGTATTTCTCATCCTCGCCAGCGATGGCGGTGGCGGCGAGATCATCGTACGTCGTCACCGCGCGCGCGCCCGCGTGCTCGGCGATGGCTCGCACCGCCACGCGCGTCACGTCAGCCGGGTCTTCCACCGCGCGCTGCGACATCTTTAGCACTACGTGCTCGATGTCACCTTGTCGAAACGCGCGGGCGAGGTAGGCGCCGACGCGACCGCCACCGACGACAAGAACGCGGCGCGGAGCCGCTTCGGTGGTGGTGGTCGCGTTGGATGAAGCCGCGGCGTCATCAGCTCGCATGACGAGTCGGCACACGCGACGCTGGCGATTGACGTGCACACGAGAGACGTGTCGCGCGGCTTGTGTTCGCGCGGACGCGAGTACGTGCGGAATGGCTCGAGGTGCGTGCTAGTGTGGCGCGCGCTCGTGGGTTTGGTGCGTTTACAAGCCCATTTTTGCTAATTTTTCCCACTTTTCTTATTGGTAATATTGGTACGACTCGCACTGCTCGCTGTGCTCTCGTATGGCGCCGCACATGAACTTCCAGAACCATTCTACGTTCATGCGTTTCATGACTTTGACATTTTTAGGCTTTGTGCTCGTTCCCCAGCAATCAAGGACGGTTTGTCCATACGTGAGTTGGCTAAGACACTCGACATCGACGCGTTCGATATCGCCAGTGAACGCATCCTGCTTGAGTGTTTCGACGTGCTCTGTCAACGCACACCACACAGCGCATGGATCGTGCAACGGCGGGTGTTGAAATCCGAATACACGTTGGTATGTCATCTTGAAAAAGTCAAGCAGCTCTGTGATTTGGCCAACCCGCTTTCTGTATGCCCGAACGATCGAGGCATTCTGAAGCCTCCGGAGAACGTCTGCAGTGACGAGAGCGGTGTGCGTAACCTCTAACGGTACCATGATGACCTCGAATAAACTTTCAAGCACAATCTTAGCCGCTTCCGGGTCACACTGAATATTAAATTCGGCTCGCGAGCCGGTGTTTCCCTTTTCAATGGCGCCGCCCATAAAGACAATCTTTGGCCCCTTGGTATGGCTCTGTCCATGCGTTATTTGCGAAATGATCTGCCCATATGTGAGACAAAACGTTGCTATGTTCGTCAACGGCCCGGTCGCGACGATTACGAGTCGCTCATCCATTTCGTACAACTTTTTCCACATTTCAAAGATTTCCACGGCGACGACTGCGTGCTTTTGTTTCATGTTCTGAAAAACACGGTCGCTCACGCCTGGAAGAGCGTCAATCGCATCGCGCGTATCGAGGCCAGATTCACCGTGTATTTCTTCGCACACTTTCGCCTCTCGCAACAGCGGCTTCGACGCGCCCTCAATCAAAGGCACAATTTCGTCCAAGTTGAGCCACTTTAACACTCTCGCCGCGTTATACGTCGTCTTCTCAATCGTCTGGTTCCCAGCCACCGTGCTCACGCCCATGAGCTCAAACGTCGCGACGATCGCCCCATTGTCATCCCGCCAATTCCCCCACCCCGCGGCATACATCGCAAACGCATCGTCGTGCCCCGGGTCGCAATCGAGCCAACACGGCACGTGCGCATAGTTGAAATTCTTCCAATACCTCGCCGCCTCCACTCGACTGCGGAGCAAACCATCGTACCGGTGAGGATTCTCACTGGCATACATATCTATCGACTCCACCGCACCGCGCGCGCGCGAGTGGCGCACCGCGACGCCGACGACACCGACAGCCACCCATCGTGCGCAAACAAGTGAAAAAAAAACAACCGCGTTCGCGCCAAAAATCAATAAACCCACACATTCGGACAAACGGCACATACTACACACGCGAACCCTCTATCACGTAAACCCTCTAATGAATCTCTGTACCCCAATGAAGGGGTCAAAACGTCGCGCCACTTATCCGCGATCGCGCGCCGTCGACCGCGCCGCACACGCCGACGCGCGCCGCTCTCGCCCGCCGTCACCGCACGCACTCACCACCACCACCGCATCATCATCATCCACCATGCACGCGAGCGCTCCGATGTCGAGCAGCGCGGCGCGACAATCCTACGCCGGCGCGCGCGCGATGGAGGCTGGGCGACGCCCCGCGCGCGCGACCGGCGCTTTTCGCGCGCGGACGATGATCACGGCGAGCATTCGATCGACGGATGGACAAAAGCAAGGTACGCGTGCGAGGGGAGGCGATGGCGAATGGGCGGTTGCGTTCGGCGAGGCGATGGGCGTGGGGTGCGGGGATATTCCTCGCGCGCGCGACGGAGGGTCCCGGCGGATAGCGCGCGACGGGTGGATTGATTATTGATCTCACGGCGCGTGGTCTGGTCGTCGCGCTCGCGTGAGACGTCACGCGCGTGGGTGTGATTGATATGCGTCGCGTGGGCGTTTTGTGTGATGAAGAGCGCGCGTACTGACGAGGGTATCGTTTTGTTTTTTGCGTCTCGGCAGCGTTTCGTAAACCCATCGAAAGCCGCAACTCGATCCGCATGGGGATCCCATCGAAGGGTCGCATGGCGGAGGACACGCAAGCGTTGTTGAGCGCGTGTCAGTTACCGGTGAAGAAGTTAAACCCGCGACAGTACGCGGCGGAGATTCCGAGCGTTCCTGGGATGGAGATTTGGTTTCAACGCGCGACGGATGTGGTGCGTAAAATTTTATCTGGCGACATCGACGTCGGCATCGTCGGGTATGATATGTTGGCCGAGATTGGGTACGGTGATGACGATTTAGTCATCGTGCACGATGCTCTTGGATTTGGTGGCTGCCACCTCGCCGTGGCCATTCCGCAAGCGTGGGATGAGATTAACAGCATGCGCGAGTTGATGGCGCTCCCAAAGTGGGGTCCGGCTCGTCCGTTGCGCGTGGTGACGGCGTACCCGAATGTCGCGGATAAATTCTTTAAAGATATTGGTTTTGAACACGTGGAGATTTCCACTGCGGATGGGGCTTTGGAAGCGGCACCGGCGATGGGCGCCGCGGACTGCATCCTCGACTTGGTGAGCAGCGGGACGACGCTCAGAGAGAACAACTTGAAGGAGATTGAAGGCGGTCGCGTGCTCGACAGCCAAGGGGTTTTGGTTGCGTCCAGAGAGGCGTTGTTGAAGCGCGAAGGGTTGTTGGAGATTGTGCACGAGCTCCTCGAACGTCTCGAGGCGCATTTGCGGGCGCAAGGTTTGTTCATGGTGACGGCGAACGTGCGCGGTTCGAGCCCGGAGGAGGTTGCGAAAAAGCTCAACAGCGCCGGTCCGCTCATGCGCGGTTTGCAAGGACCGACGATTGCGCCGGTGTACACGCCGCAAGCGGATGGCACCAGTATCACCGGCTCGTTCTACGCCGTGTCCGTGACGGTGCCGAAGTCTCGTATTTACGAAACTGTCAAGCAAATGCGCACCATCGGTGGCAGCGGCGTGTTGACGTTCCCGCTCACATACGTATTTGATGAAGAACCCCCACGTTGGAACGCGCTCATGACCACGCTCGGACTCAACGCGAAGGATTACGAACACCTTTTCCGTCAGTAATGTCTGTGTTCATATATTTATACACCGTACGCACGTAGTCGAAGAAATGTTGCAATCTCAAACCAGACTGTAGAAAAACGAGACGCGTCCCTCTCGCAAACAGACGCGTCCCTCTCGTTTCGAGCGCTCGAGACAAGTCGCATGCGTGTGTGATGATGAATCGACGATGGTGATATTTGATGTATAAAACAGTTAGCCTAACGTTCGGGTCTAGATACCCGCACGTCATGATAAGATGACTAAAGCGCTTGAGCGTACGTCGCGTTGACGCGTCGCGCGCTTTAAAATCTTTCGCGCTCGCTCGAGTGCAATTTGCTACCTCACACTACCGTTTTCACTCTTCCCTATAATCCAACCTTATCGCTCGTCACGAAAAGAAAATAAACTAATTTCTGAGCGCTTATCGGGTCTTCTTCGAGGGCGTGCGCGAGCTTCTGCGAGGAGACGCCATGCTCGACTTGGACGGGGTCTTCTTCGGCGCGGATGCCTTTTTAGACGCAGTCTTCTTCGGCGTAGACGCCTTCTTCGGCGTAGACGCCTTCTTAGAGGTAGACGATGTCTTCTTAGCCGGTGCAGCTCTCTTCGGCGCCGCCGGCGCAGCTTCGAGTGCCTTGGCCGAAGGCTTGCGCTCGCGCTTGCTCGGCGCCGCGCCGCTCTTCGACGAGAACAAGCTCGCGACAATCAACAAGATTTGCACGACGATACCGAGGGCAAGAATACCCACGGTAACACCCGCAACGAGCGCGAGGGGAGAATCCATCTTCAACAACGCCTTCTTGGCGGTAGCTTTAGCAAACATCGTGCTTTTGATCTGATTACGACACACACACACAAAAAGACGTCGTCGACCGCCGTCCCGACGTCAGCCCAGCGCGCGCGCGCGAGCTCGCCGCGCCGCGACGGCGTCCGTCGACGTCATCACGCACACATCACCGTCAGTCACGCGCGCGCACACACACACACACACCAACACTAACACCCACCACCACACCACCATTCGCACGCCCCACACCGCATCGAAAACACCCCAAAACATCCCGCGTCCCGCGCGCTCCGCCATACGAGCCGTTGAACGGACATTTAAAATGCACATCGCCTCAACGCCTCAACGCGCGCACCACGGTCGATGCGACCGCGCGCGACGATACCGACGCGCGTCGTCGTCGTCGTCGTCGTCGTCGTCGTCAACCGCGACGTCGCCGATCGCGTGCGCGCGCATCGTCACCCGACGACATCATCATCATCATCAACGGCATCAACAGCATCGTCGTCGCGCCGATCCCGTCGTCGAATCGTCGTCGCGTTCACGTCGTCGTCGCGTCAACGTCGTCGTCGCGTACCTGAACTCGTGGTAGTATACGTGTGTGTCGCGTCGTGCGCGATGCGTGCGCGATGTGAGGCGTGTACTGACGACGACGACATTTGGAAATGTCATTTTAATTCAAATTCGGGTGTGCCCCTGGCGCGTACGTACGCGGCGACGAACGCGAACGCGAAGGATAGACGACGCACGCGTCGTGGGTGGGTATTACAAAGGGGAGAATTCGATGAGCGGGGGTTGGGTGGCGTCGCTCGCGGTCGCGGACGTCGAAGGACGACCGGCGGAGGGCGGGGTGGAGGGCTGGCGGGGGCTGGCGCGGAGCGGCGCGACGGCGCCGGGCGCGCGGCTGAGCGACGCTTCGGTGAGCTGTTGGTTGAGCCATTGAATGACTTGTTGGTTACTCGTGAGTAACGCTTGGGATTCGGCGATTTTCGCACTCAAGTCTGCTTCGCGGGTTTTTAATGTTTTGACTTGGTCGAGTAAGTCGGCGGTTTCCATGGAGCGTTCGGCGCTGTCGCCGGCGTATTCGTTCATGGTCGTTTGGCGCTCCTCGAGCAGATTTTCTTGACGACGAATCACCGCAGCTTGGATCTTGGTTTTGCTTTTGGTGGTTCGCAGGTCGTTTTGGAGCTGCTCGATGATGGCGTTACCTTTGTTGATCTCTACCGCGCTCGCGGCGAGACGTTCTTCCGCCTTGGCTGCGCTTCGACGCGCCTGTTCCCAAGACGCCGCGAGCGCTACTTTGTGCTCCTCCGTGGCATCCAGGCGAGATTTCAACAATGCAATGACTTCTTCTTTATCGCCAAGCTGCTTTTCGAGCCACTCGACGCGTAATGCGCGAGAGCTATGCGCCTTGTCACGTTCGTGCACTTCAGCGTCGAGCGCGGCGTTGTCCTCGCGCGTGCGCTGTAATTCGCGCTTGGTAATCGTCAGCTCGCCTTCAATCAATCCGAGCTTTGTGCCGAGTTCGCTCACCTTGTTCTGCGCCGCAAACTTCTCGCGCTCTAATTCAGACCTCTGTGCTAACGCTTCGTCTACGCGCGCGCGCAACTCTCGCTTTTCTTGCTCAAATCGTTCGCGCGCGTGCTCAAGCTCGTCCAAAATTTCTCGCTTGCCTCGAGCGCTCGCTTCAGCGTACTTCATTTGAACCTCGAGCGACTTTGATCGCGAGATCTCGAGCGCATCCTGCGACTCGCGATACAGCGTTTCAAATCTTTGTAGCTCACGCTCGCGTTCTTTCGCATCCAATAACAAACCAGCCAAAATACGCTTCGCCGCTCGATCAGACGCCGGTTTAAATTTCAACGCCACGTGCGTAAACTGGTTAAACGCGTTCGTCTCTACAATCGACAACACCGACGACGACGCCTCTGTGCTTTCCAACATGCAATACACATCCTTATTCCCACCCGCACCATCGCATGCGCGCAATAATCCAACCAACGCGCGTGGAAACGCATCGAAATCAACCACGAGCCGCTGTTCCGAGCGCAGCCGCGCGTAATCCTCCTCCCGCACCTCCATCGCGTGATAAAAGAACGGATCATCATCACACGACACGTGCACGCGCAACGTCCGCGACGCAACACCATCATTCGCGCCATCACCATCGACATCTTTACCCTCGCCGCCGCCGTCGCCAGAGCCCGCGCCGACCATCACGCGCACCCGCGCGTCGATCCTCCGCTCCTTCGCCCGCGCGTCTCTCACCCGCATCGCGCACACGCCGTCGTGCACCAGCGTCGCGCGCCTGATGCTCTGCGTGTTCCAGGATTCCCCATCGCCATCGATGATGTACGTCGTCGCCGCCGGTGTCGCCGCCGCCGCCGTCGTCGACGCCGGCGGCGCGTGGCGCATTGAAAATGCATTCAAACGGTCCCCATCGCCAACATCGTCCCCGGGGTGCTCATCGCTTCGCGCGCTTTGTGGAGACGCCGCGAACGGCGCAGACGTCGACGGCGTCGTCATCGTCGCATCCGCGCCGCCCGCGGCGCGACCGCGCGGGCGAAGCTCCGGGGACTGGCTGGAGCCCACGAATGTCAACATGTCGTCGTCGCGTTGTGAGGATGTGAGGGCGTCGACACACGGCGTCGCGCGATGCCAGTGCGTGCGGTCGAGGCGTCGACGGACGGCGCGAAGGGCGTTGAGGTGTACAAGGGCGCGCGACCGCCGCCACCGCCCGCGAAACGCGCTAAGAATGCAGACGACGGCGAGGTAAAGGGTGATGCGAATGCGGATGCGCATGAGCTCGCGGACGAAGGCGTGGATTTTTCGATGAAGATGTGGACCACCGAGGGTGAGCGCGTGTCAAAATCGCGCAAGGCGAGGATACAATACGATCCGGAGCATGGTCCGCGCATTCGGCATCGTTCGGATGCGGCGAAAGGGGATTTTAATGTGTGGTGGGGGAAGTACGCGACGTCTGGCGGCGTCGTCGGGAGAGAGCATAATTCGGCGGTGGCGGCGGTGACGCGGTGTGCGCCTATATTAGATGCTGGAATAACGCTCGGTGATCGCGTTGATGCGGATAAAGCGGCGGTGTGTTATCATTTCGCGAGAGGATGCTGTACGAGTGGGAGTTCGTGCGAGTATTTGCACCGTTTACCGACGGCGTTTGACGACGCGAAGACACACATGATGTTGGATATTTTCGGTCGCCCGAAGCACCATACCGAGCGAGACGATAATGGAGGCACTGGGTCATACATGCGCATCGGTCGCACGCTGTACATGTACTTTGGCGGTGCGGTGAATCCGAATTGGGGGGCGACAAAGGTGCACGAAGAAATCACGAAACAATTTGGCGAATGGGGACCCATCGAAGACGTCACGGTGAAGTTTGATCGCCGATTTGCATTCGTGCGGTATAAATTTCGAGCATCGGCGGAGTTTGCCAAGGAAGCCATGGCTGGCCAGACGCTTTGGCCGTCCGCGGAGGAGGTGCTGAACGTGCGTTGGGCCAACGACGATCCGAATCCCATCGCCATCGTACGCGTGCAGAATGAGACGGAGGAACGAGTGCGCGATATGTTTCTTCGCGCTGAAAGAGCGAAATTATTGATGAAGTATAACGGCCTAGGCGTGGATGGAGAAGAAGACGAAGGACAAGGAGGAGGCGATGGCGCCAACGCGCCAGGCGATAAACAAGTCGTAGTATCCAACGGCGACGACGCTTGCGTCAGTTTTGACCCGAGCGATTATGAATAACGTAGGCCGTAGCGATAATATCGACCCGATTTAGCACAGAATTTTAGCACTTGCATGTTCATTGATATTCCATTTGTTGTATTCCATCGTCATTTTATCGATCATGCCGTCGTCTGCATTCCAAAGTCGTTCAATCGCTCCATGATATCGACCAATTTATCCTCGATGTCGATCAGCGTACCATCCTCACGCATGCCTTCAACCTCCCCGCAACGAATACCTATCGAAATTTCCATCACAATGTCAAAGTAGAACGGTTTGATTCCCTGCAACTCTGTAAATTGGTCGATGACGTCGTGCAACGTTCGAATAGCGTCGTACATATCCTCGCTCAACACCAACGCCGACGCGTTTCTTTTGCCTTTGCCTTCGTCTTCATTTTCGTCCAATCGCATCTTCTTACTCTTATTCTTTGACTTTCGATTTTTCTTTTGATTCTTTGATGTCTTCTTCTTACCTTTCTTCAACGTGTCGTCGTCGTCCACCGCAGCCGCCTTGACGGCATCCGTAATCGCGAGCCATAACCGCGACATTCGATGCGCCAAAAATCCTTCAAACTCCATCATCATCTCTTCCGCAACGACCACGCGCAAGTTATTCACTAAACTCGGTCGCGCTAGTGTCCCTTTCGCGTGTTCACCGCGTAAAAACTCCAAGGCATGGTAAAACTGACGCTCGGGCGCGCCCGCGCGTTCCAAATCATCGAGCGCCTTGAAGACGGCGCGTCGCGCGTCAAACGTCGTCGCCTCGTCAGCCATGTCAATGAGCTCCTCAACGCGCGCGCGATGCGCCGGCGTCGCTCGTCGCGGTGCATCAGCATTGTATTTCGCAAACTGCGCCGAACATCGCGCCTTTATCGCGTGTCGTTCGCCGGCTGACGCGTCGCGATTGAACATTTCGACGCTCGCGTCGGTGGTTCGCATCGCAAAGGCTGGAAATCCAGCCCCGTCCGCGAGCGCACTTTGGGCCTGCTCGCGGTAAATGCGGTTGAGCGTGACGCGAATGGCGTCAATTTCATCGCGCGCGGTGGTGGCGTCGATGACGCGACGATGACGATGCGGCGGCGGCGATGATGACGCGGACGCGGACGCGGACGCCGAGGCTGACATCCAATCACCACCGCCGCCGATGCCAGCATCCAAGGCACCTTCATCATCGCTCAATAGTTCGATGAGCATCGTGCGAGCGTGCGTGCGAGTCGAAACGCTACGGCGTGCGGTGTGATGCGCTATGATTATGCGTGGAGCATTGTGAGCACCGGCGAGTGGTTACAACGCGGCGATGTGCGCGTCTATAATATCTAATTGTCCGCGACGGAGCGCGGCGGCATTTTGCGCCCACGACGCGTCGCGGGAGTTTTCTAATAACATCATTGCCGCATCGTCGAGTTCGAGCGACGCGCGCTCGGCGTGAAGAATGTCTAAAGCATCGACGAGCGCTGCGGGCGGCGGCGATGTCTTTGGATCGAGCGTCGCCGTCCACGCGCCGTTCGCCATGACGCGAACGTCGTTTGGGTTGCCATCCATGGTAAAACCGTACATGCGCAACGAGCGATCGTTCGACAGCGCACCGTAGCTCAACGTGAGCGATTCACCGCCGGAAATATCGCGAATAGCGACGCAGAAGACGTCGCCAGACGCGTCGTCGCGGCCAAAAGCGCAATTCGGCGCGGGCGCGTGGTCCAGCAAATCGCACCCTGGAACGAACGCATACGGTACCACCTCGCTTCGCACGGCGCGCGAAGACACCATCGATAGCGCCCAAGACACGTCGCTAAGGCTCACATCGAACGACGTGGCGGCGAGTGTCGCGCGCGCTTCTTCGATAAAGCGCGCTCGATTCGCGGCAGCCGTCGCCGTCGCCGTGCCTCGCAGCGTTGCGAGGCGCGCGGCGTTCCAGCTATCAACTAAGTCCATATCCGACGGCATCGATGCCGCGTACGAAGCATCGCCCGTCTGTCGTCGTTCGTTGAGCGCGTGCAACGCGAGCGCCACTGTCGGCTTGGCCTTCGCGTCGAACCCATCTAGCGCGCGTCCCGCCACGTCCAACGCAAACGCGCTCGATCGCGTGGCCCAAGACTTCAACGGCGTCGTCACCACGCGCGTAGCCTTCTTTATTGCGCTCGACGCCGCGAGCGTCACGCCGAAATCCGTCGCCGCGAACTCAACCTCTCTCGCGCGCACGCGAAACATCTCCCCTTCGCGCGCCCACCGCTCGAGCGCCCGCACGCGCGCCCTCGCCGCCATCATCGTGCCATGTATATCATCTCACGCAACTCTTTCACCATCCGTCGCCCTTCGCTCATCGCCCGCGCGTGCGCGTGCGCGTCATCCGTCGCCAGCGTCGCCCGCCCCGCGTCGCACTGCGCGCGCACTTCCGCCTCGGTGCTCGCCCGCGTCTTCGCGTCTGCGATCGCTCGCGTCGCGCGTAACGCGTCGCGATACAGTCCCCGCGCCGCGGCGGCGCGGATAAACCACTGGAACTCGCGCGCGGGCGTCAGCGTGCGCGAGAACAATCGCGCATCCGTCTCTTTCCGTCATCGCCTACGTACTCCCCAACAAACAAAAAAGTACCTGTAACTTTTGCCATCCAACCCTTACCCCGCGCGTCAAGGGTTTAGCCACGCCTCCTTTAGGTGTACAGACTTCGGTCTGTACACTTGTTAAACTTGGAAAAAATACAGAGAAGATTAGCATGGCCCCTGCGTAAGGATGACACACAATATCGTAAGTATCATATACTGTGATGCGATGTGGACCTCTATGACGCACGTTCTGAACCTGAACGATTCCGTGCCCCTGTGCGATCTTCATGTATACTGACCGTGCGTGCGGTATGTATGTTCGCTCTGCCCCTAAACAGTCTTGAAAAGTATACCGTTTTTTTTTATTCATGGCGTTCGATGTGGTTGTATATATATACGTATACATCTCGACAAGCTCG
>Ga0181556_1000997_pt1 | contig 29507 bp, 49 predicted proteins | sample 011ome_14_FD_148651 | JGI IMG/M metagenome (GOLD analysis project Ga0181556, IMG submission 148651) | Coastal salt marsh microbial communities from the Groves Creek Marsh, Skidaway Island, Georgia - 011505AT metaG (spades assembly) | ecosystem: Environmental > Aquatic > Marine > Intertidal zone...
ATTTTTTCCTCTTAAGCCACTATCACTCTGTTTCCAAGTCCACCAGATGAATCAAGTCCTACCAAATACCAATTTGAACCTTGCCAAATAGCATCTACCGAAGCATATTGGTTTAATGTAAATGTTGATCCGTTTCCTAAGTTAGTTGGTGTAACAGTTGCCGCACCTGCACCTATATTTAGCATTTTTTTCATGTGTCCCGCTGCGGTTCCATCAGCAAGTGTCATAGCTGTACCGGCACCTGAGTTAATTATAGTAAGAGGTAAAGCAACACTGATAGCACCAGATCCCGTAAGAGTTTCACTACCAAGTCTTTGCGGATCATTAAATAGAATTGTTCCAGTACCTTTTGTGGTTAACTGTAAATTAATATCCGTATCGTCACCAGATACTGTAAGAATTGGTCCAGTACCTGTAGCAGAATTTGTAACTCTTATTTCATTAACTGCTGATCCGGTACTTGTAAATGTAATTAATTCTAATCCTGCTGAATCTAGAATGCCACCATGTACAATTGGATTGTCTACAACGGGGCCAGTTATTGTCTTATTTGTCAAAGTTGATGTTGAAGTATTTGTAACAAATGTATCGCTATCTGAAAGTACTGGTAAATTAACATTTACGTTTTTACCGGGCATTGTCTGCGCTGATCCTGGTACAATTGCATAGAAATATGGTGCACCAGCAGAATCATATACATCAGGATGTATTAGTTTAGGATCTTGTAATGTTTTATTTGATAAGGTTTGTTCTGCAGAATCAACAATTAATACCCCGCTTGAATCAGGCATAGTAATAAGTACGTCGCCTGCTGTCGGGTTACTTGCTCTTAAATATGTTTCATAGGCGTCAACAGTACTACCTTCGAAAATAATTCCGGTACTATCAAATAGAATACCCGTTGTAATATAATTCGAATCGCTTCCGAAGGCCTGATATAATTCTACGAAATTCTGATTGATCTTCGTGGCAGCTACTCTTAGAGTATCGCCAGTTCCATCATTCGCCGTAGCGCCTGTATTAATAACTTGTCTAGTCATGTGCTAATCCAAATAAACTGTTAACTTTATTTATATAAATTTTAAGCGGTACTATCATAATACTTGTAATTTACTTCATCCATTTGTTCGATTGTATTATCGATAGTCATTACTGAAGCGTCACCTGAATCTTCGTCGAGTCTAAAGGAATTAGTATCCATAAGTTCACCGATATCATCATATGCGCTATCAACCTGACCTATTGTTAATCCTAGATCAAATGCAGTTTGTAACGTAATTGGCTCTGCATTGTTATCTTGTCTAAGTCTATCACCACCTGCAGAATCAATTAGTACGATACCGGTCGTATCAGCAATTGCACTTGTTACTAGAGATGCTGAACCAAGTGTAATAGCACCGAAGGTAATACCTGCATCGAGTGCAGAATCTGTACTTAGTGTTGCTTCGGCCTCACTTACAACTTGAAGTTGTGAACCGAGATACATACCTGCAGGATGAACAAATAGTTTATAAACATCTCTCCATTCTGATAGAGGTAATTCCGATTTAATTAATACAGCAAATACTTGATATAGTTCTGCATTAGTAAGAAATTTTTGAGAGTCAAATCCAATTTCACTTTCCCCGACAATAAATCTCTGGGATTTAGTATATTCTACATCAACATCTATTCCAAAGAAAGCATTAAAAAATTGTTGAATAGAATATTTTGTACCTTTAGATCTATAGAAAATATTAGATATCTTAGCTGCTGCTCTTTTATTCAAAAATCCACCAAAGTATTCTTGACCGAGGAGTAGTTCGTCTTCTAAGAAATCTAATAAAGCATCAGGTGTTTGGCCTACATCTCTTGCTATAAAAAGATCTGATATATGGTGTGATGGCGAAACATCGGAATCTGCCCAATCATAATACTTTTCTAAGAAAGTAATTAGCTTTGGATATCTTTCACGATAATATTCAGGAAGAACCTTTTCTACGGCTCTTTGATCCAACAAGGAAAGATTTCTTCTACCATTATCTTTATCTGTAAATGTACTATGTGTCATTAGTTAGTCGCACTCGTTACAACGGCCCTTGAGAATGATTCATTCGCATCGTATGTAAGTATTTCTTCTCTATTTGGTACTACAGCACTCTGGTTTGCTGGAACAGCTTTTATTTTAATATAATTCACACCACCAATAATACTTTCGGGTCTAAATCCGGTGATGGCCACCGTTGCGTTTGGACCATTATATTGACCGACGTTATCTACTAAAACAGTAGCTGAGGTATTTGAAAATATTTCTAATGTTGTTGATGATAGTCTATTTCTTAATACGCAGCTTTCACCTTCGAATATAAATGGTGAACTACTAATAGTATAAGTTTCAACATCTTCACGGGCAATATCTTGAGGAAAACGTAGCGTAATTGAATTTAATGCACCGAGTGTTGGCGTAATTCTTTGCTGCATTCTAACATTCATCCGACTTGAAAGAATAGCGGGGCTGATTTCATCGATATCTGCTAAGATATTTGATCTTCTAAATGCCTGATCAAAATCTCCAATATTAGTTGCAAAATATTGTGAAACTTGATTATCTACTGATGACCTAGCTGCACTTGAGGAAAGAGTCGTCAATCTAGGATTAAACTGGAAGAAGGTTTCTGTTTCAATAAATGTTGTAACAGGATCAATAAATTCTATATCAAATGAAAGTATTGCTAACTGATTTGTAAGATCCGTTATTTGGGTCTGGAGAGAAGTAATAGTTCCTGCATCAACATCATTATTATAAACAATTGAGCAGAATACCGTTCCGAATTTTGCTTCTAGGTTTTCTTCACCACCCCATGTTTTAATATCGCTAATATATGATCCGAAGTTTCTAAGTATAAGAGTAGCATAATCTACAGCTGTAACCATTCTATTCTGCGAAGCATACTGGAACGGAGCATTTTTTCTAATAGATTCCATAGATTCTTTTAAGCTACCGCCAGATGAAGCTGATGCTGTAGTAACGGAAAAGGCATAGTCAGTACCACCGAAACTATAATCTACACCGCTAGCAAATCCAGTAGCTTCGTTTGCCGCCGGTCCAGAACTTATAAGATATTCAACTTCTATCTTTGCGCCAGCTACTGGTGCTACCCCGAATGTTGTTCCATCGCCAAATGAAAGTTCGAAATAACCATTTGGTGTTTCTTTTAAAATATAAAGGGTAGTAGAGGCTGAAAGTGTTGTAGCATTAATAATATTAGTATATGTCGAAAACGAAGATGAGGATGGAGTAGCATACACGCGAACTACTGCAGTTGAAGTATCCATTGCAGATTCTGGAATAATATAAATTGCATTTTGTGTAGGCGCATCAGCTATAAAGGTTTTAGTATTAACTGCTCCTTCATAAATCTTAATAGCAGTATTATTATTACCATCTACAAAATTATATAATCCGTTACCATCATCTTGGGCTGAAATTGATTCTCTTGTTTGGAAAGTATAGGTAACATCATCAACCGATGCAGTAAACGTCTTACCAGAAGCAATTGAAATTGTTCCAGGACGACCAGCTACGCCTGATAGATCTAGAGAAAGATTGATAATACCAGAAGAAGGTATACGTGAATAAGGAATATATCCTATACCTTCAGCCAATGATACTAGTGAACTACGTAGTTGTGCTGTACCAATAAAAGATTCATTCAGTGCAAAGTTTGCTGTAAGACCATTGATATGGGTATTATACGCAAGAACGTCAAGTATATTCGAAAGCCCAGAAGCTTCAAAATTATAATCAGTAAATTCATCTTGATTTATAAGATAAGTTTTTAAATTATTTTTTATAGATTCAAAATCAAGAGAGGTTGATCTAATTGTTGTTGCCATTATCTTAGCCTCGAAATATTTGTTGATACGACTACTACTTCGCCTGTGTTAACAATTTCAAATGTAACCTTGACGTCTAAAGAATTCCTATCCGGTTGAGCATTAACATCTACTTCTAAAACATTTGCTCTTGGTTCATATAAATTAATAACACGAATAACATTCTGGTAAACGTCATAAGCTGCATTATCATCAGCAAGCTCAAAAAGATAGTATCTTAAATTTCCTCCGAAAAAGGGTTGAAATGGCTTTTCATAATGATTTGTTTGTAACAGATTCGATACTGCCTGTTTTACTGCAGCAGCATCTGACTTTTTATAGATCTCACCAGAAGCTTTATTTGCAAATGCAAGGTCAATATCTTTATACTTTTTGACCCTATTTGCAAATACGGATGATGCTTCTAAATTAGCGTCATCTGTTGATAATCTTCTTACAATTGCCATTCTATTTCTCTTTTTATCTATTTATATCAATTATAAAGGAAGAATCTCCATTATTTCATTGGTTGCCTGAATCTCATTATTAAAAGAAGTTTTTACTTTTTTATTAAATGTCTGGATAAATGTACTAGGAATATTATTAATTGTCATAACGATGCGCGCATTCAAATTATTTGGTCCATTATACGTATCATAATCCAGAGTAAGTTCTTCAAAGGCAGTATTTGCTGCTAACCAAGTAGCGGCTTCAAAGGTCTGTTCTAGATCCATACCACTTTCATCACGAACCTCAAAAACTATTCTTCTACCCTCTCTTGCTATATCAAGCGGACCGGCTGTTGTATACTGTTCATCTTTGTAAGGTATATAAACACCTTCAGTGACATATAATTCAAATCCGGAAAAGTCTTCTACATTATCATTAAAGGTTTGTAGAATAGTAGCAAAGTGAGCCAGGTTTCTAGCAACTTGCTGTGTATCGGTACCTGATTGAACTATTTGTGGTAGGGTAGCTGAAAAACCTTCGGCTGATAAAAATCTACCTAACCTAATATTTTTTGTTAGTTGTGTTGAACTAGTAATACCACCAGAAATAGATGCCTGTAAACTTACTGGAAGGAGTAAATCACGTACGGGTGCAATATTTTGTATAAGCCTAATTGCACTACCTTCTGGAGAGATATTACCAATAGGAGTGCTACCTTTTACAATTATCCTTTTAGCACTTCTAACTCTTCCGACCTGAGTTGCTGTTTTTCTTATATGATCAGATGATAAGTTACCTTGTGCAATATTGTATGCAGTAAATTTAGAATTAGCTCGGTGGGCTGGATCAGCCATACGCATACGTACGCCCTTAATATCTAAGGATCTATTCGTTACTCCCCCTTGCTTTGTAGATAGATTAATATATCCTAAAATAATATTATTTGGATCTACTGCTACTTTTTTGATTCCATATTTTGTTAAATAGTTTCCAACATTTGCTGCTGTTGGTTCTGCGGTTGCAGTAGTATTTCTAGCAACGTGTGTATTAGAACCAGGTGAACCAGCAGAGCCAAGAGGTGCTTGTCCAGCAGTAGTAGCAAAATCTGCTTGGTTAGCATTATCAGCCTTACCAGTTAAATCACCAATAAAACACGGTGCTTCAACACCTGCAGTAAATAGTGCACTAGTTCCGTAATAATTTTTAGCATAATATATAATACTTTCACCACCAATAGTACCCGTAGATCCAAATATATTGAGGGTTTTAGCAGATTGCCTAAGTGTTTGTGTTGATATATCAATTTGGTTATTTGCAGTAAAATCAATACTTTCGCTTGAATTATGCGTCATAGCACCTTCTACTACATGTCGACTAGGTCCTTTTACAATATTATTATATCCTGATAAACTTGTTTGTGTTGTAATACCAGTTACTTGTCTAGCAACATTGCCTTCAATAATATCAGATTTATTACCGTATACTGTAGTCTTAAAAGGGCCGTAAACAGTTTCTGTTCTGTCTTGTGAATTAACTCTATATTCACCATCAACATTAACTGTAAAGTCGCCTTTTACTTCTAGTTCAAGATTACCTTTATAAGTAAGCTTTCCATTTTCAGCTGTAAAAGAATGATCGCCATTTACTACATCAATTCTTGATTTTGATTTAATAATAATTTCACCAGCAGGACACATATTAATAAGTGTATCACCTGAACTATGTTTTAATAGAATTCTTTCCTGGCCACTGGTATCATTACGTTCTATAACATGACCACCAGGAGTTCTTATATGATAGTTATTTGTAGCTTCAGCTTCTTCACCAAAGTTATCAATATAGACAAATCCGTTATGACCTTGTAGATCTACCGTCTCGCCACCACTTAAAGCTTTAGGACTAACATTACTTAATCCTGCATTTTTTATTAAATTAAATGCTCCGGTAGGATCTTTAAATCCTAATTTACTTTTAGATGATCCGCCACCAAGATCTGTAGAGGTATCAAATTCATTTTCCGGATTCCAATTATTTGCCAAGTTAACCTCCTGCCGCTGCTACTGCAGCAGCTTGTAATTCAGATTTTGTCAGAACTTTTGTTGATGTGCCGTAATTCTGAATATTATAGCTTCTTGCTATTGAAGATACAGTAGAAGAACCTAAATTTGTTATAGAATTAGATTCAGGATATCCATCTTCGCTTTCTACATCTGCATAGAAAAGTCTTCCATACGGGAATGTCTCATGATATGATTTTACAATTGATTTTAGTGTTGAAGATTGCTGCGGGGTAAATCCAATATTATCGTCTTTTGCTCTTTTTACAAAGTGCGATAAAGCTTCGTCTGTACGACCAAATAGAAGAGAAAAGAACATAACTTTAATTGTAAGATCTTGTCTGTCTCTAATTCCAAATTCTATTCCCCTCTGAAAAGGAGATCCTGCAAACATATTTCCTTGCATATCAACATATATGTGCATAGTAGGCTTACCAATTTCCTGTAAGAAACTACCGCCTCTTTGACGGAAAAGAGTTTCGTGATATTTCATTTCAGCATCGAAGTCCCAGTAAGAAAGAGGATTTGCATTTGCAAATCTCTGATATATTACCATCTCGGTAACTTCCCTCTTAATACCTTTCATTGAAAGATTAAGTTCTTGATAACTACGAATCCTTCTTCCTGGACTAGAACCACTTATTATAGTATTCTCAATATCTGGTGATGGTGATGACGCTGGTGTAGAAGAACTTCTTCCATTATCAGTAGTCCAAGATGTAAGTTGAGATCTTTCTGAGCTCTGAAGGAAATTATCTCTTACGGATGTTACTTCACCTACTACCGGACCTTTTTCTGATGCTGCTGTAGGATTAAATGGTTCTGTTGTTGCTGAAACCGAAGTAGTAACATTTTTAGTACTTATTGGTGGTGTAATTTGTTCAGAAATACGAATAGGTATATTACTTAACCTTGTTTGGATTTCTGCTTCTGATAGATTATTATTTCCTGGTATTGCCTGTGCTCTATCCGTTGCCAAATCGATCCGATTATCAAATAATAGTTCTGTTACTTCAATTGCATTATTTCCACTTAATCCTAATTGTGCAAATGCAACAGGTTGAGATGCGTCAAGGGTATTAATCATATTTTGTGTAGAACTACTAGAAAATGGTTCAGAAGCACCAGCAGATAACCCAGCGGCAACGTCACCGGCAAGAGTAGTACCGCCAGCAAGAACATCATCAAAGATTCTAACAAATTCTGTACCTACTGTAGTTACTGTATCTGCTAATTCATCATATACTTTTTCAGCAACTTCTGCAACGTCGTCAACAAATTCTGATTCAGCTACTTCCTCCATTGCACCACGAAGATCTGAATTAGATATTGTATTATTCACCTTTGATGCAGCAGATTCTAGTTGTGCTTTTACACCCTCGGTTGATGGTGAACCTGCAACAACATGAGTAAACGAGTTCGATAGATTAGAAGTACTTACGCCACTAATAGAAGAAAGATCACTGCTGCTGGAATCAGGCATAGCTTCAACTAATTGTGATAATACCGGTGTACCAGCATCTAATAATGCAGCTCCTAGTGCACCAAGATCAGACGTTAATGTTTCTTGTCCAGATTTTGTTTCACCAGCAGTTAATAGTGTGGTAGAGGCAGCAGCACTAATCTTATTAGCTGCAGCTGTTGTATTAGTTGAGGTGTCTTCGAAATTTAAAGACCGTAAGGCGTTTTCCATCGCCCGGTTTAGATCTGCAATATTTGTCGTCATGCCTGTGAACCTGTCATGTAAGTATCAAATACATGCCTTGCGTCTTTTGTTCTTTCGTTTAGCTCATCATTATATCTTGCAACTACTTCTGAGCTAGATAATTCTTTTTGATATTTTGGTGGTTTATCATCTATCTGTCTAATATAATCAACTGCAACTGCCGGTGTTTCATAATATTTAAAAATAACCTCTGTTGATTTAGCAACCGTTGAGGATTTCTTTAATCCTATTAAAACATTCTTATGGGTATTTTCTAATTCATATACAATGTACTGTAGTTGGGTTTCGAAATCGTCAACTGCTGTTGGCGGTTCGATACTTGTACAAAAGTTATTTTCAAAGAATACTCTTCTTGGTCCTGTCCATTGTGCTATACCATAACCGCCTCTACCAGATATTGGTCCTCTTTCTTGTGAACTAGGAGGTAATCCAGCACCTGATTCGTGTAAAAGGTTACCAACAAATCCTGCAGCATTCTGAGCAGCATATCTGGATCCGCAACTTTCAAAGAAAGACTTAAGAAAGTTAAATGCCTTTTCTTCGTTACCACCTTTTAATATTGGTATCGGCTTCTTTGCTATTTTAGCTTCTCTTGCACCCTTTTGGAGTCTATGATCAGGATTATCTAGAGGAACAAATACCGTATCTTCTGATTTATTTTCTACTGTAAGATTCTGTCGATTTGGAATGGATCCTAATACAAGTGGCATTTGTGAAATCTTACCGTCCATAAACATACCAAATACTTGTGCACCAGGACGTATTCCATACGGATTACTTAGTTCACCTACACCAGGATCAGTAATAGGAACAACAACTGATGCCCATGGTAAATCAGTAATGTTAACATTTTCTAATTCTGCGTCATGGATACCATAGACACGAACCCGAACACGACCGAGATTAAGAGGATCTCTAATATCTTCTACTATACCAATAAACCATCTTACATTATCACCATAGAACTCTTTTGGAATAGATAATGTCATACGTCAATTCCTTCTCTGTTCGTCACCTTCACAATATTCATAGCAGCTGTATGAGATCCTTCATTGGTAAAGACGTGCCTAAGCTGATAGATTAAATAGTCCCCAGATAACTTTTGATCTATTAGTCCTTCACCTTTATCTGCACTAGAGCTAAGAGGTACTAATACACGAATTAAGTTACCAATACCTCTTTCTTCTTGAAGATAAGGTACGCCAGCAACATCGATATTTACCACGCTCCTAAGCATAATATTTCTAAGAGATTTACTTTCCATCTTTTTTTGATATTTGCCTGCATCTTCAGAATGATCATGATAACCATTAATCGTATCGAAAATACGAGATGCAGCTATTGTAGAATAAAAACGAGAAGTATAATCACCAACACTTTTTTCATCGTTTTCAGTTTTACCTATTACTAGGCTATCATCAACGGTAAGAGCCTGATCTTTAAAGTTTCTTTGTATAGTACCAGGGATCTTACCTGTATAATAAAGATTTTCTAATGTGTTTACTGAATTATATAAAAACTCATATGCACCTGCACTTGTTAAATCAAGAACCTGAAACTTAGAACCGTATGCACCATCCATAGCAACATTTAATACACTTTCCAAACTAAGAGGTTTCCAGTTTTTAATATAAAAGAAATCTTGAGGACGAGATCCCTTGGAGGTATTTGTATTTGTTGAAGAATAGATATATTCAAATCCCTTTTTAAACGTATTCCAGGGTTTAGTAGAAAAAATTGTTTCAAAATCATTTAATATTAGTTTATCACTTCTTAATGTTGAATAAAAAAAGTATGGTGTTCCCTGCGGGGAAGTAATACGATCTCTTATCATTTCAATTGCATCAAGTGGGGTAAGATAAGGAATAATATAACGAAATGCTGGTTGCAAAGAAGGTAAAGAAGATTTTATTTCATAATCCATATTAAAATAATTATATAAAATTCTTTCAATAATCTTTTCGCCTTTACCCTCGAATTTTTTACTTACCTTTTGTATATAATTTAAATAGGCATGCTTTTCAATAATTGTATAGAGATCCATAGATTCTCTATCATTTACTTTAGAAGATTCCTCTACCTTGGTAATCATAAATGTTTTAGTAATTGATTCTATATCAGAACCAACAGGTCCTTCAATAGTAATACTTACTTCCTCGTTTCCGTATATCCCAAAAGAGCTACGAATACCATTATCGTCTTTTAAAAGGAAGTTTCCTGTTAAGTATGGAAATTCTATATTTTCGAATATATTTAATTCGGAGATAAGTACAGGATTAATTTCCAAATCTTGGCCTGGAAATCTATCTGAGGAAATAATAAATTCTTTTATCCTATACTGGGACTGATCAATGGCCATATTAGTCCCTCAACAACTTTTTCCATTCAGCTACTATGCCTTCGATTGCTGACGGCTTAATAATCTTAATAATTTTTAAATCTTCGTTTTGTTGTTGTAATCTTTCCTTATATGTAACTGGAATTAATCCTGTTGTTACCTGGGCATAAGGATCAATATCAACCCATACACCCGAAGAATTTTCATAATGATGTACTGCATTATATTCAACTATTTCACTTTTTAATACTACCGTTCTTGGCTCACCAGCTTCTATTAAAACTTCTACCGGTTCAGTTTGATCGAATGCTGTATCAGATTCAACAAATATCTGGCCTAAATCAAGGTTTCTTTTTAAAATAGTTCCGCTTACACTACTATTTGTACCTGTAATAACTCTACCAGGAATAAAGTATTCAGCTATTTCCTCTTCGGTAATTAGAACACGGTGTGGATATACTCGTTCAGCCTTTGCTGCAATTTCTTGTTCTGTCAATGGCCACCCTTGCTCTCGTAAATTATCATTTAATAAGAAAAGCGTCCAATGATAATCTTGAGTTCCATATAAACTCTGAGATACAATATCTGGCCTATCTCCGTCAAGTATAGTAAAAGATTCATAAAAAGAAATTTCATCTTTTATTTGATCGATAAGATCAATATATGCAGTAAGATTCTGAGCGATGTTCTGATCGTTTTCATCACCGAACTTATAAAATACTTTTGGAAAAAATTTAAAATAATTTGACATTTTAATATCCGTTATTGATATCTTGTCTGCTGAGTGTCGTATCTTCTACGAAAGACATAGTAATATCTGTTTCTAGGAAATTACCATCTTCGTGCATACCCATACCAGAAGGATTGTAACTTGCAGTAAAGTTTCTTAAATATGACGGTTTAATCTTTGTAGCAATCTGTTGGTTACTATTATATCTAAATTCTATACTGAATAGGTTCGGCATTCTATATGCCAAACTACCTGTAACCCCACCAATACCAACTTCAATTTCTTCAGGATAAAGTTCTTTTCTAAAGAAGGCTATAATCTTTTTTATCTCTTCTGCTTCTCTTGCTGAGGTTGCAATCATTTTAAATGTAAATGAAAATTCTCTTAGATTAACGGCACGGAATAAACTTCTAGTATTAGGATTTACTGCTACACGAGTTCCTCTTGCAATTGCACCCGCAGCGCCTTGTGCCCCAACGGCTCGTGCTGCTCTTTGTACTGCAAATGCTCCAGCTGTACTTTGTAGATTAGGATTTTTAAATACATCAACTAGTGATGTAATATCTGCACCTGCTAGTGCTTGACCAGCTAATGATAAAGCATCACTAGTTCCTCCTGCTATACCAGCTTCGACTGCTGCACCAGCAGTACCAAGATCAATCGGTCCTACTTGTACACCATCGGTAATTTGAATAGCTTGAGGAAGATATAATCGAACTTCTTTACCAATCTGCTGTAATCGTAATTGTCTATCACCTCTTGGTGAAATATTAACATTAGAACTCTGTTTACCCTCAAATTGTTTTAGATCTTCAGAAGTTTTTCTTTTAAAAGTTTGGGGATCAATATTTACTCTCCGCGGGTCACCAGAAGAAGTAGCAATTGGATTTCCGTTCCGATCAATAGAATAATTTCCGGATTGATTTTTCTTTCTCAATGACTCTTTTATTATAGGATCCGCGTAGGGATCTTGGAATCCCTGACTTGTTGCATCACCGGAATTTGTTACCTTTGAACTAGCCGAGGTTATAATTTGAGAAAGGTCATCGATAATAGATTCAGGCTTGAGAGGTTTAAAAATTACTTCAGCAGCATATCCATAAGATTCTAGAGGATATTTAAGAGATGCTGGTTGGTCTGCTCCGCTTCGAGCACTACCTCCCAGGGTAGATATTGCATCCGATATAAATTTAGAAAAAGAAGAGGAACCAGAAGTATTTACTGCTTTCCGACTAGAAACCCCTTCATCGATTGGAACAGCGTCCGGCGACGGTTTGAAGTTAACTATGGTGCCGTTACTCTGTCGATATCTGGCCATTTTAAATACCTATAAATATAAAAATCTTAACATTATTTATATAGAAACTATGGCCTATTCTGGAAAATATAAAATCAAGAATCCAAGCAAATACCAAGGTAATCCAACCAATGTTATTTACCGATCCCTATGGGAAAAATACTGTTTTAAATGGTGTGACGAATCAAGTGACATACTTAAATGGTCAAGTGAAGAAACCGTTATACCTTATTTCTACGATGTTGATAAAAGATACCATCGATACTACGTTGACCTAAAAATTACTTTTAAAAACAAAGAGACCTGGCTTATTGAAATCAAACCGAAGAAAGAAACAAAGCCGCCGGAATATCCTGGACGTAAGACTAGGCGTTATATAACAGAGGGTATAACCTATGTTAGAAATCAGAATAAATGGAAGGCAGCAGAACAGTTTGCTAAGGATAGAGGTTGGAGATTTGCTATATGGACTGAAGATACATTAGAGAAAATGGGTATTAAACCCCGATCAACTAAACCACTAAAACCCTATAAAAGACGTAGCAAATCGACATAAATAGATGTACTATGAGTAATTTATTTCAAAAACTAGAGCTTGAAGCTTTCCGTGCCGGTATTACACCACGAACTGCTGAATCACGTGAGTGGTTCCGTAAGAAAGTGGCAAATATGCGGAATATAAATCGTAATACATTAATGAGAGACGAATCGTTACAGTTAAGAAATCGTCAACTTGTTGGTTCAATGAATATGTTTTTTTATGATCCAAAGAATAAAGATACCCTTCCTTATTATGATAGATTCCCTTTGGCTATTATTGTTGGTCCTGCTGAAAAAGGATTTTATGGTTTAAATCTACACTATCTGTCACCAATACTTCGAGCTAAGTTTTTAGATTCTCTTATGGATATTACTAACAACCGAAGATATGACGAAACAACTAAATTTCGCATGTCATACGATTTACTACAACGTGCTGGAAAATACAAATACTTCAAGCCGTGTTTCAAACATTATCTTACTGATCATGTAAGATCACGCTTTGCAAGAGTAGAAGCACCAGAGTGGGAAATCGCAACATTTTTACCAACAGCTGATTTTGCAAAATCGACTCGATCGAATGTATACAGAGAGTCAGCAAGAATTGCGAGACAAAGATGATCGATAGACTTAAATCGCAGATTTCATCTAAACGTGGTGTTGCCTCACCTAACTATTATAAAGTAACATTACCTGGGGCAAGGTTTGGAAGTAATGCAGATCAACTTAATCTTCTTTGTCGGGGAGTAAATATCCCAGGTAGACAAATGGTTACTACTGATCGAAAGATTGGTAATACACTTATAAAAGTTGCGCAAGATCATGCATTTGACGATGTTACACTTACATTTTTACTTTTAAATGATTATGGCGTACGTCGGTATTTCGAAAACTGGCAAGCTACTATAATTAATCGAGATACAAAAGAAGTTGGTTATTTTAAAGATTATGCATTTCCAGTACAGATTGCGCAATTAAAGAAAGGCGTTGGGTTTCCAATTGCTAATATAGATCTCGGTCTTCCAAGTCTACCATCAGAGATTCAAGGAAGATTACCAAGTCTTGGACCAATCAATCTTGCCCAAGGCGAAATTGATTTTAATTTTTTGACCGGTGGAGATGTTATTTACGAATGTGAGCTTCTGGATGCATATCCAACCAATATGGGTCAGATTCAATTAGCAGATACAGCTGAAAACTCACTTATAGAAATTACTATCCAGTTAACATATCGTAACTGGAGACAAACTGGTACTTCAGAAGGATCACCAGTAACCGATTTTATACAATCACAAATTGGCACTTTCGTCAGTAGATTATTTAGTTAGGATGAATTAGAATATGGCACTACCAAAGTTTAATGATACACCAATATATGAAACAACTATTCCTTCAATAAGTAAGAAAATAAAGTTTCGCCCATTTTTGGTAAAAGAACAAAAGATCTTGATGATTGCACATGAAAGTCAGGATCAAAGACAAATTGCAAGATCAATTTTAGATACGATCGAATCATGTATTCAGGAAGAGATTAGTACTAAAACTCTTACCTCTTTTGATATTGAATATTTGTTCTTAAATATTAGAGCAAAATCAGTAGGAGAAAATGTAGATTTATTACTACCTTGTACAAGTGACGAGTGTAATCATTCTACTCAAGTTAGTATTAATTTAGAAGAAATTAAATTAGAAGGTGATAAACCCCCACCAATTATAAAACTGAATGATCAGTATGAATTACAATTACGTTATCCTAGATATGATGATATTATAGAAATAGCCGGTGCGGGTGACGTAGGTCTTACTGAACAGATGTATGCTATGATGCAAGCTTGTATGGGTACGCTTTTATCAGAAGACGAAAGAATAGATTTTACCGACGAATCGAAGGAAGAGATTTCTGAATTCTTAGATTCTTTACCAACAAAGGTATTTGAACAGATTGTATCCTTTACACAGGATCTTCCGGCATTAAAATATAAATCTGAATATGTTTGTTCAGAATGCGGTAAAGAAAATGAAAGAACTATAGAAGGATTAGCGGATTTTTTGCAATATGCCTCTCCCACGACGATTTAGTGAATTTTTATCAAATAAATTATAAGCTGATGCAAAACTTTAATTATTCTTTAAGTGATCTAGAAAATCAAATGCCCTGGGAGAGGGAAATTTACGTAACTATGTTAATACAAGACTTGAAAGAACAAAAAGAAGAACAACAAAGACAAGCTATGAATAGAGGCTAATATGTCAACCTTAAAAGATGTAGTAAAACAGTTACAGGAGAATAACGAAGAGTTATCCTCTATGAATGCAAATCTTGCAGCAATGTTTCGGTTTGATAGGGAAAAGGCAAGACTTGATAAAGCTGCATATCTAGATCAGATTGCTGAAAAACGGAAACGTTCTGCTGCTCCTGCCGCTGGCGCAGGAATTGTTGGTGCAGCTGCATCAACTGGTGACAAAGGATTAGCTCTTCTCGGATTACCATCACTTGCTACACTATTACCTGCTATTGGTGCCATTGGTGCTACTATGGCAGGTTTAGATGATGCCTTTAAAGCACTAAGAGTTATAGATTTAGGAAAAGGAATTCTTGACGGGGTAAAAGCATTTAATGGTAAAACATTGTCGTTTATCGATAGTATAAAAGATACCACTAGAATCTTTACTACAATGATCGATGATTTTTCTAAAGTACTAACATTTGGTACAGGAGAAATTACGGCAAAGCAACCTGGCTTTTTAGCTAAAATAGGTACCTACTTTGATGATCTATTAAAACCTGTTACTACTGCCTTTGATAATTTCAAGCTTGGATTTACCAGAATTGGCACTAAAGCAACGGGAATAGTAGATGATCTTCTTAAGATGGAAGACTTTACTACTCTATCTGCTAAGATGGGAGCATTCTTCGGTACCATTGCAGCACCTTTTAAAAATATTGGTAAATTTCTACCTACTGTAAATTTCGATGCTTTGAAAGCTGCCTTTGGTTCTATGGACGAAGGAACGGGATTATTTGGTTTAATAGGAAAACTATTCAGCGCTTTAGATCCGCTACTTGCCCCCATAAAAAAAGTACTTGGTGTTCTAGCTAAAGGACCATTCCAGATCTTTCTTTCTGTAATAGATTTTGTTATGGGATTCTTCGAAGGATTTACTTCACCAGAAAACAAAACGCTATTTGATAAAATTACAGCCGGTTTAGAAGGTGGATTTAAAGGTGTTATAAAAGGCTTCACTGATGCTATGGATTTACTCTTTATTAAAATCCCAGCATTCTTTGCCGAAAAATTAGGATTTAAAGGTGTGGCAGAAAAGCTAAAAAGCTTTAGCTTGACTGCTTTGGTTGATCCTGCATGGGAAGCAGTAAAGAACTTCTTTAAGGATGCATTTGCTAATCCGGAACAATTCTTTAGCAATATAGCTAATACCTTAAAGGATATACCTATTCAATTCCTAAAGTCTTTATTATCTGTTGCACTACCGCCAAAGGACATGTTTAAATTTACATTGCCTGAAGCTGACCTTGGTCCACTTGGTAAGATTGGTGGAGCGCAAATAAATTTAAATCCTATTCCTGATTCTCTATATAAATTTGTCGGTATGGATGGTGGTAATACTGAACAAGCCCCGATACAATCAAGAGGTTCACTCGGAGAATTCGGTTCGCTTGGTGGTGCAAGAGCCGAAGATTTAGCCTCACCAGTCGCAGCAACTGCGTCATCACCAATTGTTGTATCAGATTCGTCGGTTAAAACAACACAGCAAATCCAAAATTCAATGGGATTAATTATGGATAAGTCAACACCAGCTAAAGATCTTTCGGCTGGTGGTATTTCAAGATTTGCCTTTAGCGATGCAGCACCATAAAGAAAAGGGAGCCGAAGCTCCCTAATCCCCATTATACCTAGTCGAAACCAAATATAATTTTCTCCTTTGTTGTTGCACCAACTTTCGTCCGAATCTTATTCAGCGACTAGGCCCATACGGGGTTGGCTTACCTTAACCTTCTTGAGCTAACTTAGCAAAGTAGCTCATCGTATCATCTTCATCATCCTTTTTTCCTTCGGACGATGATAGTGTATCAAGTTCTGAAATACTTTGTGCTGGCATTTCACGCGGTGTTGAAGCTGGTGCTTCGTTACCAAGTGAAATCTCATCACGTACACTCATTGGTGATACGGTACCAAGTACATTCTCAAGCTTTGTTTTTAATTCAGCGTAAGATTTATACTTGTTTGGACTAGTAAATTCTTCTGCAAGATCATGCATCGAATTGTAAATACCTTCAAGATAAGTATCATCGTCTGATAGTACTGATGGGGAATCGAACTCTGACTTATCGTAGTTTACCCAACCATCTACCTTACGGATCTTAATCTTGAAGCTTCCGCCTGCCCAGAAATCGAATGGATTCATAGGCGTTTCATCTGCATATTGTGGTTGCATAGCATCCATAATCTTATCAAAGATCTTTTTGCCATACTGATACATGAAGACCTTGCCTTCATTTTCGGGATTAGCTGGATCTGAAACTACTAATACATTTGATACATAATGAAGTCGACGTTTCTGAGTACGTGCTGTTTCTTTATCTGCATCAATACCTGAGTTCCAAAGTTTAGAGTTCATTTCACCAACTGGATCATCTTGACCAATCGATGTAAGAGAACGTTCGATATACCATTTACCAGTTGGACCTTTAAATCCATGATCCCAGTAACGAACCCACGGAAGTTCTTGACCTTCTGCTGCCGGCAAGAATCGGATAACAGCATAACCATTACCCATCTTATCGACAGTTGGCTTCCACATTCGTTCGTCTTTATAGGAGTTTTTTTCGCCGCCACCGACAGACTGTGCTGCGTTAACTAGTTTGTCGATAGAGGTGGATTTGCGTTTAAGTTCTGCGAATGACATTATATTTTCCTCGTATGTCTGAAATATTACTGAATTATTATACCGCATATTTATGCGTTTGTATATCCCTATTTAGGGGTAATTGTTATTTCTTTTACCCTGTGGGTTTGTTGTAGTATCCAATCGATAACCGATACACAGTAATCAATTGACATTTTATTTTCTTTTACCTGTTCAACTCTCGGACTATCAAAATATCCGAACCGAACAATAGTTGTATTAATACCACTATAGAACAGTTGTTCGTTTGCTTTATCAAGAGCAAATTTTTCTATTGCATATGGATGCGGTCTTCTTTTTATACCATCTGATGAATTAGATCCTATATTAATAATACGCTTATTAAGATTTGCAGCATGATATAGAAGTCTTACCTGACTGAAACCGTCATGTTTACAATTAATAAAAATATCACAGTCTTCAAGTTTATCGATACAATTATATTTTTCTGATAAAGCTTTACCTAGACCTCTACGTGTTCCTGTAATATAGAATTTATCCAAAATCTAATGTTGCCTTTTTTGGTAGTAGATTTAGATCCATTGCTTCAACCTCAAGCTTTGACTGTAGTTGTGCCCCGATAAATTTCTTTACATCTTCAGGATCAATACTATTCTTATCACAGATATTGAGTACTGCATCCATATAAGTCATATGATCGTCACGTACTGCTTTTTCTACAAGCTTGGTAAACTCTGCTCTATTGAGAAAATCGCCCATAATATTCCTTTATTATTTTAAATAAAACCATGTAATCAAAGACTCTCTTGTTCCTTTTTCTACTGGCATAACCTGATGGAAAGTTTCTGAACTAAACATTATACTCTCACCAACCTCTAGCTTCGGATTGATAATTTCTTTATCCTCTTTACTTCTGAATAGTACTAAGTCTCCGCCTATAAGGTCATCAGACTCTGATAATAAAGTTACAGAAGTTAATATCCTCCAATCTTTTTTATCGCCTTTTCTGATCTGATCATTATGCTTTTTAAAATGATCCCCAGGACCATAATGAAGATACTGAAGTTCTTTTATCTTCATACTTTCATTAGGATAAAACTCTTCAGCCATAGGAAGAAGTTCACTATAAATGTTTGCCCATTCAGGAATATTCATAGCGGTTACTAAAGTAGATCTATATGAGGTATCGATAGTACTTCCATTGCCGCGCGCAACAGAAGCTTTATGCGTTTTAAAATCTGGGATTTCGTCAATAAGATCTAATAGTGTATCTTCACTTAGTGCCCTTCTTTTAATATAAAGATCTTTCATTAAGAATCACTTACTCTTAGGAGTACCATATCCTTGTTTATTCTGCCAGTAGGTTCAACAGTCTTTGTTGTTAGTGTACGCCAATACTTATCGATTTGTTTCACGGTAGCTGTTTGGAATATACCAAGCATTTCTTCTGGCTTACGAAGTCGTATAGATCTTGAATTGACCTTATCAAAATTCTTAATTGTTGTACCCGAGATTTCAAATCCAGCAGCTGACTGAGTAACAAATTCTGTAATAATACGTTCTTTAACATGGAAGGTGTATAATCTCCGTGATCCAACAAGCTGTATCGGATTAATCGAAGTAAGTTTGAATTCGGCTGACTCTTTTAAATAGTTGACCTTAGCAACTTGTTTGTCTGCCGTTTTTGTACGCTTAACCGAAGTCTTTCTTGTAGCTTTCTTACTAAGGGCATATCTTTTTATATCTTCAATAATTTCTTGTAAGAAAGCCAGGTATTTCTTTCTCTGGGGTACAGACATATAAGAATATGCTTCAACAAGATCCTCTGGCTTATCTCTTACCAGTTCTTCAATCTCTTCCTTTATAGGAACATAGTAATCGAATGTCGCTTTAGCACTAAACATACTTAATCCTGCAAGTTGCATTTCTTTGTACATATTAAAGTCTTTTGCATTCTGCCAATCGTCAATTACCTCGTCTATTGTACCAATAAATTCTGAAGTAATACGCTTAACCCGATCCATAGGAGATATAACAGGTTTCTTTGCTGCCTTAGCATCACTGTCATTCTTTTCAGCTAACTTACGCATTGCTGCATTTCGAACTTCATCGATGTATACCTCTACGCAACGTTTATGATTCCACTTTGGCGGAAACTCTTTTTTCATATCTTCCCAAGCAATCGATGCTGCAGGTCCATACTTTACAGTATACAGGTAGTCTGGTGCAGAAAGCAAAATCTTCTGCTCTTCGCCTTTATAATTAGATCTTATGTAATTTCTGAGAACACTAGCTATATGTTTGCGTTCTAGATCCATTCGGAAATAAGCAGCAAATGCATCCCATGAATGGTCAGGCGCTGCGCCAATACCAGTTCTAGGCTTGCGTGGTAAAGGTGCTTTCTTCCGACGTCTAGTCGTCTGACGACGTGCGTTTGCTCCAGCCATTATATTTCCTTTCATCACAAATTTTCATTATTTCAGTTTCACCGTCTGCATTAACATACGTTCTGACATAACCTTCATTAATAAGACTATCCACAGTAGCTTCAATTATAGTCTGCTGACTTAACCTTCCGAAGTTTTTACCTATCATAAAGGCACAGAAACAAACCCCAGCAAGAAAAAGATATGTAGGATCATTAAACATGTTTTTACCTTTCCTAGATATACTATACTATTTATGATAGGATGTAAATCCCCTATGTGAAACTTTTTACCCTATCGACTCTAAATGAACGCCAACCTTTATTTTCGATATCCCAAGCACGTACAACATTCATACTATATTCAGTATCGGATTTATCCGTTGTCCGTGGGGGAACAGCACCTTCCATTAGAGTACATTTCATAGTACGCTCTGTACCATCTACTTTATCAAACACAACCGTGCAAATCCCGGCATGTAGCTCTTCAATCATCTGATCACGAGTCATTACGATTTTCTCCTATATCATTATAAATATCGCCCGCGAGAGCACGAACATCATCAATCCTATATTGGACTTCTTCCTTTGACCTATACATATGCTCTGCTTCTAAGGATTTTGCCTTATTGAGCATAATCTCGATTTTATCAACAAGCTGCTGCAAAGAATGGTACATTAACCTCTCCCGTTTTCCAAGTTTTCAATACGTTCCTTTAACCAATCTAAAATGTTTATACCTTCTTCAACAAGCCCGAGAGCATGTTGCCGATCGATTTCTCTTTTGAGAACAGTGATATGAAGAATATCTGCACTGGTTGTTTTATCAGTCCCAATCATTATCTAACCTCGTAGTCTCATGGTAAACTTCGCCATAGTGCTCTTTGGCATACTTGGAAGCATCTGTCCAAGCATTAATATTTTCACCGTCATATTTGTCGGTAAGGTTAACACGAGGAGCTCTCTCGCGCTCGTCATTTACATAAGTACGAACGAGCTTTCCTTTAGCATAAATTTTTTGCATACGCTTTTTGCGAGCTGAGATTTGTTTGATAAGTTCTAAACGATCAGCCATTTGTTTTTCGGTTAAAGCCATAATATAGAGTCTCCTAATTGTTATATGAATATTCTACCGCATTTAATATTAAATGTAAATGCGACATATTGTCACGCCCATTAGTTAGTCATAAAGAAATGCTTAACGCCTTCTTCCCAAAGAGTAATAGCACCGTCCCAAGTTTCGAACCCATACTCATCGGCAAAGTCGATTGAAGAAGAGGTATTAACTGAACCTTCGAAGCCGTACTCCTTAAGAGCCCAGCTAATGTCTTTAGCTGTTGCTGCTTCCATAACCAGATCCTTATTTGCGAACATTTCAATTAAACCGTTATTAGCTGCGATATAGTTGATAGCCATTTTTCAATCTCCGTTTCCTTTGTTACCTTATTAATATAATGGTTTTTTACCCAAATGTAAACCCCCCTCCCCCGATTTTTTTCAAAAAAAGTCTCTAATGAAAACAATGACTTATCATTTTTTTTCGAAAAAAGTGTTTTTTTTTTAGATTTTATGGATACGGGCTGTCGATATCCCATGAATTATTTGGCCCTCGCTGAACAAAAGTGAAAAAGATGTAAATTGACAATCCTGCAATCCAAGCAGCATCAATAGAGTAAAAACTAACTAGAAATGCTACCATGAGTGTAACAATTAAACTAGTTATCTCTTTTTGAGTCATCTCCAATTTCATTTTTCTTATCTTTCGCCGAAGCTATAGCTCGAGCTAAAGTGATTGTTTCCTTTAGCTGACGTATTTCTTTTTCCATTTCGGTTCGTGGTATTTCTATATCTTCTAACGTCTTATCATAAAGATAGGCGTTAAGGAAAAGTATGGCAACTAATAGTGCTATAATTGACAACAGTATTACCTCTAACATACATTACCATTGACTTGACAATTGGCCTTTGTTTACTGGCTTACACTTCCACTGATATGGCTTAAAACCAGACATAGTTAAATGTATAGCTTGGGACATTTCTAAAGCCCGAGCTTCACATCTTTCATATGTTTTATATGGTCCTCTCTGGTCTTCTAGCACTACACACTGATTGGGATCAGATATAAGACAAGCTAAAACTAAAGCGATATACATGTTCTATTTCTTTCTATATTAAACTGCTGAATATACTACAAATATTAATCCGCCACCGCCTATAATTGTACAGGCTGCAACAATCATTACCATTTTAATCATTTCCCAAAATTCTTCTTCTTCTTGTCTTTTTTTAATTGCAGCTATTCTTTGTGCTTCTCTTGCCTCGGCAATTCGTTTTTGGCGTTCGTCTAAAATACCTTGCCACGTTCCAGGCCCAAAGCGCATATCAACAAGATTGCGCATTTCTTGCATTTTTTCTTCAGCAAGTTTGGCATCAATCATTTCTTGTGCAACAGATTGAACCCCAAATTGGTCTCTTAAACCTACACCTGATTTTTTATTTCTTTTCTTTTGTACTTCTTCAGTACCTTTAAAAAGACCGTCAATTGCACCAGCTATTTCACCTATGTCTTTAGCTGTATCAATATTCGATTTAATAAAATCGACACTAGACTTTACTAGTGCTATTCCAGCTAGTATTTCTGCTACCGGCATATCGATCTACCTTTTTTTGTGTTAGATAGATATACTTCAAAATGTCATGAAAAGTCTCACCCTGTATATTTATAAGAATAATAGCTCCAATATATTATATAAATACATTATGATTCAATTAAAAAGAATCAACAGTGCGCTCTCTTATAACGGAAGGAGAAGAGAGATGAAATATTATTTAATATTTTTTATAATGATGTATGCAACATCAGTATTTGCCCAAGAAGGGCCAATGTGGAGATCAAAACCAGTCCAATGCGGTAGTGCAGATTCGGCACTACAGATAATACAAGAGGCCGGTGAGAAAGCACTAGTTGGCGGTTTTAGTAATATCCGTGTAGAAAATGAAACACAACAACATCCGTTTTATCTTTTTATAAATTCGGAAACAGGTACGTTTACTATAATCGAATATCATCTTTTACCAGATGAAATTTGCGTCCTTGGCTATGGCTCGGGTATAGATTTTGATGTTCAGAAATATTTTGAAAAGAAAACAGAAAGCTAATCGCCTTGATATATTTTAAGGAGATGTGATTCGAATTCTTCTACTTTATTCAATCGATTGGGCCACAAAATATATTCTTTTTCAGGATTCTTTTTTAGATTATTCAAAAGAGGCGTGACTGCATTGTACAGTCTGTCTAGTTTATCTTGTGTGGAAGTTGCTGTTGTAGTAGTCTTTTGAACTACTTCAAGCTCTTCTTCGTCTACGGCTGTGAAGCCAAAATCAAATATATCGTCTGACATTATGCGTATCCTACTACACAGTACCTTTCGTACGGTACTGGCTTTTCTATTTGGATCGTGCCTTTATATCGAATATCATTTATATTATTCTTAATGGCAAGATCTTCTTCGTGCTCAATAGTATTTATATGTTCTTTTACTGCAGTATAGTTATTTGAAGTAAGAGCATAAAGTGGACCAGGACCACTGCGTATATCATCCATATGTTCGCAAGAAGGATTAATAATCAGATCATACTGCTCAACAAAAGAAGATTTAGAAAAAAGACTAACTACATCACCGTGAAATTCGGTATAGTTTTGTGGCATATTATTTATTTCAAAATATCTCTGCCTATCCCAGTGGCATTTAGAATCTTTATCATGAAAATGCCAGTTTTCAACGTTATCCTTCATTAACTCATAAAGAAGAATACTGTTCCAGCTACCGAGTACAGCTACATTTTTAAAGTTTTGTTGAATTTTTAATATATTATCAACAAGCCATAATTTTGAGCGTATCTGATTTGGTTTAAAGGATTCAAGAAAATCTGTACTTTTTCTTTCCCAAGCTACTTGACAAACTTTTCCTAAAATATCTTCAAACATTAATCCAATCCTTATAATCAAAACCAAAAATAGCTGAACGTTTCGGATTATTACCTGCAACAGCACGATGTGGCCATCCAGTATTAATAAACCAAATCTCCCCTGGCGACATAGTTAACTTATATTCATCATCCTTTGTTTTAAATTCAAGAGATGAATCAGTATCCTCTAAACAAATCTGGGCTCTACAAATAACACTGGTATCAGTATCAATATGCCAATTTAATTCATGCCCGGGTTGCATCTCTGCAAGACGGAAACGGTATACGTGTTTGAAGTACTTTTCTAGGTCCATTAGTGTAAAGAGTGGGGGATCTACCCATTCGACATAAGCATGTTCATCCACCTGCGATTCATCACCTTCTACCCTTTGCTGTAATAGAACTTGTCTATACTTATCTTTTACATTAAAAACTTCTTCATAATTACAATTTTGGCTAATACCATAATTATCCCCACCGATATCATTCTGTGGATTGGTATAAAGTATTTCTTTTAGTTCTTCAACTGCTAATGGAGATAGGTCTCCAATTTTTTTAAAAACTGGTAACTCATGCCTCCGAGGTCCTGTGCCTCGTACTCTTAGCCGTTTAGTTTGTTCTATTAAACATTTCTCTGTATTCATTCTCTAACATCCTGGGTAGATGTGGTTCATTACCTGCAAAAGTAATATGCTGCCAGCAATCTGGGTCATTTGGATTACAGCACGTCTGTACCATATTATTATCTATCCTCCAACGAAAACCACTATTATATGAAAGCTTTTTAGTAAATCTGTTTATTGCATTTTTGCGACCCGCTTGCATTGACACGAATACTGTTTTCCAGTCTCCAATGTAATTTAACTGGTAAGGTAACAGCCTAATAGTCGGGCTCCTAAAAGTATCGTTTTTTGGATGCGCAAATCTTCTATAATCTCTGTATATGTATGTTCGTGTCAAAACTCTATAACAGTCTTCATAGTATTTCTGAATAGTAGAAAAGGCAACAGGAACGTCATCATCAAACAGAAAAAACCATTCTGGATATTTTTTATAAGAAGTTTGTAGTTGATGAAACCAGTGGGAATTTTTACTATCCCATTTGTTAGTTTCTTTTTCAAGCCATACTAAATCCCTTATAAAATTATCAGAACCGTATTCAGAAAGGGTTAAGACTTTTTGATTAATCGAATAAACCATGCTGCTGGATCCCACTGCCACCACTTCTTACCAATCTTCCAATCAGAAGAATTTTCGTGATGGTTAATATGCCAACCTTCTCCCATTGTAAAAATATTTACAAGAATACTATTACAAACCTTACCGTTTCTATGACATAAAGTATTTAAAAGACCGAAACCAATATATCCCCATACCATTGGCATAATAATAAACCAGAACCAATTATCTATTCCAATAAACAGCCAGCTTATAAAAATAGTAACTGTGCGTATAAATGTATGATTCTTATAGAACCACATTACCCGTTTATTTTTTAATAAGTCTTTAATATATCGACGTGGTATTTTTTTGAGCTTCCAGGTAGAAGTCAAAGTTTTGAAAATACCAATATATTTTGGAGAGTGAGGATCAAGGAACGTATCGGAATGTTTGTGGTGCATGCGATGTGCACCAACCCATCCAAGACAATGCCCTGATCCTGATAATGGTCCTAAAACCAAGGTCATATATTCAAACCAGACAGGGGCAGAAAAAGACCTATGTGAAAAATAGCGATGGTATCCAGCTGAGATTACCGTTGTAGCTAAAAAACTCCACCATACAAAACTATAAATTAAGTAATCAATACCATAATAAATCATATAACATTATTTCTTTTTTGCTATAGCGTCTGCTCCAAAAAATGCTGAAACCAAAACTGCAATAGATGCAAAATATGTTGGTGCTATATCTGCAATTAGTTCTGATGCCTTATCCATACCAAATCCTGAGGTAATTGCAATACCAATAGGATAAATTAATAAACCGATTAGTGAGAACCAAGCCATTTTACGGATTGCATCTCTTTGAGCATCAGCATCTTCAAGTGCTTTCCTTTTAAATTCCAGGTGCATTGCCATCTCTTCTTTAGAGATGTGGCCGTCACCATTTGTATCTGCACCTTCGATAGCATCTGCATCGATTGTTATCTTTTTATTTTCTTCTTCAGCCATAAGACTGTCTCCCTTTTTTATGTTATTCATAATAAGGTGAACAGTCTTTAACTATTCAGTTATCACTAGTCTTTTTGATCTGGAAAGTATTTATTCGCCATTTCCAGAAGATCGTCGTAATCAGCGATTTGTTTCATTTCGATTTCAATTGCTTCAATAATATCAGAATGTTCCCCAATCCCAGCAGGGTTAGCAAGATATACTTCTATATTAGCACAGTGTTTTTCGATATGTCCAACAGCATGTGCCTTAAAAGCATTTAGTAATATTTTTCTCATTTCATTCGCTTCACTCATTTTACAGGTTCCTTATTTCCAAATTTTCTTTCGTATGAGGGATCATTTGCATATGCATCTGCCCATCTATTTTCCGTAAATCTAGCAAAATAAATCAGATCTTCAATATCATCATCAATAGCTACAAGCCATGTATTATGATCTAGAAGGGTTTGTTTTATTTCTTGAATATCACGTTTTGTATTTACGCTATCTTCAACTGCCATACGACTTGTGAGTTCTGATACCTGTTTATTTAGCTGTTCAATAGTTTGTGCCTGCTGAGCCGTCCACCAGACAAATGCAGATACCTGCATTACAATAGCCACTACGACACCAATTCCAAATTTCATATTCATTTGCATAAATCTTCGTATTTGGTACTATGTACCCTATGTTGTGATAAGTCCCTACCAAGATAAGAAGGAACCTTCTGTTGTTTTATTTTAAAAAGTTTTACGATAAAGTTAATAAGACGATCTTGCATTATTCTGATTTCCAAATTGTCCAAGCACCATATACAATAGCACCGTAAGCTGCAATTTCAGCAAAAGATCCAGCAACAAGAATAAGGGCACCGACTGCAATTAGTACAGCACCGTCCCAAGAGGTTCTTTCGCTAATTCTATTTTTTACCCAATCCATCTTCCAACTCCTTTATTCTATTTTCGAGTTCATCGATTTTCTTTGTAACGTATGGATACTTTTTCCTCCATGCGTCTACCGGTTGTTCAAACCAAGTCCATCCCCAACGTTCTACTAGATAATCTAATAACTTATCTAATTTAGCGTAACACCATAGACCAGCTTTTGTATCCTTAAAATATGCTAAGAATGCCGCGCCAAGCAGAGATCCAACAATTGCTGTATAAATCCACAAGGTATCATCGAACATTCTTTCGATCATATTAATTTACACGCCAATTCTGTTGTTTCATCAACACGTCTAGTCCATCCTCGTCCGAATGTTTCGAATGTTGATAGGGATTCATAATATTCCTGTCTAGCTTCTTGATAGTTTCTAATAGTACCTTCGATACCTTCAGACTCAACATAATTAGATAATGCTTTAAGAGTATTAGGACCAATACCACCATCTGCAACAGTACCAATCATAGTTTGTAGATATTTTGCAGCGCGTCCAGTACCAGCATTAACACCAAAATCAAATACACATAAATCAAGGCCAGATGGAAGTTCATCGCCCTTAACTCTATCCCAATAATTTTTTCTATAAATTGGTTCAACATCTTCAACTGTCAAATCCTTCATATCTTTAGTGCCACCGAAATCTTCGTAAACTCTTTTTGTTACGCCAAGATTAGTTTCTCCGCCAGGATCTTTTGGATGGTTAACATAACCACCTTCATGATGTAGAATTGTTTCTAAAGCCATTTTCCAATTTGTGGCAGACATTTTAATTCCTTAATTAAAGAAGGGCAGAGCTTGTTATAAATTCAAGATGCCCTGATTATTAATAAAGCATAGCCACCTTATATAAAGTGGATGCACATGTATATATGTAACCTAATCGTCTAGAAAATCTGTTATTGCAACTAATATAAGCAATGCACCGGTAATATGCATCCAGATATTTCCATTGGCAAGAAGGATATTAAGAATACCAAGCCCGCCGGCAAATGCAGGACTCATAATAATTTTCTTTAGACTTTTCATATTGTACTCCTAAAATTGGTACTCGGTGAGGGATTCGAACCCCCGACAAACGCGTTATGAGCACGTGGTTCTAACCGCTGAACTAACCGAGTGTATTGGCGGTCACTGAAGGACTCGAACCCTCGACCCACTGCTTAGAAGGCAGTTGCTCTAATCCAGCTGAGCTAAGCGACCATTCATTTTCCGTAACAAAGCCATAGCGGTTTGATACCAAAACTTTTTAAAATCTTCGTCCTTCGAATTATCTGCTGCACGAAAGCAATTATCAATACGTCGTTCATATAGCTTATATTCTTCAGTTGTCATCTAACCAACCCCATTACATGAGAATGTAGAACACCAAGTAATTCGAAATCGTTGTATACCAAAAGGGCAATTGTAATAATGCCTATGAGGACTTTAAACATTGGTCAAGTTTCTTTTCTATACGATCGAGTTGTTTCATTATAAGAACATAAGGATTATTTTCTTTTTCACGTTCGATTTCTTTTTCAGACTCTTCGCGCATACGACGGATCATATATCCTTCATGTGACTCATACATTATTTTTTAAACCTTAAATTATAAGTACGACCTTCATAAGTAAAGGTAACCGTAGAATGAGAGTAGATTGTTTTTGTCTCTTCATTATACCGCGTTTCTACGCGGCATGTAACCCCCTTATTTCTTTCGGCGTTAAGAATACCACCTAGCATTCCACCAATAGCACCACCGTTCTTTTCGCCAGGAACATTGTTACCAAAAGCACCGCCAATGATTGCTCCTGTAATAAAGTTTTCTAAGTCAGAGCTACCATTTGATCTATCTTGACAAACCTCAACAGTATAAGGTTTTTTGATAATTACTGTCTTTAAATGGTCCTGTACTTGTTCAGCACGTGCTACACCACAACTTGCTAGGACAAGTAATGTCGTAAGAATATATTTCATTATCCCCAATCCTTCCTATCTTCTTCATTATCATAACCAAATTTATATTCTGCAATTTGTTCATCAGACATAAATTCAGCACTAATTTTAATACCTTTATTTGTTCCTGCAGGCCAGTAATGAGGATCAAATGGACGACCATAATAACGGTCAGCAGAACCACGATCTTGCGGTGAA